>OBJF01002862.1_pt1 | contig 11754 bp, 14 predicted proteins | sample 1519091 | NCBI WGS metagenome assembly OBJF01 (sample SAMEA2452124, study PRJEB22498) | human gut metagenome | biome: human feces; feature: human gut; material: feces | place: Australia | collected 2012
ATAAGAAAGCCTATCTTAGCACTGGCTAAAATAGGCTCTTGTCAAGTTTGGCTGGAGACGGCGTGCGGTGTTCGAGCTAAAGTTAGTTAATAATACTTTGTTATTAAGGAAAAATATGTGTATGTTATTTATATTGTAATTGCTATATAATTATTTGCACGTTATAACTGTTAAAAAATTGATGGATTTTTGACGAAATGGTTAATAGTAAGATATTTACTATACATAAGTGTGATGCTCGTAAATTAGATAAAATAATTAAAGAGCCAATAGTGGACGTTACTGTAACTTCTCCACCATATTTTGATATGAAAGACTATGGTTATGAAAATCAAATAGGATTTGGTCAATCTTATGAGAAATATTTAGATGATTTGGGGCTAGTGTTTAAAAAAGTCTATAATTGTACTAAATCAACGGGAACTCTTTGGGTTATAGTAGATGCATTACGAAAAAATGGTGAAATAGTAGCTCTTCCATTTGATATTGCTAATAAGATAAAAGCTTCTGGTTGGATATTCAAAGAAATTATTATATGGGAGAAAGATAAGACAGTACCTTGGACTCATAAAGGACAAATGAGGAATTCATTTGAATATATTCTTCTGTTCTCGAAAACTAATGATTATAAATTTTTTATTGATAAAATTAGAGACTATGAGGTTTTAAAATCTTGGTGGATAAAGTATCCTGAGCGCTATAATCCTAAAGGAAAAGCTCCTGATGGAATTTGGCATTATCCAATACCAATACAAGGTTCATGGGGAAATGGGTATATTCGTCATTTTTGTCCATTGCCAGAAGAATTAGTATCTAGAATATTGACACTGTCTACGGAAGAAAATGATGTGGTATTAGATCCATTTAGTGGTAGCGGAACAGTCTTAGCTAAAGCACTAAATATGAATAGAAAATACATAGGTACTGAACTAAACCCTAAGTATATTTCGATGTTTAAGAATTATATTAAAAATACTAATACAAAAAAAAATATAATGTATGAAAATGAAAAAAAATATTTGTATAATCAAATGGACTTTCAAAATACTATTATACAGCTTCGGGCATTGAAGTATGCTAGAATTCTTTATAAAAAATTGTTAGACAAACATATCAATATTATACGTAGTATAAAAGTTGAAAAATCTTCTATGCCTTTGTTAAAGAAAAATAGTGTGGATAGTTATCAATATGTTATATTGTTATCAAAAATAGATGAACAAGGTGAAATAGACGATATTGTCAGTAAGTTTATCTCAAAAGCTCCTTTATCAAAGTTTGGTATAGAAGCTCATTTTGTTTATACTGATAATATGGATGATATAATAAAAGAAGATAGTCCACTTTATACGTATTCAAGTAAGATAACTCATAGATTTATTAGAAAAATAAAAACAAATGATAATTTAGGTGAGAACGAAAAAATTATTAGTCCAATAAGACTTTCTATTGATGAAAATGAATTTAAGGAACTATAATATGGGCAAAAAGAAGACTAATAAGAGAAAAAAATTAACAGACCAAGAAAAAGAACAAAAAGCATTTAGAAAAGAAATAAAAGATGTTTTGATGAATCTTGGATTTGTTTCTGTGCCTCGAATTAATGGAACGGATTTTGCGTATGAACAGAGAACCGGTGAGTTAGATGCAATTTATGTTTATGAAAATGTAATTCTACTTATCGAGGATACGATAGGCGACACCTCCACCCATTTACTGAAAAAGAGTGTACTATATGGTAAAATAAATGAAAATCCCCGAAAATTTATAGATTTTTTAAGAAATCATCCCAAATTCTCTAGTTTTAATGAATATATGAAACATAATTTTGATATCAAATATTCTTTAGCTCAGGCTCAAATTAGGATAGTTTATATATCTAAACAAAAAATATCGGAAGAACATAAGTCGGTGGTAGAGAATGTGCGATATATAGAATATCCGACCTTATTGTATTTTAAAAAAATAGTAGCAGTAATAAAGAAATCTGCGAGACATGAGTTTTTCAAATTTTTAACTATAGATGATTGTTATATAGGAGAAAAAGTTCTAACCTCATCGGTATCTTGTAGCAATATATTTAGGGGTAATATTCTTCCAGAGTGCCATTCTTCATTTAATAATGGTTTTAAGATTATTTCTTTTTATATAGATGCGGCCTCTTTATTAAGAAGAGCTCAAGTTTTAAGAAAGGATGGATGGAAAGATGATGATACTATTTTTTATCAAAGAATGTTGCATCCATCAAAAATTAAGGCCATGCGAAAGTTTTTATATGAAAATGATAGGGTTTTTATAAATAATATTATAGTAACAATCCCTGTTGATGAGATTACATTGTATAACCAAGATAAAGAAAAGTTAGAAATAGATGATAATGGAGAGATTAAGTGTAATGGAACAATAAAAACAGATCCTATTTCTGTAGAAATAAAAGATAATACAAATATAATAGGAATAATTGACGGACAACATCGGGTATATACATATCATGAAGGCACAGATATTTATGAAAATAAAATTAAAGATTTGAGAATTAAACAAAATCTTCTAGTGACAGCTATTTTGTTTCCTCGTAATTTACAAAAACAAGATTGTTTAAAATTTGAAGCTACAATATTCAAAGAGATTAATTCAAATCAAAGAAAAGTTAGTTCTGAGTTATTACAAATTATAGAAGAAGTGCAAAAGCCTTTTTCTGTTGTTGCTATTGCAAGAAAGGTTTTATTGAAATTAAATGAATCAGGCCCATTGTGTGATACGTTTGAAACTTTGGCTTTTGAGAAAGAAAAAATTAAAACAGCAACAATTATTAGTTATGCATTGAAACAAATAGTGAAGTTTGATGGAACTGATAGTTTATTTTCTCTATGGAGTAATGGAAATAAACATACATTAAAAGATGCTAGTAAGGCTAATAAGGATTGTTATGAAACATATGAATATGAACTGCTAGATTTATATAAGGCTTTTTGTACAGAAAAAATCAGAGATATTTTTATCGCATTCAAAGACTGTATTGGTCATACAAAATGGAAATATAGAAGGAAAAATACTGATAATTTATTAAATGTCACATTTATTAATGGGATTATCAATTGCTTAAGAAAATTGATTGAAAACAACAAAGTAGGGGATATTCCTTATTATAAAACAAAATTAAAAAATATTTCTGATTTTGATTTTTTAAGCTATAAAGCTAGCCATTATGCAGAAATGGGAAAAGATTTGTATGAAAAATTTTTTAGTGATTAGATATTTATATGATTTTTTAATGTCAGCTTTTTATAATCTTGACATACATTTGATTTTGTTACAAGCATCTAAATTGTCTACAACGAATTTCGTTAAACTTTTATAGTTTGGGAGTTTTAGCTGTATGACTTACAACTTCCGTATCATAAACATCCTATCTTTAAAATCTTTTAAGTGTTTGATTATTATATCTTTCCATTTTTTATGATCTGGGCAGGCTAGCAAATGGTTGAAAGGTTTGTTGATGGTGTAGGTTATTCTCTTGTCTTGCAAGGTACAATCTGAGAGTAAAAGACCGAGCAAGATGTTTTTCGCATTATTATCTGATTGTTGCATAAATAATGAGAGATTGCCAAGGATGCCGACAATTTTCAAAATAGCATCTCTTAGTTCAGTATCTTTTATTTTTCTCTCATCAAATTGTTTATTCAAAGAGACTTGCAAGTGTTTAATCGTTTGGTTTGAAAAGCTAATTTTTGAGAAAACTTCTTCTTCAAGCTGTTGCAAAATCATATTTTCATTAACCGATGAACCTTTGCAATGGTAACATCTCAAATATATGTATCTATTACGTTTTGCACTATAATCTGAAAAAACATTGTGTCCACAACATCCACAAGTTATTAAACCTCTGAAAATATAGATGTGTTTGGATAATTGTTGCTGCTTGGCTTGTTTATGTTTGGAATTTAATATTTCTTGAACGCGGTCAAATAAATCTTTGCTGATGATATTGCCATGAATATGAGGCATGAGCTTGCCTTTAATAGACATCATGCCATAATAAAAAGGGTTTCTTAAAATGTTAAGAATGGTGTTACGATTGAGTAAACTCTTTTTTTGGTAATTAGCTGATTCTTTATGATAATTGGGTTGTTTTGAAACTAACCCCATATCGCAAGCCAATTTCAAAAGACTGGTACCTGAATGTAAACCTGTTGCATATTCTTCAAATAACTTCTTGATAATTGGAGCACGTTTTTTATCTATAATAACCTGTGATTTGCCGTTTTTATCTTTAACATTGAGATAAATGATATTTTTTAGAATTTAACTTAAAATTTTGCATTAAAACACAGACTTTCTGAAAAAAAGAAATCAGTCGGTTACAATTTGTAGCCGACTGAAAATGAAAACCACTGATGGCAAGATATAGGTGTCGGCCGGATTATGCCGTGAAAACTTTGGAAGTATTGAAGCATTTCTTCGATGTGTCAGGATTGGCTGCAATGCTATATTAAATAATCAAAGAATAGCGCTGATAACACATTCAAAGAGAGATGCTCAATGGGAAAATCCCAAACCAGATATAAATACTGTAGATGCCTTTGATTTGGATAAATTTAAACAGTCATATTTTGCTAAAATGGATTTCATTTCTCATTTTGAATAAACTTAAAATGTTTTTATAATTCATTAAACCATTTTTCATTTATTTCGACTTGTTCAATAATTTTGACACCTAAATTGAATTCTTTTAATTTATTGGCTAGATCATGCCCATCAATTAGGTCGATAATTAAAGCACCATCCCTTCGGGCTTCATCTTTGGCATCTTTAGAAAACACGCCAGTTGTAATAATTAAACCTTTGTCTGCCCGTCCCATTATAGCACCACGAAAATCTCTAATTACAGATGAAGGAACAGTTCCTTCATATCGTTTGCATTGAAAATAAATATTGAAGGAGACGAAGCCAGCAATTTTGAATACGCCTTTACCATCAATTCCTCCGTCACCTGATTTCTTCGTTACTTCAACATTGTCAAAACCAGCTTCTCTTAATAATCTCTGAGCGAGTCTCTCAAATGCAAAGGGATTCATTTTTTTCAAGGTCGCAATAAGCTTATCTTCCCATTTTATTTCTTCTGTGGTTTCTTCAATAAAATTACAAGCACTATCCTTTTCTTGTAAAGGGATATTTGTAGGCTCCTCTGCATTTGAGGAATGCTCGCAGCTTTTTACAAATTTTTTTACCTCATTAATGTTGACCTTATCTGTTTTTAATCCTTTAGGTGTTAATGCCCAAACGCCCCGAGTAGAATTGGATAAGATACCATATACTTTAAGGTATGACTTGGCCCAAGCAACGCGATAATCTAAAACAGAACGGTTTCCTCCATTATAAAGTTCAGATGCCTCTTCATCGGTAAGTTTAAGAATTTTGCTGATTTCTGAAAGTATTTCATCATTTTTTGCAGATCCGCCCAAGTTTTTAATTGCTTCAATAACGGGATTGAAGAGCTTATCATATGTAGGTATTGGCATTTAAGAACTCCGATAAATCAAGAATGATCTCAGTATATTTTATTAGATTTTAAAATACAATAAAAAAGAAATAAATGCAAAACCCAATGCTCAATATTTTTATTATATAACCAACATCAGAAGGAAATAATAAAAATGATAAAGGACTTTTATATTTGTCTGGACAATACGGCATTAAATTATGCACTAAAGCATTTCAGTAATCCGTTTACGCGGATAATGCGTTGTTATACCGGCCTTGAAGTTGAAATGATTGTCAAAACTATGGAATCAAATAAAAGCAAAAATTTTTATACGCTCCGGGCAATGCAAAACAAGATATTAAAAGGCACTATTAAAAACCTTGAAGTCTTGGGTACTATTTTTGAAAGGGCGGATAACGGCGAATAACTTATTTTTAATGTTGATTTAATATTTAAATAATGTTATTTTAATGTTGAAATAATGTTAAGGAAATCGTTATGGCTTTTAATCCAAAATATACGGTAACGGCTCAAATGCTTGCAAATTTGGCAAAAATTGAGGTTATTAAACAGCAATTTGAAAATCAGCCGATATCGCCGCAGCTTTTATTATCGTTGCGGGAAAGTGCCAAAGTAGCAACAATTCATTATTCCACGCAAATTGAGGGCAATCGTCTGACCGGAAAAGAAGTAGCAGAGGCTCTAAGAGGGCGAAAATTACCGCAAAGAGAAAAAGACGAGCAGGAAGTTAAAGCTTATTACAAGGCTTGGAATGCTATGGAAGAGGCTGTTGTTGCCAATCGTCCTTTTGATGAGAAATTGATTGCCAATATTCACAGTTTGGTAGAAGCCAGTAAAAGTATAATTCCATATCGGGATAATCAGAATGCAATTTATGACAGCGAAACCGGTGCTAAAATTTATTTGCCGCCGGAAGCTAAAGATGTGCCGGGTATGATGACAGATTTTTGCCAATGGGTGCAAAATGCCGGAAATTTGCCGGTGCCGTTAGTGGCGGGAATTGTACATTATCAGTTTGTAACGATACACCCTTATTATGACGGAAACGGAAGAACGGCCAGACTTTTGACTAGTTTCATTATGCGCAAAGGCGGCTACGGGCTAAAAGGTATTTACTCACTGGAAGAATATTATGCAAAAGATTTAATCCGTTATTATGATGCTTTGCAGACACATCCGCATCATAATTATTATTACGGACGGCATGAGGCGGATATAACGTCATGGCTGGAGTATTTTATTGCCGGTGTCGCTGATGCTTTTGACAAGGTTAATGAACATGCTAAAGATGAAAAGACAAAAGGATTTACGACGGACAAAAGTCCTTTACTGCGTGAGCTTGATATAAAGCAACGGAAAGTCTTGGAACTGTTTGCTGAATTTAAGGAAGTCAATAGTACGCAAATTGCGGATATATTAGGCATTTCTGCCCAATCTGCCAGAACCTTGCTCCGTCAATGGATTGCCGAAGGTTTTCTGCAATATGCCAATGAATCAAAAAAGGCAAGGACTTATAGACTGGCGGAGAGATTTGAGAAATTGGTATAAAGTTGAAATGTAAATAAAGTTTAAGCTTTTAATTTAATGTTGTGGGTGTAAGATATATAGGAACTAAAGTTAAAAATTTTCGGGTTTATAAAAATATTAAATTGACAACTTTAGCTCAGAAGGCAGGCGTTGATTATCGGACATTAAAAGCCATTGAAACAGGAAAAGTAAATCCTACAATTTTAGTTTTGAATAAGATTGCTAAAGCTTTAGAAACCAATGTAACAATTTTGACCGATGTAAATTATAATACTAATACCATAGACACTAGAAAATCTTTAATCGATTTAGTTTATAGCCTAAATCAAAAACAATTTAAGATTCTGAATAATGCTGTGTCTTTGCTCTGCGAACATCCGTATCAATTTTGGAAGAGGATATAAAAATGTAAGGGATGCCAATGGTAACAGCGATATTGTGTTGGATGAGGACAACCATTTCATTATTACGCGGTTGTTTAAGGAATTTTCGATTGGCACCTATAATCTTGAGCAAATAACGCGGAAAGCCGCTGATTTCGGGCTTAAGATGAAGACCAGTAAGAAAATTCATAAGCAGACTATCCGCGGAATATTAAGCAACCGTTTTTATATCGGGGAAATGTACAGCGGCGGGCAATATTATCCGCATTGTTATCCGCGGCTGACGGACAGTTATACGTTTGAACGGTGTCAGGAAATTTTGGAAGGTAAGGCAAATCATAAGGTGCAGAAGCATGAATATGTATTTAAAGGACTGGTTCGTTGTAAAAACTGCGGTGGTGTTGTTTCAACCGACATCAATGTACATTCGGCGAAAAAGAAGGGCGGAGAAAAAATCGTTTATAAATACCTTTTTTGTCCGCAATGCGGCGGCTATCGGACGAGAGAGGAAAATGGGGTTGAAAAAGTGAAAGAGGCATTAAAAACGCTTAAAAACATGCCTATCTTCTGAAACTTTTTTATCATAAACAGACAAATCATTATCCCGCTTATCAAAAAATGCAGTATATTTATGCTTTCTTGCATATTCTTCAATCTCAAAGCGTTGGTGTTCAAGGGTTTGCTTGTTGGAACTTACCCGAATATAACCGATTACAGTCATTGTTTTCTCCTTAAAATTTCTTAAAAATACCGGTCACTTTATTAGAACGATAAAATCAACCGCTTTTTGCAAGTTTCGCACTTAAATTTTCAAAATAAAAATTAAGGAAAAATAATGGCTTGTTTTCTTTTGCTCCGGGACACATCTGTCTTTTAGACAACCGGTCACAATCGTTGGTTTGTGTATAGTGAAATAGTCCAATAAGACAAATTACAAACTTTAATTGCAATTAAAGATAAGGAATTGAAACTTATGAAGAAAAAACTTTTATTTACAACGGCTTTAGTGGCTCTGGTCAGTGCTTCTAATGTCTACGCAGCAGATGAAATCGTCATAAATACGGATAAAAGCATTGCAGGTATAGATGTGGGAGATAAAGTTAACGACAACTCTCAAAATACACAAAAACTTACTGTTACAAATGGTGCCCGTTTGGATATTTTTAAAACTGGTGAAACTAAAAACCTATTTAACGTTAACGGCGGAAAAGTTGAAATTAATGACGGTGAAATCCATAGTGAAGGTGCTGCCAATATTTCTGGTGGCGAAATAACGATAAACGGTGGTGAACTTACGATTGAAAATCAGGGAGCGGAAATGAATATCTCTGGTGGCACAATTAATATCAGCAGCCATCCATCTCAGTTCAGCGGGTTCGGTGTTGAAATTTCTGATGACAATCCGACAGACGGCCTTGTTGAAACCTCATGGGGACCTGTCGAAATGACCGGAGGCACCATAAATGTTAGTGGAAAGACTGGGGACTTATTTTTTACTCCAGATTCTCCGGGGAATTACATCACAGGAACAGAGGTTAATATCAGCGGCGGTGAACTAAATATTAATGAAAACAGTGGAATTTCTGTAATTAAAGGTTATAAAAGCGTTGATAATGATATAGCTTCTTTAGAAAAAGGCATTATAAACCTGACAGACGCAGGAACAATTAACCTCTCTGGTACACTTGTTTCTGACGTTTCTGGCAATGGTAACTTAAATGTTAAGTCTTCAAGCGCGTTGGTTGATGGTAACGTTTCCGGCTCTAACCTGACTTTTGAAGCCGACCATTCTTTAAGCAAAGCATTTTCGGGTACAATCGGCGATTTGGCTTCTCTGAATGTCAACAAAGGCACTTTGACTTATGACAAGCAGACCGGTAAAATCGGCAATCTGAATATCGCCGGCGATTTAGATATAGGCACAAATACCGTAAATGCCACGAATGTTGACTTCAAAGATAATTCCACTCTGAAATTTACCGTTGCTGGTAAAGAAGACGGTAGTTATGGTAAAATTAAAGCTGATACAATTAATGTCAGTACGATAGGCACAAAACTTGACCTGACCTTAAATAGCAGCGTTTTGGGTAAAGACGAAACCAAAGAATTTACCATTCTTGATGGTACGGTTACCAATGATTTTGCTGAATTAAGCCAGAACAGCCGCTACAAATTTGAAAAAGTCGGCAATGGTGTTTATAAAATTACCGGTACAGCTACCGCAACAGATACGGTTGTGGAAGCTGGAGGTACGGCTAATAATGCAGGAACCGCAACTGCTTGGGATAGTGTTTCTTTGGATAATCCGTCCGGTTCTGTTCAGGGCAGAGTTGCAAATGTATTAGCAGACCTTGCCGGCAAAACCGATACGACAGCAGGTAAAAAAGCCTATGTTGATGCTTTGACAGCGGTTGCTCCGGAAGTTGCACCGGCTATTCAACAGACCTCAACCGAAACTGCCAACCAGGTATTCGGAGCAGTCAGCACTCGTTTAACCGGCGGTTCAATCTCAACAGGTTCTGAGGGTATGTCATCCGGCGATAGCAATCCTGATGCTGCTGTCTGGGTTCAGGGGATGTTTAACAAATCCAAGCTGGACGACACATCCAAAGCCAAGGGTTTTGACGCAGATTCTAACGGTGTTGCCCTCGGTATTGAAAAATTCATCAACAAAGACGTTAAAGTCGGTGCCGGTTATGCTTACACCAATACCGATATTGACGGTTTTATGAGAAGCACGGATGTTGATACACACACCGCTATCTTGTACGGAGAATATAAACCGTCCAACTGGTATGTTAACGGTATCGCAACCTATGGCTGGTCTGATTATTCCGAAGACAAAAACGTTGCAGATGTTGGTGTAAAAGCCGACTATGATGTTGAAACCTTCGGTTTGCAGGCTATGACCGGTTACGATATGAATGTCAACGGTTTAGGTATTACACCGGAAGCCGGACTGCGTTATGTTCACATCAAACAAGATGCTTACAAAGATTCTGCCGACCAGAGAATTTCTGCCAATGACAGCGACATCTTGACCGGTGTTATCGGTGCTAAGGTTAGTAAGAATTTTGAATTGTCTAACGGTATGAACATCAAACCGGAAGCCAGAATTGCTGCGACTTATGACTTGTTTAACGATGATGTTAATTCAGTCGTAACCTTGGCTAACGGTTCGGCTTATGCTGTTGAGGGTGAAGCTCTTGACCGTTTCGGAATGGAGTTTGGCGCCGGTGTAACTGCGGAAGTTAACTCTCAGGTTGAACTCTCGCTTGGTTATGAAGGTAAATTCCGTGAGGATTACCAGGACCACACCGGTTTGATTAATGCTAAATATAAGTTTTAGTATTTAACATTCCTTTGCTTAAAAGCGCTTCGGGAGAAATTCCGGAGCGTTTTTTTATTGTTTCCGTCCGTAAATTAGCAATCCCGTCCAAATCGTAACAAAATGTCATCCCAAAGTAGAAAATAAGGGGCTCGCGGATGTGATTTTTCCCGACATAATAAAATTGTAAATGAGTAAACAACTAGTTATGAAAGGAAAATGCTATGTATCAGATTAAAGTCAATGGTGTGTTAATGCCGACACTTTATTACCAATTGGGTGAGGCAATCGATGCTTGCGAAGCTGAAAAAGCTCGTGGTTGTGCTGTTTTTACCGAGATTGTTAAGTTATAAGGAGTTAGTGTTATGTTAAAAAATTTTGAAAATTGGCTTTTGGAAAATAATTACAGCGCAAGTACCTCCGCCGATTACTCTGGAAGAATTGAAAGACTTTGCAGAAACGAACAGTTCACGCTTGCACACTTAGTTGAAAATCTTTCCTCTATCCTTCCGCAATATGAAACAACCGGCGAAAAATCAAGCTATGGAAAGAGAAGTCATACATCCGTTCGACAGGCTTTGAGACGTTTCAAGATGTTTCTTGCTTCTGAAAAACTGGCTTAGAGGTATGTCATGACAAATATTAAAACCTTAAATGACAATCTTAGAAAAACGCTTATCGGCGGCAGAGTTATCTTAACCCAAGGTATCAATGCCAAAATGCCAAGAGATATTGCAAGAATTTTAGCAAAAGTCAGGAATTTTAACAAATTTACCAAAGCTAACGATCCGTATAACGAACACGACTTCGGAAGTTTTGATTATAAAGGCGAAAAAATATATTGGAAAATTGATTATTATGACAAGAGTTATCAATACCTGTCAGAGAATCCTGCAAATCCAGATGTTACAAACAGAGTTTTAACAGTTATGCTTGCAGATGAGTATTAAGATATAAAACCTCAAAATTCAGCCCGGTTTGATTGGTTTCGGGTCGGGCTTATGTTTTAC
>OBJF01002864.1_pt1 | contig 11754 bp, 9 predicted proteins | sample 1519091 | NCBI WGS metagenome assembly OBJF01 (sample SAMEA2452124, study PRJEB22498) | human gut metagenome | biome: human feces; feature: human gut; material: feces | place: Australia | collected 2012
TATGCGTCGGCACCCGGCTGTTCCAGCGGGTATAAATTTTTACGACCGCGCTCATCAGCTTGTCCAGCCCTTCGCCTTTGAGGGCGGAAATGGTGACCGTCGGGATCCCTTCCACCTGGGTGAGCGAGGTTCGCAGCCGGTATTTCAAACGTTCGATGGCTTCTTTCTTGTCGGCAATGTCCCATTTGTTGACGGCAATGATCAGTGCCCGCCCTTCATCCAGCACGCGGGACGCAATCGTCAAATCCTGCTTGTCGAGAACCGCGTCGGCGTCTAAGACCAGCACCACCACCTGAGCCATGTTGACGGCATAACGCGATGAAGCGGCCGACATTTTCTCAAGTGAATCGCTGACTTTCGATTGTTTACGCAGCCCGGCGGTGTCTACCAGCTTGAATTTTCTTCCCCGCCATTCCCAGTCGGAAGCGATGGCGTCGCGGGTAACCCCGGCTTCCGGCCCGGTCAGCATCCGTTCGTCCTGCAAAAGGGCATTGACCAGCGTCGATTTGCCGACGTTCGGCCGGCCGACGATTGCCACCTGAATCGGGCGTTTGTCGTCATATTCTTCCCCGTCGCCGGCGTTTTTCTCCGCGCTTTCTTCGTCCGCCTTTTCCCCGTTCGGCGCGTCTTCCGGATAATAATGCTCTTTCAACGCGTCGTATAAGTCAAGCATTCCCAGTCCGTGTTCGGCGGAAAAGGGGATCGGCTCGCCGAGCCCCAGTTTGTAGGCCTCGAAACGGCTGTCTTCCTGCTGCCGGCCTTCGCATTTGTTGGCCAGCAGAACCACCGGTTTGTGCGAGCGGCGCAAAATGTCGGCAAAGTGTTCGTCATAAGGCTGCAAACCGGCGCGCGCATCATAGAGAAACAAACATACGTCGGCCTCGTCAATGGCTTTTTTGGTCTGTTCCCACATCCGCGCTTCCAGGTTGTTTTCGTTGGAATACTCGTATCCGGCGGTATCAATGATGACAAGCGGCAGGTCGTTTAAGCGGGCCTGCGTTTCCTTGCGGTCGCGGGTAACGCCCGGTTTGTCGTGAACGATCGCCAGCTTTTTTCCCGCCAGACGGTTAAACAGCGTCGATTTGCCGACGTTCGGCCTTCCGATAATAGCGACTTTGAGCGGCATCGGGGCAACCTCCTTTTACTGATATGCGATAATGTCGGCGTCAACGGTCGTGATGATCACCTGGCTGCCGGCCGCCACCGGCGGCAGCGACGAACCGTCGCCGTTTTCGATATAGCCGAGGATTTTCCCGGTATAGGGCGAAACATAAAAAGTATAGCCGTTTGAGGTGTTGACCAGCAGCCGGTTGTTAATCAGAAGCGGACCGGCATAAGTGACGCCGACCTGGTCGGAAACGTCGTTGCCGGCCGGGATTTTCGTATCCCAGACGATTTTGCCGCTGTCGGCCTGAATTGCCATCAGACGGGCGTCGTTTGCCAGCAGGAACAGATATTTGCCGGCCAGCCAGGGCTGGTTGCCGCTGCCGATTTCCCGTTCCCAGATTCTCTGGCCGCTGCGCAGGTCAATGGCCACCAGCAGGTTGTTGCTGCCGGCGGCAAAAACGATGTCGCCGGAGATGACCGGGTTGGCATGAATGGTGTTGATGTCGTCAAGCGAGTTGGTGCGGCGGGAAGAAACCAGATAATCTCCCCACAAAGGCGAACCGGTGCTGGCCTTGAGCGCGCGCAGTTCTCCGTTCGAGAAGCCGGCGATCAGCACGTCGGCCGATTCGCTGAAAGCTGGAACGGCGCCGCCGACTTTGGTCGTTTCCTCGCTCGGGGCGGCATAGCGCCATATTTCGCTGCCGGTTTGGGCGTTAAGCGCCAGCAGCACGTTGTCGATCGTCTGCACGAAAATTTTGCCGCCGCCGACGGCCGGCGCGATCCGAACCGGAGTTTTGGCAAAATATTCCCATTTGACTTTTCCGTCGGCGGCGTCAAGCGCAAATATGCCGCCGAAACCGGTCGCGGCATAAACCGTGCCCTGACGGAAAGCCAGGCCGGCGCCTTTTAAGGACACTTCCTTGTCGTCGCGCAGCCGCGGCTTGAGACGGCGCTTCCACAGTCTTTCCCCGTCGCTCTGGCGAAAGGCGCTGACCGTGGCGTCGGCGTCAATGGTAAAGACGGTGTTGTCGGCAATCACCGGTGCGGCGATCAGGTAGTCGCGGCCGGAATTGCCGCTGCCGAAGCTGCTGCTCCAGGCCTTTTTCAGATTGTCGCCGCTTTTTAAGTGCCCCATGTTGTGCGAAGCGTTGCCGCCGCTTTGCGGCCAGGCGGCGTTGACCGCCGGTTTGGGCAGCACGATCTGAATGTCGCCCGCCGTATAGTCGGCGGCAATCACTTCCCTTTCGCTCAAAACCGGGATTCTCTCGCCGTCGATTTGCAGTTTTTCCTTGCCGAACATTCCGCATCCGGCAAGAGCCAGACACATGGCAGCAACGGCGCTTTTCTTGTTCAATCGCATGGGCTTCACCTCTGATAAAATTGTTATTGCGGCAATACGGATATAATGTCTTTAATCCGCGCTTTCATCACTTCGGGCGTTTTGCCGTCGGCCAGAAGACGGTTGTAGATTTCCTTCGCCTCGGCGGTTTTGCCGTCGCGGAGATAAGCCAGCGCCAGCATTTCGTTTGCCGTCGGCTGCCAGCTGTTGCCGCCGTCGGCGGCAATGCCCCCGATCAGCTCTTCGATTTCTTCCGCCGGCGCATTGTCCAGCTTATAGGAGGCCAGTTTCAGGATCGTCGTGTCGCGCAGCTGGGGGTTAAACGACTTGTCTTCGATAATTTCGTTCATCAGTTTGAAAGCTTCGTCGTTTTTCTTCTGCTCAAGCAGAATGTTTGCCTTCTGCATTTTGGCAAGGTCGGAGAATATGCCGTAGTCTTTGCCGGCGATATAGTCGAAGGTGTCGATGCTCTCGTCATACTTGCCCTGGTTTTGCAGGCTGAGCGCGTAGGCGTAGGAATCCGACCAGGTTTGCAGCTTTTTCGTATACCAGGCCTTGATGGCCTCGAAGCTGACGGCGGCGGTTAAGGCGGCAACCACCAGAATGATGATGTAAAGGCCGTATTTGTCCCACATCTTCTTCATCGATTCGTTTTTCAGGTCCTCGTTGACTTCTTTAATAAAGGCTTCTTGTGCGCCGGTATCAATTTCTCTCATTTTTCCACTTTCGTTTTAAGTTTGCGTTTGTTTGAAAAGTTATAAACAAATCTCGGCATTTGGCAACCAAAATATGCGGCGGCCGCCAAAAGCCTCAACGCGTCATCGTATAGATGACGAAATCCCTTATCCACTGCAAGGCTTCCGTCGGCACCCCGCGGCCGAAAGCCAGCATGTTGTCGTCGGTGATAATTGCCAGATAGTAGCTGTCCGCCGCCGGGTTGTAGACCGCCTGAATGTCGCGGATGCGGCTTAAGTCCGCATATTCTTTGTTTGAGATAAACAAAAACTTGTGCACCAGGATCAGGCGTCCGTCCTTTAGCACGATTTTGTCTTTTTTAAACATCAGGCCGATGAACAAAACTGCCAGCAAAAAGGCGGCGGCGAAGATAACCGCGGTCTGCGCCGGCGAACCGATCATCCTTTCCACCCGGGAATAGTTGAAGGCCGCGGCGGCAAGCACCAGCAGGTAAAAACACAGCCAGAACGCGCCGAGCAGACTGAAAATGTCCCAGAACATCCGCTTCGGCCGGATGACGGTGCGATCCGCCTTTTTGATGCAGACGATGTCGGCGGGCGTTTTCGGCGCTTCTTCGTAAACCGCGATCAGCCCTTTGGCAAACAGATACTCTTTCAGGCTCTTGTCAAGTTCCGGCACTTCCCTTTTCACGGTTCCCTCGTCGGTGTCGATGACGGTCGGCATGTTGAGGCGTTTGGCGTAATAATACCAAATCTGGTAAATGCCGGTACCGTCGGTCGAAATATAAAGCGGAATGGTTTTTTCGGGGTCGCGGTGCACCAGCTCGACAATGTATTTGTTTTTGTTTAAAATGCCGAACTGGAAAAATTCCATTCTCAGGCGGACGCCCTCGTAATTGCGCAAAAATTCGCGGAACAGTTCGTTTTCGCCGAATACGCCGCGCAGATCGACGGAAAAGGTCTTGCCGTTGAAAAAGATTTTCTTGTAACGGACGTATGACACGATCGAACCGATGACGATGCCGAGCCCGATGATGATGAAAGCGGCGTCGACCGCGGTGTGGCTGAACAGCGGCGCGCGGGTGTCGGCGTCAAGCGTATAGCCCAGGCCTTCGGGATCGTACATGCCGCCGGTCAGTTCAAAACAGCCGAGGACGGCCATCAGCAGGCCGAGAATAATCCCCGGCATCACCACTTTGAGCGGCATCCGGTCGGCGTGTTTGGTCGGCACCTCTTCCAGTTTGAGCTGATAATCATAACTTAAGTGTTTGGGAAGTCTTCTCCGCATGGCCCTCGGTCCTTGTTGATTGCGCATAAGTTGAAATATGGCTTATGTTATAGCATATTTTTTAAATAATCATCTTTTTTTTATAAATATAATTAACTTTTATCATATTTTAACCAATAGCGTTTTAGGATAAGCGCGTAACGCCGGTAGATTGGGGGAATATGTAATGGATTGCAGTTTGGCCAGTGTTTGCGGAGGGTGCTCCCTGCGGCATCTGGACGAAAAGGAATATCGGCAACGTAAATGCGCTGTGGTGCAAAAAGCGCTGCAATCCATTACCCGGCAGGATTTTGTTTTTTCCGAACCCGTTTTTATCAAAGAAGGCTGCCGCCGCCGCGCCAGCTTTGCCTTTCGTCGCGCCGGAGGCGGAATTGTGCTCGGTTTTAACGCATATCGCAGCAATGAAATTGTTGATCTGCCCGGTTGTCCGCAGCTGACCCCGGCTCTAAACCGCGGTCTTGAGTTTTTCCGCGGCCTGTTGTCCGAATTGTGCCGGGTGCCGCTGACGGTTAAAGAAGGGCGGAAAGGCAGGGCCAAAACCGTTTACGTCGAAAAAGGCGACCTGTGGCTGACGGAAGCGGACAACGGTCTTGACGCGGTGCTGGAATTTGACCGCCCGCTTAATCTTGAGCTGCGGGAGATTATATTTGAACGCGTTTCGGCCGCCGCCGATGTTGTCCGCGTTTCTCATCGCTTTGCTCCCGACCGGCCGGCGGAAACAATTCTGGAAAAGGGGCGTCCGTATATTGAAGCCGGCGGCGTCGGCGTTTTTATTCCCGCCGGGACTTTCCTGCAGCCCTCGAAAGAAGGGCAGGCGGCACTCACCGCTTTGGTGCTGAAGTATTTGGGGAAAACTTCCGGCAAAATTGCCGACCTGTTTTGCGGTGTCGGTACTTTTTCTTATCCGCTGGCGCAAAAGCCGGGCAACCGGGTGCTGGCCGTCGATGCTTCAAAAGAACTGCTGGAAGGTTTTAAAAATTCCGTCAACCGGCAGATGATCGCCAATATCGAAATCGTGTGCCGCAATCTGTTCAAATATCCGCTGGAAGGCGCCGAACTGGAAGAGCTGGCGGCGGTTGTTTTCGATCCCCCGCGGGCCGGCGCGAAAGAGCAGGCCGCCCGGCTGGCGGCACTGCCGGCGGGAAAACGGCCGCGGAAACTGATTGCCGTTTCCTGCAATCCGGAAACTTTTGCCCGCGATGCGGAAATTCTGCAAAACGGCGGTTATCGCCTGTGCGAAGTGACACCGGTCGATCAGTTCGTTTATACTTCCCATTGCGAACTGGTGGCGCTGTTTGTCGACGAAGGTTTGCTGTAAACAATTTTTTGCCGCCTATTTACAAATTGAAAGCCTTTCTTTATAGTCTTTGCTATGTCAACCGAACAACAAGGAATGTTTTAATGTCGAAAAAAATGCTTTTGGCCGCGGCCGTTTTGGCGCTGGCTTCCTGCGCCGCCGAAAAAGAGGCGCCGTTTTTCCGCTATTGTCCGAACGTGCAGCTGGTGCCCGAGTTCAGCCGCATGACGCAAATGGCCGGCAAACAGGAAGAGGCAAAAATCGAACTGATCGGCTACGAAGGTTACTGCCGTACCGATCTGCGCAATCAGACCAAGGCGGTGGTGGCGCCGATTTTTGAAGTTTCCCGCCGTACGGAGGCTTCAAACGAATACGTGCGTTTCAGCTATTATACCGATACCGGCGACAACAAGGTTGCCCTGATCGGCAGGGAAAACCACCCGGTCAGCGTCAAGGTGCCGAATGTCGGCGAAAAAGTGATGTATCAGGGCGATTATGTGGAAATGAGGATTCCCGACAACGAACCGGGGTTCGTCATCAAAATGGGACTGGTTTTGAGCAATGCGCAGTACCGCTATAACCGCACCCACGGGCTCAAGTAAAAGTTTAATAAGGAGAACAAGATGTCTTACGATCATCAGAAATTGTCTTCGCGGATGGCGCATGCGATTCGCTTTCTGGCGGCCGACGCCATTAACAGGTCAAAGTCCGGGCACCCCGGCATGCCGCTCGGCATGGCCGACGTTGCAACCGTGCTTTTTTCCCGCTACGTAAAGATTAATCCGGCAGCGCCGCGCTGGTTTGACCGCGACCGTTTCGTCCTTTCCGCCGGCCACGGTTCAATGCTTTTGTACTCGCTGCTTTATCTTTTGGGATATGAAGATATTTCGCTTGAAGATATCAAAAATTTCCGTCAGCTCGGCGCCAAAACCGCCGGCCATCCGGAATACGGTCATCTGGCCGGGGTGGAAATGACTACCGGACCGCTCGGACAGGGGATTGCTTCGGCAGTCGGCATGGCAATGGCGGAACGGCGCCTGAATGCCCGTTTCGGCGACGCGCTGTGCAGTCATTACACCTATGTTATTGCCGGCGACGGTTGTCTGATGGAAGGCATTTCCGAAGAGGCGATCGCATTGGCCGGACACTGGAAATTAAACAAGCTGATCGTTTTTTGGGACAATAACAACATTACCATTGACGGCACCGTCGACAAAGCCAGTTCCGTCGACCAGATCAAACGTTTCGAAGCCGCCGGCTGGAAAACGCTGTCGGTTGACGGCCATGATCAGGAGGCGGTAGCCGCGGCGATTGATGAAGCGCACAAGTCCGACCGCCCGGTTTTGGTGGCCTGCAAAACCGTCATCGGATTCGGCGCGCCGGCCAAACAGGGAACCAGTGCCTGTCACGGTTCGCCGCTCGGCGACGAGGAACGGGCGGCAATGGCTGCCGGTCTGCAATGGCCGTATGCCCCGTTTGAAATTCCCGCCGACGTTCTGTCCGCCTGGCGCGAAGCCGGCCGGCGTTCTTTGTCCGCTTATGACAAATGGTGCCGAAAGGCGGCGGCCGCCGGTGCGAAATTTGACGATGTTATCAACAACCGTCTGCCGAAAAATTGGGACAAAGCTCTGAACGCGTTAAAAAACGAAGCGATTCGCGAACAGACCAAAGCAGCCACCCGCAAGGCTTCGCAGATGTGTCTGGAAAAAATTGTTCCCCATGTACCGGAAATTATCGGCGGTTCGGCTGACCTGGCCGCTTCCAACCTGACTTTTGTCAAAGGCATGAAAACGATCACCGCCGAAGACTATGACGGCAACAACCTGATGTACGGCATCCGCGAACATGCGATGGGCGCGATTATGAACGGTCTGGCGCTGCACGGCGGCGTGATTCCCTACGGCGGTACTTTCTTTGTCTTTTCCGACTACGTCCGGCCGTCGATCCGGCTGGCGGCGCTGATGGGACTGCGCGTCGTTTATGTGCTGACCCACGATTCGATCGGCGTCGGCGAAGACGGCCCCACACATCAGCCGGTGGAACATCTGGCCTCTTACCGGGCAATGCCGAACGTGCTGATGTTCCGTCCCTGCGACGTGGTGGAAACGGCGGAGGCCTGGCAGCTGGCGCTGACGACCGAAACCATGCCGAGCCTGCTGGCGCTGAGCCGGCAGAATCTGCCGCTGCTGCGCGTTTCTTCCCGTCAGAACCTGACGGCGAAGGGCGGCTACGTTATTTCCGACGTGGCAAAGGGCAGCCGCCGGCAGGCGACGATCATTGCCACCGGGTCGGAAGTCTCGATTGCCGTCGAAGCGCAGAAAAAACTGCGGGAAGAGGGAATTGAAGTTGCTGTGGTTTCCATGCCCTGTACCGAGTTGTTTGACCGTCAGGATGAAAAATACCGCAACAGGGTTCTCGGCCGTGCGCCGCGGATCGTGGTCGAAGCTGCCGCCAAATTCGGCTGGGAGAAGTATCTCGGCAGCAAGGGCGAAATCATCGGCATGGACGGATTCGGCGCTTCCGGTCCGGCGTCCGGGCTTTATGAGCATTTCGGCATTACCGCCGACGCGGTGGCGGCCGCGGTCAGAAAATACCGCAAATAAAAGGGGAGGGGCGAAAGCCCCTTCTTTTTTGCGAATAATTTTGCGGGGAGATGAAAGAACGAGGAGATTTGCGGCGAAAGCCCCTTTCTTTTTGAACAAAACGTTTCCGGTCGGCCGGGAAAGCTCCGGAATATCCCCCGCCGGCAGAAAAAACTTGAAAAAAAGCCCCGGCCGACTATACTCTGGGGTAAATTCGGATTTAACCCAATTTCATTTAAGGAGAAAATATATGCCCTTAGTTACAATGCGTCAGATTCTGGACCACGCGGCGGAAAACGGCTACGGCGTTCCGGCTTTTAACATCAACGACATGGAACAGGTGATTGCCGTTCTGCAGGCAGCAAAGAAAGTCAACGCCCCGGTCATTCTGCAAACCTCGACCGGTGCCCGCAAATTTGCCGGCGACCCGATGATCCGTCATATGGTTGCCGCCGGTATCGAAATGTTTCCGGAACTGCCGATCTGTATTCACCAGGATCACGGCGCGTCGGTGGATATCTGCCAGTCGGCGATCGTCAACGGCTATTCTTCCGTTATGATGGACGGTTCGCTTGAAGCCGACGGCAAAACCCCGTCTTCTTACGAATACAACGTCCGCGTTACCAAAGAAGTGGTTGCCCGCGCGCATGCGGTCGGCGCTTCGGTCGAAGGCGAACTGGGTGTTATCGGCTCGCTTGAAACCGGCAAGGCCGACAAGGAAGACGGTCACGGTGCCGAAGGCACGCTGGACAAGAAACGTCTGGTAACCGATCCGGACGAAGCCGCCCGTTTTGTTGCCGAAACCAAATTGGACGCGCTGGCGGTTGCCGTCGGCACTTCGCACGGCGCTTATAAATTTACCCGCAAGCCGACCGGTGACATTCTGGCAATTGATGTTATTGAAAAAATTCATGCCAAACTGCCGAATACCCATATGGTTATGCACGGTTCCTCTTCGGTTCCGCAGGAATTGCAGGATCTGATCAACGCTTACGGCGGCGCCATCCCGCAGACTTTCGGCGTTCCGGTCGAAGAAATCGTCCGCGGCATCAAATCCGGCGTGCGCAAAGTCAATGTTGACACCGACTGCCGTATGGCCATCACCGGTGCCATCCGCAAACTGTTTGCCGAAAATCCGAAAGAATTTGACCCGCGCAAATATCTGAAGCCGGCAATCGAAGAAATGCAGAAGGTCTGCGAAGCCCGTTACATTGCTTTCGGCGCCGCCGGCCATGCCGATCAGATCAAAGCCATCCCGATGTCGGAAATGGCCAAGAGATATGCGAGCGGCGAACTGTAATCAGGTACCCTGAAGCAGATTGTCTGCTGTTTGAAAAAAATCTCCCGTCCGTCCGGGCGGGAGATTTTTTTTGTGGCAAGAAAGCCCCGTACCGGGCGGAAGATTTTTTTGTGGCAAGAAGACCCTGCGCCGGGCGGAAGATTTTTTTTGTGGTAAGAGAGTCCCGCGCCGGGCGAGAGGTTTATTTGTGGTAAGAGAGTCCCGAGTCGGGCGGAAGATTTTTTTGTGGCAAGAGAGTCCCGAGCCGGGCGGAAGATTTTTTTGTGGTAAGAGAGTCCCGAACCGGGTGCAGGCTTTGATAAAACTTATAATTTTTTTAATTTCTTCTTTTCCGTTCCTCCGTTCTCCTTTCTTTCTCTTCCTTTTCCCGTTTCTCCGTTCTCCTTTCTTTCTCTTTTTTCGTTCCTCCGTTCTCCCTTCTTTCTCTTCCTTTCCCGTTTCTCCGTTCCCCTTTTTTTCTCTTTTTTCGTTCCCCTCTTTTTTCCTGCGTTTTTTTACATTTTGTTCTCAGCGCTTATGAAAAACTCCTTTGCCGGAACAAAAGCGCCAGCCTGGTAACTGTCTGATAAAAAGAAAAGGCGTTTTTTATGAACATACATACAATAACGCGCACAACATGGAAGCCGAAAATGCCATGTTGTCTTCGCCCCGAAATATCGCGGAAAAACGTTTTGCGGTGTTTGCGGGCACTTTAGGGCTGCATCCGCTGACAAATGCTGTACGCGGATTCCTTTTTTATGCGTTATGTTAAAAGGTGGATGCATGTCGGCCCGACCGGAAAGCTTGCGAAGCTCTGGAGCCTGACGTTTATGGTTTGAAACGATGCCGGTCGGCGAAAGTTTATTCCGTGTTTTTCCCTGTCCATTTCCGTTTTCCTGTTGTCAGCATCTATTTCGATCTTCCGCATTTTTTGCTGATTCTTTTTACTGGTGTTCTTTTTCTGTATTTTTTTATCTGTTTCCGCTTTCCTGTTTCCTTTTCTTCTCTCTCCTTTTTCCGTTTCTCCGCTCTCCCTTTCTTTCTTCTCCTTTTTCCGCTTTTTCGTTTTCGCCTTCCTGTTTTTTTCTTCTCCTTTTTCCGCTCTTTCGTTTTCGCCTTCCTGTTTTTTTCTTCCCCTTTTTTCGTTCCTCCGTTTTCGCTTTCCTGTTTTTTTTCTTTCTCTTTTTTTTGTTCCTCCGTTTTCGCTTTCCTGTTTTTTTTCTTTCTCTTTTTTTTGTTCCTCCGTTTTCGCTTTCCTGTTTTTTTTCTTTCTCTTTTTTTTGTTCCTCCGTTTTTGCCTTCCTGCTTCCCTTCCTTTCTTTTTTCCTTTTCGTCTCCGTTTTTTCTTTCGTCATCTTTGTCTCTCGTTATTTCTCTGAACTCGTTTTCATTTTATTTTTGCATTGTAGCTCTCCCTTCCTGCCGCTTTACCTTTCTTTTGTCATTGGGAAGCGACGAGCGGCAAAAAACGGAAACGACGGGCAGCAAAAAAACGGAAACGACGGAGAGAAAAAAAAGAAGCGACGAGCGGCAAAAAACGGAAACGACGGGCAGCAAAAAAACGGAAACGACGGAGAGAAAAAAAAGAAGCGACGAGCGGCAAAAAACGGAAACGACGGGCAGCAAAAAAACGGAAACGACGGAGAGAAAAAAAAGAAGCGACGAGCGGCAAAAAACGGAAACGACGGGCAGCAAAAAAACGGAAACGACGGAGAGAAAAAAAAGAAACAACGAGCGGCAAAAAACGGAAACGACGGACAGAAAAAAAGAAGCGACAGGCGACAAAAAACGGAAGAGACGGGCAGAAAACGGTAAAAAATCGGATGTTAAAAAAATTTTTCCGTGTTATAAAATGTAAAAAAACAACAATGATTACGGAATCAAAAACAATGCTGCGCATCAGTAATTTCAAACTTCCGTTCGGGGAAGACGAAAAAGGATTGCCGGAAAGGCTGGCGGCCGAACTCGGCTGTCCGGTGACGAACGTCAGAATTTTGAAAAAGGCGGTTGACGCCCGCAGCCGGTCGCGGATATGGGCGGTTTATACTTTGGAATTTTCCGTGGCTGACGAAGCGTCGCTTTTAAAACAACGGCTTTCTTTTATTGAAAAAAGCGAGCCGGAACCGCGTATCGGCCTGCCGTCGTCCGCGGCTTTTCCGACCCGTCT
>OBJF01002867.1_pt1 | contig 11738 bp, 5 predicted proteins | sample 1519091 | NCBI WGS metagenome assembly OBJF01 (sample SAMEA2452124, study PRJEB22498) | human gut metagenome | biome: human feces; feature: human gut; material: feces | place: Australia | collected 2012
TTTCTTGCCATAAAATAAACCTCCAAACTGAGTAATTCTATCTTACATCAGTTTGGAGGTTTACACAAACTTTGGGATACTCCCATAATATTCCCTTCGATAATGGCATTTTGATATTCTAAAGTATGATTTCGCAGGTTCTGTTAATTGCATAAAAATAACGCCACCGGATATGATATCACGATGGCGTTATTTTTATGCCTTGCTGCCTGTATGTTCCATTTCCGGCATACCTGCATTCTTTTTCTTTAGGCTTTTCAGACTCTCTTCCAGATCATACCCCATCTGTTCGCTTCTCCAGTTAATGGATTCTTTGCACAAACAGAAAGCTCCAAAAGCACAATCCAAAAATATCATGGTTGTTAAAATAATTATAAATGCAAACATATTTACTCCATCTCTTTTCTATTTGCCAACTAATCCAAGACCGTTCGGATGCGCATCTGAGTTCCGCATCCGAGACGATCTGTTAACGCCTGCTTAAGAAATTATCGTAACTGCGTAGTATCCTGGCAGCTACAGGCTTTCTAATCCTAATTAGTGAACTCTTTTTTTCTTCACCATAACCATAACAACTCCGGCTGCCAGGCAAAGAACTATCAGTCCGACTACATTAGTTGTATCTCCGGTTTTGGCTGCTTTTACGGAGTTATTGTTTCCGCTTACAGTTGTTGTTCCGGAAGGTGTATTAATGCTTCCATTGTTTCCGGAACCTGTGTTGGAAGTTCCATTGTTAGTGCCCCCATTTGCGGAACCGTTGTTGATGTTCTCGTTGGTTGGATCTTTCTTAGGTTCTTCTTTTTTAGGTTCTTCGTCTTTCTTATCTGCTTCTTTTACTTTCAGTTCTTCTTTTGCCTTGTTTACAGCATTTAAAGCAGTAGCCACTTCATCCTTAGTTGCTTTCGGATTACCAAGTACTTTCCTGGCTTCGTCAATGGCTGCCTGGAGAGCTTTCACAGAATCTTCGGTGTACTTATTGGTTTCGCCTGTCAGTTTTGCTGCTTCATCAACAACATTTCTCAGATTTCCTACCTCTACCAGAGCTTCTTTTGCTGCATTTACAGCTTCCAGCGCTTTATCCACAGTTTCCTGTGTTGCGTTTGTATCCTCAAGTACCTCCTGTGCTAATGCAATTGCATCTGTAAGAGCATTCCGGGATTCTTCGGAATATTTCTTTGTGTCTTTTACAAGTTCCTCAGCTTCTTTTACAGCTTCTTTAAGTTTATCTGTTTCAGCCGGTACTTTGATTTTTACAAGTGCTTTTATTGCTGCTTCTACAGCTTCTGTCTGTTTATCTACAGTTTCCTGTGTTGCGTTTGCATCCTCAAGTACTTTCTGTGCTGCGTCGACAGCTGCATTAAGAGCTGTCCGAGACTCTTCTGTATAAGTTGCTGTGTCATTAGCAAGTTCTCTTGCATTTGCAATAGCATTCTCAAGAGCTTCTGTAGCAACTGCCGGTTTCTTCTGTGCCAGGTTTTCTTTTGCTTCTTTTACTCTTCGCATTGCATCATTAATTTCATCCTGTGTTGCATTTTCAGAAGCCAGCACTTCCTCTGCCATTGCAATTGCTTCTTTAAGGGCATTCAAAGACTCTTCCGTATACATTTCCGAATTTTCTAATCCTTTAACAAATGCATTCGCATCATTCACAGTTTCTTCAAGTTCAGCTTTCCCCGGTTTTTCAACAGAAGGTTCTTTTGTTTTCAGATTTTCTTTTGCATCTGTTAAAGCTTTTAAAGCATCGTTTACTTCTTCCTGTGTTGCTTCCGGTTTATTCAGAACGGCCTGTGCTACCGTAATGGCTTCCTCAAGAGTTTTCCAGGAATCTTCTGTATATTTCTCTTTGTTTTCATCGCTTGCTGCAAATTTATTTGCATCAGCAACTGCTGTCTGCAGTTCTGTTTTGTCGACTACTGGTTTTTCAACTAATGCAGCAATTGCAGCATTTAACGCATCAGTCTGAGCATTTACTTCTTCCTGTGTTGCTGCTGGATCATTCAGTACTGCCTGCGCTGCTTTAATGGCTGCCCGAAGAGCTTTTAAAGATTCTTCGGTATAAGCAGCTGTGTTTGTCACAGTCTCATTTGCCTCATCAACACGTTTTTGCAGTCCTGATTTGTTAACCGGTACTTTGATTTCTTCTAAGTTAGCATCGGCAGCTTTTACAGCGGCTGTCTGAGCATCTACCATTTCCTGTGTCGCATTTTCGTCATTCACTACCGCAGCTGCTACAGCTATCACCTTTTTAAGAGCGTCTCTGGATTCAGCTGTGTATTTGTCTTGCGTTGTTTTGACATCTGCAAGGTTAATTGCATTGATCAGTGCAGATTTATCTGCTTTCTTTGCCAGTGCAGCAATCTTAGCTTCTACATTTGCTTTTGCAGTATTTACTTCATCCTGGGTAACACCTGCTTTATCATAAACTTCCTGAGCTGCATTTACTGCAGTTTCAAGTTCTCCTCTGGATGCTGGTGTATAGGCATTTACCTCTGCAAGTTTATCTCTTGCAGTTTTAAGTACTTTCTCCAGTTCTGTAAGATCTGCTTCATCTGCAATTCTTTTCAGTACGATATCCAGTTTGTCCAGCTGTGGAGCTTTGTTTGTATCCGGTGCTGTAAGGATCAGGGTTCCTGCTCCCGCTGTTGTCACTTTGATATCCAGTGTGAATGTCTTCACAGTAAGTGCGTTGTCTTCTTTAGTTGACGGGCAATCAACCTGAGCTGCTTCAATCTTATTGTCCGCTTCAGAAATCGCAAGTTTGTTTAACGCTCCGGCACGGTAAGTACCTGTTACTGTGTAGGTTCCGGGAACTACTGCTGTGTAAGCATATTTTGCATAATCTTTGTATGCCATACAGTTCAGGAATTTTCCATTACTTGCCCAGTCTTCAGAAGTAATAGTAAGCGGCCAAGCCGAATCCGAATCTGAATCGTTGCTATTGATCAGTTCTGTAGCATGCTCTGCTTCCAGGGTCTTGGTCACTCCCTTTTCTCCCGGGAATCCAAATGGATTTTCTGCTGTATAGTTCGTAAATGCAAATGTTGCTTCGATTGTATGAGTTCTGTCTACGTGATCGAATGTATAAGTAGTTTTCTTTCCTACCGATGTTCCATCCACTTTTACGTCTGCAATCTCATATCCGTCTTTTGGTGCAATCGTAAATGTTACACTTTCATCTTCTGTAACAGTTACTTTGCCTTCTGTAAGGCCATCTGCTGTGATGGTTCCGCCTTCACCTGCTGTAGCTGTGATGTCGAAAGATCCCAGCGTAACATTCCGCGGGCTGATGCTGAAGTAGTCAATTCCAGGACCCTTATTGGTATCCGGGGCTGTAATAGAAATCATTCCATCTCCAGGTGTTACTACTTCAATATCAAATTCTACAGTTCCGAAAACAACGTTTCCATTCTCTTTGGACGGGTTAACTACAACTTTTTTTTCTGCGATCTTTCCGGTTTTTTCTGTTATCTTAATACCATTTTTGGCATTTTCAGGAGAACCGCTGCGATATCTCATGACCACATGGTAGGTGCGGGCTTTGTCTGCGTGATATGCATATTTCAGGACATCCTTGAATGCCATATCTGTGACAAATTTTCCATTGCTTGCATCGTTGTTATCCGCAATCTTCATCGGCCAATCCTGATCAGAATCTAAATCATTGCTATTATTTAACTCTGTCGCAAATTCTGCTTCCAGCTTAGCGCTTGTTCCCGGTTTCCATGGGAATTTGAATCTGTCAGTTTCTGTATACTTTTCACGTGCTACAAGTGCTTTCTTTGCATTTTCCAGTGCTATGTATGCATTTCTGATAGTTGCTTCTGTTGCTTCTTCGTTTTCGACAACTGCTCTTGCTGCTTCCAGTGCTTCTGCATATGCACTCCAGCCTTCTTCCATGTACAGATTTTCCTGCGCTTCGTCAGGAGACTGAGTAATTAAAGTGTTCAGTTTTTCTTTTGTAATACCATCTGCATCTTTGATTGTGATTCTTGCAGAACTGTTGAAACCAATGATTGCATTGTCCGGTGTTTTCTCTGTCAGTTCGATAGAAAACACACGATCGCCGGTCATGTTCGTATTACGTCTTGTCTCTGCTGCTTTAACAGTTACTTCAGCTTGTCCATCATTCAGAGTAACTACCGGAGCTAATTCTGTATTAAAATCATCCTGAATTGCACTTCCCGGGTTAGGCTGGATCTTAGCTGTGATTGTTCCTTTTGTTCCACCTACACGTTTGATTTTCACATCCAGTGAAGATTCTTCATTCATTGTGTATGCAGAATCTTCAAGTTCAATCATTCCAACGCCACCGTTGTTGATTACGTAAGCTGCTTCCACACCGATTGCTGCATTTGTTTTTGCTACAAGCTTTAATGTGTGATCGCCATCTTCCAGATCACCGGATACAAAGATCTTTGCTCCTGTAGATCTGCTTTCCGCATGTGTATTGATCGTTTCTACCAACTGATCATCGATATAAACATCAGCGGCACCATGACCCGGGTCTGTTGTTCCCATCAGGTATACTTTTGTTCCGTGGAAGTTATAAGTAAAGCTTGCGTCAGCTCTATTGGACCAGGTATTCTGTCCGTTGATATACTGGCTGCCTGTCTGTGGATTCCAACCTGTGCTGAATGTAAAACTATTATCATTAACGCTGGTTGTTACCATACCTTCCGGCGCTGCTCCTGCCAGCTGGAATCCTTCGCTTGCTTTGTATACACCAACTTCACTTAACATCGGAACTTTTCCATCGGTTGTTCCTACTGTGATCTTAACCTGAGTTGCTGCTACCGGTGCAGTTCTAACCAGTCTCTTTGCACCAACAGTTACTCCACTTTTCAGTGTCTGCCACTGTGCATCGTCAGATGCTTTGTACTCAACTTTATAACTGTTGATGTGCTGTCCTTTCTGAATTGCTTCTTCGAATGAAACCACATCGAACTTCTTCGCTGTATTCCATTTAATGGTCAGACTTCCGCTTGTTGTACCATCATTTGTTGTCCAGTATGTGGCATCATTTCCATCTACTACATTTCCCGGTTTGAATGCAGCATCGTTTCCACGAACATCAGATGCTACAATTGTGGTTCCTTCTGCTTTTGCCAGATTGGTTCTGAAAGACTCTTCCACATTCTGACCGAATTCTGTTATTCTATTCAGGATCGGCTGATCTACTGTACCTTTGTTGTTTGGCGGTACATTCAGAAGCATAGTTGCATTATGTCCTACAGAATCAAAATACATGTTAGCAAGCTGGGCAACTGTCTTCGGAGTACATTTATTTGTTCCCCAGAACCATCCGGATGTAATACGTCCGTCACACTCCGGAACTGTCCATTTATTACCATTTTCATATCCTTTGGAATAAGGTGTACTTCCATTGCTATCAATAGTATTATTGTCATAATTGACATTTGACTTTGCCCAGGTATCCTCAAAAGCCACACCGTCTTCATTTCCGATCCAGCGAACGGTTGTATATGCCTGAGCTCCGAATAACATACAGTCAGCATCCTTGTCTGCCTGTTTTCCCTGGTGTTTCTGGATTGTATCAAACCATTTTGTAAACTCATAGTCCTGTGCATTGGCACCGCTTCCTTTGGCTCCATCCATCCATACTTCAACAAAATGTCCGTTATTGCCGTACTTGGGATTTCCAAGAATTTCTTCTAACTGATTGTTATAATATTCATTATAATCTTTTACGTCATTTTCCTTGCTTGTCGGTTTTCCATTGGCATCATAATATCCGTAAGATGGCTCATGAATATCCCATGGAGACAGGTAAAGTCCCATGTCCATATTATAGTTTGTACACGCAGTAGATATCTCCTCAAGAATATCTCCTTTATACCCTGCTGCCTCTGCATCATAGTCTGTATATGCACTCGGCCAGATACAGAAACCATCGTGATGTTTTGCTGTTACAATAATTTTCTTAAATCCTGCATTCTTTAATGTGCTTACCAGTGTGTCTGCATCAAAGTTATCTTTCAATGTAAAGATTTCGTTCGGTGCTTTGTTTCCGTAATGTTCTCCCCACTCAATTTCATTAAATGTATTCGGTCCGAAGTGACAGAATGCTGCCAGTTCATCCTTCTGATATTTGTACTGATTCGCGTCCGGTACAACTTCGTCCGATGCCGGTTCTGCAGTTCCAGTGGTTGTGCATTCGCTGTCGGTTATTCCATCCGTTCCTGCGGATACCGGTACAGGGTTTGCACCGACAGAGCCTAATATGGTAGAAGCGCCAAGAACCAATCCCAGAAATGCTGAAAGGGTCTTTTTCCTCATTTTTTTCTCCTTTTTGTTGGATGTTACAGACAGGAATCAGTGTTTTCTGATTCCTGTCTGTTTTAATTACTTATTTTTATCCTTCAAGAGTGGGACATTCTTAATCCTCTCTTTTACGTTTTACAACAACAGTTCCTGCAACCGCAGATGCTGCCAGGGTAAATAACCAGGCTGCTGCATTGGCTGTATCACCTGTTTTTGCAGCTCTGGCTGTAGATGTGCTGCCTGTGGTTGTTCCACCTGCATTTGTGCTCCCTGTGTTGGTATTTCCGGAAGTTGCTGCAGGTTTTGCGCCTGGCTGCGGTGTGGTGCTCGGGGTTGGGGTTGTAGTTGGTGTTGTAGTTGGGGTTGGGGTTGTAGTCGGGTCTGGCGTTGTAGTCGGTGTTGGGGCTGCCGGTCCTGGGGTAGGAGTCGGATCCTTCTTACCATCGTCTTTTGCTACCAGATTCTTGAAAGCTTCTTCGATAGCTTTATTCGCTTCCTCTACTTCTTCCTGAGTTACATTGTCACCATTCAGTACTTCCTGATACTTCTTGTAGACTTCCTCCAGATTTTTCAGAGATTCCTCTGTGTATTTATCCTTGTTCTCCAGAGCTTTGTCTGCATCTTTTGTAGTTTCCTGCAGTTTTTCTTTATCTGCCTTTGTTATAAATGTATCTTCTACTTCTTCTGTTCTGTCAGATTCTATTCCATCTACATCTACTACTGTTACGGCTACATTGTATCTGGTTCCTACCTTAAGGCCAGTCAACTTGTACTCTGTTCCTTCTATAGGCAATTCATTCTGTTTTTTATTATCCAGATATACATTATATCCAGGTGCCATCGCTCTTTCTGCAGCCGGTTCCCAGGTAACGATTGCTGTGGTATGAGTAATTTCAGATACTTTTACATTCGTAGGAGCGGATGGTTTTTCCGGGGCAGGTTCCTCGTTTTTAAGTGTTGTAAATGTGAAGGCTGCAGATCTTCCTGATTCATTTCCCGCTGCATCCACTGCACTTACTGTTACTGTGTATTCTGTATCCGGAGTAAGACCTGTCAGTTCAATTTCCAAACCTTCCACCAGCTTGTCCGTATTTATTTTTGCTTCATCTACATATACATTATATCCGGCTACTCCTACATTATCTGTAGATGCTGTCCAGGTAATCTTTGCTCCTGTCTGTGTCACGTCTGATGCTGCTACACCTGCCGGTACAGATGGTGCTTCGGTATCCTGTGTTTTTGGTGTTGTAAATGTAGCTGCTTCAGATCTCTCAGATTCATTTTTTGCTGCATCCACCGCAGTTACTTTTACTGAATAATTTGTCTCTTCTGTAAGAGCAGTTAAATCATATTCGGTAGTTGTTATAAGTGTTTCATTTACTTTTGCTTCATTTAAGTATACGTTATATCCAACTACTCCTACATTGTCTGTTGCTTCGCTCCAGGTAACTTTTGCTGTTGTTGTTGTAACATCTGTTACTACTACATTTGTCGGTGCTGATGGTGCTTCTGTATCTGCCGCATTTTTTGTTGTAAATGTATATACAGCTCCTTCTGAAACATTACCGGCTGCATCAACTGCTTTTACAGTTACTTTATATTCTGTTCCTGCTGTAAGACTTTCCAGTGTATATTCTGTTCCTGTTACAAGTGTCTCGCCGTTTACAGGATCTTCAGATTCATTTACGTATACATTGTATCCAGTCACGCCTACATTATCTGTAGATGCTGTCCAGGTAACTTTTGCTGTTGTTGTTGTAATATCTGTTACTGTTACCTCTGTTGGTGTTGTCGGTGCTTCTGTATCAGCTGCAGCTTTATCTACATAAGTGATGATTGGTGTAACGTGAACGGATGGTTTGCTTGGGTTATCATTACACTTAGTTACCACACGAATCATGTCGCCACGGCTTACTGCGATTTCTTCAGGCTGTTCCCAGTTACCAACTTTCTGTCTACTGGTTTCAAGTGTTAAGCTCTTCTTCTCTTTACCATTCACATAAAGACTCAAGGTAACTGTTCCGCCTGTGTTCGAAGACTGACGAAGATATGGCTCGTCATCTCTGATTTTGAATGATACGGTTCCACTCTTCGGTACTCTATATGCCATTGCTGTAGAAATATCTGTGCGCGGCGGTGCGGAAAGCAGACCATGAACTGTTGGATCAGTTGTTGTATTTGTGTTCTGTGGTGCATCAATACCAGGACCATAAAATCAAACGTCCAGTTGTATTCGTTTTTCTGTGTGATCGTAAAATCATTTGTTGTGCTGTCTTCCGCAGTGATGCGAAGTGTCATTCCGGCTGCAACTGCATCGCTATCTGCCAGTTCTGTTCCACCGTTTAATACGGATACTGTTGCTGTGTCTGCTACAGTGATGTTTGCCTTCATTTCCTTTACTGTTGTCAGGTTTTTCTCTGTGTAAGGAACACGTACCTCTGTTCCCTTCACTTCGTAGAAACATCCCTTCAGTTCTTTATCCGAACTTGCAACCACAGTGTAAGTTACACTTTCCATTCCTTCATAAGAAAGAGTGATTGTTGCTCCTCCTTTTACGATGTCAGTTCCTGTAAGTTCTGTCTCGCCTTCTTTAATAGTAACTGTAACGCCTGTATCTACAATGACATTATTAAGGAAATCCTCTACTGTTGTATTTTTCGGAAGATCGCTTACGTTAGTTCCGGTAACAGTATATACGTTAGATCTCAGTACAAGTGCCGCCACTGCATCACTTTCTGCTGCTCCGATCTCCGGTACTGCTGTGATCTTGTGACCGAAGAAGTCGTGATCGATGGTATAACCATTTCTGTCAACTACTACTTTACCAGCGTTGATTGCCGGAGAGTTTTCTGCAAGTTTGTATCCGTCAAATACTGTTGTAGCTGTTGGATCTTCATGTCTTCTTGCGCTCTTATCAGTTGCTACTGAATCCGGACCGGAACCTGCATCCACAAGTACCTTTGTTCCTGCATTCGCTTTTACAGCATTTGCATCATTCGGATAAGTAGTTACGTTGTAATATAAGTTATTGCTGAAGGTCTTATTTCCGCTGGGATTCCAGTCATTTACTGCAACCGGTGAGTTTCCTGCGAAATAGAAAATATTATTTTCCATATCTACAGGACCACCATTGCCATGGCTTCTATGCCAGATGGTATTGAGACCTTCTTTGATATAGAATGTGTTATTGTAAACCTGGCAGTTTCCAGTGTTACCGGCCGGATCCAGAGGTCCCATATCTTCATACTGGCTGATGTTGTAACGGAATGTATTGTTAATGGACTCCGGACCACAGAACATGATGGTACTTGCGGTATTACCATGGCTGTAGTTGTACTGATAGTTTGTTCCATCACCATAGTCGGCATCCCATGGTTGTCCATCGCCGTTACCATTGGAAGCATTTAATGTTCTGAAGCACTCATTGTACTGGAAGATTGCATTTTTACATTTCCATGGCCAGATTGCTGCTGCCACTCGTCCTGCACCAACGCCCTGTGTACCGTTTACATTACCATTTGCATCAAGACTCGGCTGATTCTTTGAGTAGTCTTTGAAATTGATCTGCTCTGCCGCATTCTCTGACACGTTATACTGAACCATCGGTCTGTCCAGATACATGGTTGTGATGGCATCTCCGCCTACATGGTTCAGATAGTTGTTCTCGATCACAACATTGGATGAACCATATTTTGCCATTGTTGCATCTGACAATGCACCTGTTGTGAATTGTCTCCACTGATAGGTGTATCCGACTGCAATTCCCCAGCGGTTTACTGTATCCAGAGAACAGTTCGTGATCTTAACATCATTGTATCTTGCAATTCCGGTTGCTCCTTCGTTTGTTGGTTTTGCAACGATGAAGTAGATACCACCGTTTGTCATATGTTTGTTATATACGTTACCTGTCACATTATGGATATAGAGATCGTTCAGTACGATGTGGTCTACTGTTCCATTGTCCTTCGCAACGCCGGCAACACCTGTTCTGTCCATTGCATATGCATCGTTGTACGCTTTATCTTTCTCGGTATCTGTTGCACTATTTCTGTCGTTGGTCAGTTCCAGACCTTCGATTTCGATATACTCTGTGTCTTCAATCAGGATACTGGAAGATACGGTACCTTTCCACTTATGATTCTGGTTATCCAGTGGAGTTCCATAATTCAGTTCCCACTGACCATGACCGTTTGTATTGATCTGTGGTCTGTTTCCCTCGCCATAAGCAGATATTCTTACCGGTGCTTCTGCAGTACCGCTATCTTCTTTTGTAAACTTAAGAGCCTGATCCTCAAATACAGATCCTCTTTTCAAAAGAACGGTATCTCCCGGCTCAAGATCAAGTGTATTTACTTTTTCAAGTGTCTGGAACGCCTTGCCTTCTGATGTTCCTTCATTGCTATCATTTCCCCCATTGGAATCAACATAATATGTTGTTCCGGTTGCGGTATTTCCCTCAGCCTTAACAGATACTGCCGGCATCATTGATGCGACTGTTGTTCCTGCAAGCAGAAGTGCTAACGTACCGCTCATCCATCTTTTCTTCATACCTTTTCTCCTTCCGTTATTGTATATTCTTCAAGGTGTACCGGTTCACATCTTTCATGTTTCCTTCCACCTGAGAATCGGCTTCATGCTGCGTGATCATATCGTCGTATTTTTGTTCACGCAGTTCTCTTTCGACTGCTATTCTTGCTGTTTCCAGGTCAGCGTTTTCTTCGCTGCCTCCAAATATCCAGTCGCGACTCTGGTAGTGCTGAAGAACCTCGTCTTCCGTCAGTTGCATTCCCTCCCGGGATGTATCGTTACAGTATTTTTCTTTCAGAGTACTGAGCTCATAGTCCAGATACAGCTGAAAGGTATACTCTTTCAGTCCGTAGATCACTTCGCCTTTTTTTACTTTCTCGCCTCTCTCTGCATTACCATCCTTCCAGCGTTTTTCCAGAGCCTCATAGCTGCTGTCTGCTACATCTCCGTTTTCTTCGGCAAGATCATATACTGCATGGATGTATTTTAACTGTTCTACTGTATTCCGGGTGAGGATCTCATAGCCGTATTGTCCGTCGTATTGCTTTTCCCAGAAATCTGTTCCGTATACGGCATCATAATCTTGTTGGATCTGCATCTTTGTGTCGTATTCCACAGAATTCATGCAGTTCACATACTCTTCTTTACTGATTGGATCCCCGGCTACAGTCAGATCGAATCGATTGGCACACTTGTATATGCCGACTCCGCCGGCAATTCCTGCAACTGCAATCACCGCTATGACAGCTCCGATCTTCATAAGCTGTTTTTTTCGATTCTTCATTATCTACCTCCTTCCGGCAATGTAGCCTGTTCCGTCTGCATACAGACTGTCTCAGTCTCTTTTCTTCTAATTATAACGATTCGTTTTTTTATCGGCTCGTTCTTTTGTGTTGATTCCATCATTTATTTTGTCAAATTCGGAACTA
>OBJF01002872.1_pt1 | contig 11714 bp, 10 predicted proteins | sample 1519091 | NCBI WGS metagenome assembly OBJF01 (sample SAMEA2452124, study PRJEB22498) | human gut metagenome | biome: human feces; feature: human gut; material: feces | place: Australia | collected 2012
TCGGCGGCCATCACTGGATGGCAAGAAAGGTTCCGGATGAGGCGTATGTGGTAATGCCAAATCAGCTTGGAATTGATGAATTTGATTTGGAAAAAGCATTGAAGGATCAGGAAAAATATCAGTGCACATGTGAGGAATATGCGGATCTGGAATACATGTGTTCCGCTGACCTGAAAGAATTTATCAGCAAAAATCACCTGGATCTTTCCATGGATGGTGTACTGAATCCAAGAGATGCGTTCGGAAGCCATGACGATTCCGACCATGTTTATAATACTCCTCGTGCATGGTATATGCTGAGAAACCTGAATCCGAAGACAAAAATCTGGGATGGCGTAAATGCAGAATTTACTCCATATTCTGATGATCTGCCATGGTGCATGATTCCGGAAAAAAAGATTACTGTAGAGGATGTGAAATATGTATTGTCCTCCCATTATCAGGGAACCTCTTATGATCCATATGCTTCCTATGGAGAAAAAGAACAGCGCGGAGCATTCCGTTCTATCGGTGTGAACCGTACAGATTTCCTGTCTCTGATCCAGATGAGACCAGGCATGGAAAAGGACTGCAATATCCTGGAATGGGTTGCGTTTGCATCTAATGCATTTAATGTGCTGGTGCCGTTTTATGCCACAATTGATACCACTCCGGACTATTTTTCCAGCACCACCAGGGAAGTAACCACTGACAGTTTCTACTGGGTAAGCCGCATGATCGGTGCCATGGCAGATGCTTCTTATAAGAGCTCCATTTTCCATATTGAACGTTATCAGGAGCGTGTAATGTCAAAAGGCCACCAGCTAATTGGCAAATATGACGCTCTTCTGGAAAAAGAGTCTGACGCAGCGAAGCGAACGTCCCTTCGCCATCAGGCCAACCAGGAAATTGCGGATATGGTGAAAAAAGAGGCTTCTGACACACTGAATAAAGTGCTTTATGAGCTGAGTAATCAGATGAAGAATGCTTATTCCAGGTCTGATGCGTAATGTCAGAGCCTTTTTCAAACACGCTCTAGAAACCTGTGGACAAATTTCTTTCAATTTAATATAATAAAGTGCAGAAAGCAGTTACATAGGGAACCGGAATGAAAATTAAGGAGGCTGGAATGACAATAAAAGAATGTTATGAGAAAGTTGGCTCAGATTACGATGGAGTTCTGAAAAGACTGGGAAGCGAAGCACTTGTGAAAAGATTTGCAGTAAAATTTCTTAACGATCCGAGTTTTCAGGAGCTGACAGATGGTCTTGCCGCACAGGATGGAGAGAAAGCATTCCGTGCAGCCCATACCCTGAAGGGCGTGTGCCTGAACCTTGGATTTACAGAATTGTATAAGGTCAGTGCAGAGCTTACGGAAGTATTAAGAGGAAGAGAGACGGCAGGAAGTGATGCGCTTTACGCGCAGGTGAAAGAGCAGTACACTACCTTGACAGATGCTATCAGGGAACTGGCTGGTAATTAATGCCTGCTCTTATTCAGCAGATATCATCTCAAGAGATATTTTGTGAACTTCGTTTACAGAAAACCAAAGAAGTACGGTGCGAAAACATGGGAAACATGATTTCTGTGCATCGCGAAGAGTGTAACTATGAAGGAACGGAAGCGGACCTTATGGGCTGCCAGAAGCCATTGCGATTTTGTTTATCGTATTTTTGCATAAGTGGAAAAAGAATACACTGCTTAGTATTGGCGGTGGAACGATTTTGTATATGCTGCTGGTGCAGAGGGTGTTTTAGAGTGTGTTTGAAAAAGTATTCCCACAAATTATGACGCACATCTTGCAGAAAGCCTTTTTCAAACGCACTCTAAAATTGGCAATACACCAAATCTAACGTATCTAATCAGATATAGCAATATTCTATAACGAACTCAAGGTAAAATGAATTATACAAAATTCTCTTATCTTGCTATGATATATTCAGACAAAAAAGAGAGAAAATATTTCTCTGAACGCGATCATACGAATCTGGAGGAAAATCATGGCAAGAGGAATCAATACAAAATGTTTACATTTGGAAGAAGAGGAAGGCTGTTGTAACAATTATGGCGCTATCAGCTTTCCGATTTATCAGACAGCAACATATGAGCATCCGGCAGTAGGTCAGAGCACAGGCTTTGATTACAGCAGACTGCAGAACCCAACCAGAGAGCATCTGGAAAAAATTGTAGCAACCTTGGAAAACGGAATTGACGCATTGGCTTTTTCCACTGGAATGGCAGCAATCACTCTGGTAATGGAGCTGTTTAAACCAGGAGACCATCTGATTATAGATGCAGACCTGTACGGCGGAAGCATCCGGCTTTTTGACAATGTTTCTTTGAAAAACGGAATCCATTTTTCCAGAATCGACTGCTGGAAAGAAAATGTGGAAAGTTATGTAAACGAAAACACAAAAGCAATTTATATTGAAACTCCAACTAACCCCATGATGAATGTCACTGATATTGCAGCACTTGCAGAAATTGCAAAAAGACATAATCTCCTTCTCATAGTAGACAATACATTTTTATCTCCATATTTCCAGAATCCACTGGAACTGGGAGCGGACATTGTAGTGCACAGCGGAACCAAATTCCTGGGTGGACATAATGATACCCTGGCAGGATTTCTGGTAACCAACAGAGAGGATATCAGCGAAAAGCTTCGTTTTCTTATTAAAACCACAGGCTCCGGCCTGGCTCCTTTTGACAGCTGGCTGATCCTCCGAGGTATCAAAACTCTTGGAATCCGCATGGAGCAGGCACAGAAAAATGCTTTCAAAATCGCAGAATGGCTGAAAACAAAGAGCGCAGTGACCAGAGTAATCTATCCGGGATTACCAGATCACCCGGGATATGAGATCATGAAAAAGCAGGCCAGAGGATTTGGCTCCATGCTTACATTCCAGCTGGAAAGCAGGGAATTTGCCTTTTCTGTCCTGGAAAAAGTGCGGATGATCAAGTTTGCAGAAAGTCTTGGCGGCGTGGAGACGTTGATCACATATCCAACTACCCAGACGCATGCGGATGTGCCGAAAGAGATACGGGAACGCAACGGAATTACAGAGGCAACCCTTCGCCTCTCTGTTGGAATCGAAGATGTACAGGATCTTCTTGATGAATTTGAAAAAGTATTTGCAGAAACAGAGGAAGAATTATATGGCGGAAAGAAATCTTGATTTTGATAAAGTGATTAACAGAAAAAATACCAGATGTCTGAAATATGATTTTGCAGTAAAAAGGGGCAAGCCGGCAGATGTGCTGCCTCTTTGGGTCGCAGACATGGATTTTGAGACCTCTTCTTATATTGAAGATGCGCTGGTAGAGCGTGCAAAAGAGGGAATTTTCGGATACAGTGAGGTGCAGACCCCTTATTTTGAAATCTTGGCAAACTGGATGAAGCTTCACCACAACTGGGAGATCCAGGAGGACTGGCTGATCAAAACACCAGGAGTTGTTTTTGCCCTGGCGATGGCGGTAAAAGCATATACGCAGCCGGGAGACAGTGTGCTGATCCAGCTTCCCGTTTATTATCCTTTTTCAGAAGTTATTCAGGACAATGGCAGAAAAGTGGTGAGCAGCAACCTTTATCAGGGAGAAGACAACCGCTATCACATCGATTTTCAGGATTTTGAAAAGAAAATCGTGGAGGAAAATGTAAAACTGTTTTTCCTGTGCAATCCGCACAATCCGGTGGGAAGAGTGTGGAGCGCAGAAGAATTGGAAAAAATAGGAGATATCTGCGTAAAGAATGGTGTGACCGTTGTCAGTGATGAAATCCATCAGGATTTTGTTTTTAAGGGAAAGCATCAGGTGTTTGCCGGCCTGAAAAAGGAGTTTCAGGATATTTCCATTACCTGCACTTCCCCAAGTAAAACTTTCAATCTTGCAAGTATGATGATTTCCAATATTTTTATTCCCAATCCGGAGCTTCGCCGAAAATTCCGGAAGCAGTTGGATGCGGCAGGAACCAGCCAGCTCGGGGTTCTGGGACTGGTGGCAACAGAGGCTGCTTATTCCAAAGGTGAAGAGTGGTACCAGGCAATGCATGCTTATGTGGAGGCGAATATCAATTACACAAAAGAGTATGTGGAAAAATATCTGCCTGGGGTGAAGATGACAGATCTGGAAGGCACGTATCTGGTATGGCTGGACTTTCGTGAGACAGGTCTGACTGTTGAGGAATTGGAAAATTTGATCCTTAACAAGGCCAGACTTTGGCTTGACAGTGGAAAGATTTTCGGAAAAGCAGGCGAAGGATTCCAGAGGATTAATGTGGCGTGTCCAAGGGCAACGCTGACGGAGGCGTTGGAGCGGATTAGAAAAGCGTTTTAAATGGAGATATTTTTACTTTCAGTTGTGTATAGCGCATAGGAATGGTAAAATAGAAAAAACATTTTGCGTATACACAGGAGAAAACCATGACCAACAAAATCGACCGTGAAGATATGCTGGCGCTGACCAGGAGGATGAATGTTGCCCGGAGTTCTTTTACAAGGATTGCGGGATGTTATGTGGATAAGGACGGGGACTTTGACGGCAGCTTTAACGTGAATTTTTTAAAGCTGTCTGCCGCAGAAAAGAAGAAAAACATTGAGCTTGCCAAGGTAGTTCCCTTTGCAGCAACAAATGTAAATCTGAAACGTTATGAATTTGCAGATGCAGACAGAAGGCCAGGAACCGTGTGGCAGCTTTTGATGGCAATCCGGGAATGTGGGCTGAAAAACGATGCTCTTATGGACAGCTTCTATGATCTTGTAATGGAGAATTATAAAAGCAGGAGACCTTATGCAGTTTATATTTTCCACGACAGATATGATATTCCGGCAAAGGCAGCAGATAAGGAGCGGCTGGGGGAATCAGAAGCTGTTTTTGAATATCTGATCTGTGTAATTTGTCCTCTTGCAGATGAATACGAGCCAGGTGAGCCGGAGTGCGGCTTTCTTTTTCCGGCATATACAGATGGAGGCGCAGACCTGAACCATGTTGCCGTGTTCCAAAAGGATGCAGACAGACCGCATCTGGAACTGGTGAGGTCGATTTTGCGGGTGAAATAATAAAAATTTAACAGTTGCTTTTGCAAAATATAAAAAAGGTACTCTGTTATATTGGTATCAACATAATTGATATTAATATAACAGAGTACCTTTTTACATAGTCTGGAGTTGTACTTTATGGGATATTCTCGTATTCCCGTATGATCTCCTTTGCAGCTGCATACTTCGTCCGCCAGTGCTTTAGCTGCATTGGATCCGGCGTGACGGAAGAAAGCCGTGTTTCATCTGAATTATGGGCGAGATCCGCAATCTTTACCTTACGAGCCAGCGGATTTTCGCAAAGTCTGCGCACATAATCCAGATAATCATCGGAAGGAGCGTGTGTAAGCAGCTGGACTGCCTCTGTGATCTCTCTTGGGAATTCCGCTTCCAGATCAGGAAGAGTCAGGGTAGTATCTTCCAGAACGTCATGAAGCAGGGCAATGCAGGTGGTAGTTTCATCTGTCATTTGTTCTGCAAGATGAACCGGGTGAAGAATATAAGGAACCCCACTTTGGTCATATTGTCCTTCGTGTGCTTTATATGCAATTTTTATGGCTTTTATGGTTAAGGGAGTATAGACCATAGTTTATTCTGCAGGCGCAGCCTCCGTGTCTGTATTTAATGGAGTAAAAGCTGCCAGAATTTCATCTGCTTCTGCTGTGGTATCTGTGGTGTATGATAAAATAATGGAGACAAACTTTCCTCCCTGTTTGCGGGTACAATATTTCTGAAGAACTTCATAGTCATTGACTGCCACACTTGTTTCCATAACACGGAAATCCTGCCCGGCAATTTGTATATCTGTTACGTCTGAATAAGTATAGCCCATCCCGGTAGCATCCAACATCTGCTGTGCAGCCAGAAAATACTGGTCAACAGTCATATTCTCCAAAGAAGCATCTTCGACAACTAAGGAAACATTAGGAAAACCAGAGATGGAAGAAGCCATCATTTCATAAACAGTGCCGGACAAAGCATCCTCTCCAAGTTCCACCCCGGAAGCTTCCTCCAGAGTAGTCTGGCCCTGCTTCATAACAGACTGAAGCTCTTCCTCTGTATTCATGACTACTGTTTCCGGCGGTGTGAATTTCAGATTCAACCACTCACTCTGAAAATCAGTGTCTGTGATGGTGCCTTTTTCATAAGGGGAATCAGAAGTATCTGTAGCACTTTGTGTATGTGCCTCTTGTTCATTATCTGCTGCATCAGCTGTCTGTGAGGTCTCCTCCGCCAGTACTGGGACAACAGCACCGGTGCAAAGGGAAAAAGCCAGCACAGCCGGTATTAGTAAGCTCTTTTTTCTTCGCATGAATTCGGTATCCTCCTAAGATTTATAATGCCAGAAAAGTTTGATGCGTTTGTTGAATAAAGATGGGGATGAAATATCCCACAAATTGTGATGCACATTTTGCAGAAAGCCTTTTTTAAACATGCTCTGATGTCGTGAAACTATTATAGCAAATTCGAAATTACTTTCCTAGTGATAAAAGGTAGAAAAAAACGTGAAAAAATTGTGAAGGGTTACTGTTTCAGGCGAAAATTGCAGAGCGCCTGCGCTGTTACTGTTCATTTCGTTCACAGTAACGCGCTTCGCGGAACGTTACCAGTGAGCAGTAACGCTGCGCTACTGTCCTGTTTGGTGATTTGCTGTGGGGAGTTGCGTTTCCTGTCATATTTCGTTATAATAAAAGCCAAAGACTCAAAAACAGATTTTTACCGATTGACAACTTATTATACAAGGAGTTTCTATATGAGCTTTTGGAATACCCTGAAACAGAAATTACGAAGCTTTATTCCGGTAAGCCGCACCTATATGGACAATAAGCTGCGTGAACTGGAAAAAGAGAATAGACGCCAGGAAAAAATCCTCCTGGAGCTTCAGAAAAACAGCCAGTCCATGCTGGAGCTGAAGGAATATGTGTCACAGGAACTGCATCGCCGGGACGACTGGGGAAAACGGGCTGCACAGGTGCTGCGTGAAGCGAAAGAACGCCAGATCTGGGTGATCAAATGTCCTGCTCCTGAGGAAAAAAAGATCCGTTGGGGCGATTATGCGTATGCCGTTGCCTTGAAACGTTACCTGGATCGAATGGGAATGTACACTATAATTGACCTGCACGAAGACTGGGACTGTGAAGTGAACGCAGATGTGGTTCTTGTACTTCGAGGCTGCGAATTTTACCGTCCGGATCGCCGGAACACCAAATGCCTCTACATTATGTGGAATATCAGCCACCCGGAGATGGTTACTCAAGAAGAATACCAGCTCTATGATATTGTATGCGTAGGTTCCCGCCATTATGCCAGGGAGCTTCACGCGAAGCTTACGGTTCCTGTTTATCCATTGCTTCAGTGTACAGACACTGAGCTTTTTTACCCGGATCAGGCAGCTGAATGCAGCCGTGGAAAAGATTATTTATTCATCGGAAATTCCCGTGGCGTAGCCCGTCCCTGCGTACTCTGGGCAGCCCAGGATAAGCTTCCGCTGAAAATCTGGGGTGCCGGCTGGAAAGCCATGTTAGGCCCAGATAAGACCATGGTACAGGACGTTTTCATCGAAAACAGCCAGATTCCCGTCCTTTACCGAAGTGCCCGCGTCACATTGAACGACCACTGGAAAGACATGCTGGATTATCAGTTTGTGAATAATCGCATTTTCGATGCCCTGGCCTGCGGTCTCCCGGTAATATCTGACTGCTGCGATGAGCTCAGGGAAATCTTTCCGGAAGCAGTGCTGTACTATAGCAATAAAGAAGAATTTCACCAGTGCGTGAAGGAAATTGAGAACAACTATGAAGAAGTGAAAGCAAAAGTCGACGAGCAGTGGCCGGTGATTAAGGAGCAATATTCTTTTGAGACGAGAGCACGGGAACTGGTGGAGATTGTGGAGAAACATTTGCAAAAGTAATAAGTTTATCGGCTGAAAAAGAATGGGAAAGAGAATGGAAAAGCAAAGAGATACTCTGATCGATTTATTGAAGGGGATTGGAATAACTTCAATTGTTATAGGACATTCAAGTTGGATACTGCCAGGATGCAATTTTCCAATTGGTCCATTTGTTTACACATATCATTTAATGATATTCTTTTTTGTTGCAGGGATGAGCTTTAAACCGCGTAACGATATAACGCCATATATGCAAATTGGAAAGCGGTTAGGAGGAGTACTCCCCATTTATGTGAAATATAGTATTGTGTTTATTCTTTTGCATAATTTTTTTCTGAAAATTCATATACTTAAGAGTGATACAATTGTATATGGAAAATTAGATATTATAAAACTAATATTTGAGGCATGTATTTTTGGAACATCCGAGGCTATGCTGAGTGCATTTTGGTTTGTTTCAATGTTTTTTATTGGTGTAAGTATGTTTATGTTATTGTATTATCATGCTGAAAAAATGAAATATCCAATAATATGGCATATTTTATGTGGAGTTTTAACTGCTATAGTTGGCATTTGGTTAAATGATAACGAGGTTATTTTGCAGTATCATATACAGACTTCTGTTCTTGGAATTACAGTTATTTATTTGGGATATTTATTTCAGCATTACCGTCAGTATATGATGAAATATTTACAATGGTGGTTATCTCCAATTTTAGGCATTGTTATTTGGAAAATTCTATCTCTCAATATAGGAATGGTTGAATTGTCGGCAAACATGATTCTTCATCCGTTGATTTTTTATCCAATTACAATACTGGGGATTACTTTCTGTATTTGTATTGCTCAGGGATTTGATAAGGTTGGAGTATTACGGACATTATTTTGTACAGCTGGAAAAAATAGCTATCATATTATGGCACTTCATATTATTACTTTCAAATGTTTTGATTTGATGATTTGCAAGATATGGAAGCTTGGAAATGAAACACTGGAATGTTTTCCTTATTCCTTTGAAAAGTTATGGCCCATTTATTATATTGTGGGTGTGGCAGTACCATTGATTTTGGTATATGGAGAAAGATGGTTAATAGAAAGAACTAGAATAGCCATAAATAAAAAGTTTTTAAAGTAATAGCAAATCAAATGAATTAGTTTAGTTTCTTATCTTTTATATATGGTGATGTCGAGGTAGGAGACATGTTTGTTTTGTGAAAAAAAGTTAATAGAAAAAACGAGAACTTCGGCGCGAAACGTGTTACTGAGCGCGGAGTGAACAGTGATATCTTTAGAGAAAAGTGTGGAGAAAATATGCAGAGTTTAAAAAAAATAATTTACAAAGTGCCCATAATTGATAAGCTAATAAAAAAATGGGAGAAGTGTAATAACGAGATAACGAAACTGAGGAGCGAGAATAAAGAACTGAAAGCTTGTATTCAAAAAATGAGTTTTGAAGTAAGGCGAAATGAAGTTTTTCGAGAAATTGATAATATTCATTTCAGAAAAGTACAGAGAGACATGGAAGCAATGTGCCATCCAGAAAGGAGTATCTTGAAGCAGGCACATCCCTTGGTATCTATCATCATAGTAAATCATAATGGAAAAAGTCAGCTTTCAAAGTTATTAAAATCTTTGCATGAAAGAACATTTTATGATAATTTTGAAATCATTATGGTCGACAATGCGTCGGAGGACGAATCTTTAGACATTATAAAAGAATATCAGGCGGTACTTCCAATAAAAGTGATTCGAAATGATGAAAATCTTTCTTTTTCAGCCGCAAATAATATTGGAGCAAACTATGCTGAAGGAGAGTATCTTTTATTTCTAAACAATGATACTGAAGTAACTGATGGCTGGCTTGATGAATTGCTGCTTAGTGCGCTGAATAACGAGAATGTGGGTGCAATCGGAGCAACATTAGTTTATCCTGAAATTCCAAATTACAGTATTAATAAAGGGAAATCGTACACAATTCAGCATGAAGGAATTGCCTTTCGTGACGGAATACGGGAAAATATTAGATATTGGCAACCATATAATGTAAATAATGGTGAAGAATTGCATGCTTGTATGAGCAGAGAAGACCATGAGTGGGCATGTGTAACTGCGGCAGTTTTACTTGTGAGAAAAGAAAATTTCTGGCTGTGTGAAGGATTTGACGAACAATATCTTTATGGATACGAAGATGTAGATTTTTGCTTGAAATTGCAGAAAAGAGGATTACGTAATTATTGTTGCGGTAATTGTCTGGTATTTCACTATGAGTTTGGAACTCAAAGTACAGATGAACCTACTGTGGTTCGAGAAAGACGCGCAAGGAATATGATTATTTTTCGAGGAAAATGGCAAGATTATTTGCAGAAAAGAATGGAGTATAAAGAAGCTTAATTAAAATAAGGGCTTTATGTCAAAACTGTAATTATTGACATAGAGCCCTTGAAGTTTAATTAGATACTAAATTTAATTTAGAAAGTTTAATGTTAGGAAAAAGAGCGTATCCCATTGTCTGAGTGTCCATATTATAGTAAGCAATTTTACGATTTCCATTACTTGAACCAGAACAGGAAACTGTTTTGCCTAGTAAAGAAGAGTAATCTTCTGCTTTGTAAGTAGTTCCGTATATTTCAGAAGAGTTTCCTTTTTGGATAAGGAGGGTGGCACGGTTGCCAGAAGAATTAAGCTCTTCATAAATAACTTTGCCTGTTACGGACAGATCCTCATCTTTGTAATAATATGGATACTTGCAAATTTCTTCATAGCTGAAAGTAAGATGCAATGGGTCGATATTTGTTTCATTTGTTTGCCAGTAATATGCGTTGAAAACTGGAATCGGCTTTTTTAAATCATTATCGTCGATAGTGCTACAATATTTTATACTTGCAAGAAAATCTGAATCTGTAATCAAATTTTCAAAAGTATCAAAGTCCATTTGATAACCAAGAGAATGTTCGTATAGGGAAAGCTGATTCTGTGTGTAATCATTTATGCTGTCTAGCATACCATAAATGTCAATGGTATCACCTATTGAAACATTTTCGATATTGGTTGAAAAAGCGGACTGGATAGATGTATTAGGATAGTTGAATAAAAATAGATGATTATCAGTATCTCGTATTTTTATATAACCGTGTGTTGGAATTTCATAAAGCTCTACTACAGTTCCGGAAAGCTTAACCGGTATGTCTGAGTAGTTATACGGTGTATTGATTAATGTTTCGTAATCTAAAGAAACTGCGGATGCATTTAATTCCTTTACTGACCGGCAATGATCAAACCAATCTAAATCTAAAAGTGTACCATTTTTTGAGTAGGTAAAAATTTTTTTGCATGGTTTACCGTTCTTGGTTTCAAAAATTTGGTAAGTTCCATCTGGAAAAGTAGTTTTTACCTCTTTTTTAATAATTCCTTTTTTGAATGTGACTTCCTGTATGGTTCCATCTTGATAGGAAATGATACAGGTACCATCGAATGAATTTAAGGCCTCGGACCAATTACCAGTGATCGTAAATGTGGAATCGCTTTGATCAGAAAATAATGAAAAAACAGATTCACCATCATTATTTTTTTCTAACGTACCATAATACATATTATTGAAAACATTAACAGAAACAGTATCCTCCTTTTCGGCAGCACTTATTGGAAGTGCTGATAGAAATAAGAAAAGAATAAATAATGAAAAAAAGTATAACAATTTTTTTGGCATAATATAATCTCCTCATATAATCAAGTGTTTTTTATTGAAAATTCAAGATTTTTCAACCTTTCATATCTCAGTGAATAAGCCACAGCTATGAGCATTTCGATGT
>OBJF01002877.1_pt1 | contig 11698 bp, 19 predicted proteins | sample 1519091 | NCBI WGS metagenome assembly OBJF01 (sample SAMEA2452124, study PRJEB22498) | human gut metagenome | biome: human feces; feature: human gut; material: feces | place: Australia | collected 2012
GCTGTCACAGCTCCAAGAGCCGGTGCCAGGGTGGATTTTGCCTGTACTCCCGTAGTAACAAAATTCCTTACCTCATTCGGCTTAAATTCGATCACAACAGTGATCCTCCGCTTGGCAGTTGCGTCTGTGTTCGGATCCTGGATGTTCTCCGTCACCTTCTTCAGCTCCCTGTTGATCTGTTCCGTAAACGCACCATTTGCGAATTTTTCCATGTCAATATGCTGCATTTCTTACTCCTTTCCTACCTGGCAGCATGAACAGGTACTGCCAGGTATCAACGTATTGTGATATATAATGACGCATTTCCATGATAGGAAGCACCACTTGCTGTTTATTCTGCTGTGCCCTGGTTGTTTACGGCTTCTGCAGTTTCTGTACCATCTGGAACCTCCTGGGATACTTCCTGGTAATCAGCATCAATCGGCTCCTGTTCGTTTGCCACCTCGGACATATCTACACTGAGCTCGGTCTTCACACTCTCATCATTGGAAAGCTGCATTACAAAGTCAGATTTCAAAGGCGCATACTTCAAACATTTCTTAATGACGGTTTTCTTTGCCATCTCCTCATAGTTTGTCTTCCATGGACTGAATCCACTGGAAAAGCTCTGGCTGAATCTTCTGGCATGATTGTCAATATCTTCTTTACTCATCACTTCGAAGCCATATCCGCCGTTCTTTGCCTTCCAAAGTGCATACACAAGAATCAGTTCTCCCCTGTCTTTAATGGCAGGCTTATGCACCAGTTTCGGCTCAAGCCCCAGTTCATACTCAAACACATCCTTCTCATAAACACACTGTGCCTGTACAGTCTGGATGTTGTCGTTGCGGTAAACCATGTCGATCAGACCTTTATATCCAATCTGGAACTGACATTCCAGCTTTCCATGATTCTTGTATGGAATCAGATATGCTTGTCCCAACGGTGTGTTTGGTTCCAGACCGAGCTGCGCCGCATTCATAAGCGCGCCAAGGAAAGACATCTGGCTGCACTCCTGTAGCTTCGGAGTGGTATTTAAAGCGGATAACGCCATTCTGGTAAAACGTTCCGGGGTGATCACCTTGGGAAGGGCTTTCTCAATCTCCGGCTTCATGGCCTTGATCATGTCCGCAATGCTCATGGACTTGGTAAGCTTTACTTCCCCTTTATTTCCTGTTTTCTCTGCTAACGCATCTTTTACTCCCATTCTCTCTGCCTCCTGTTATGCAATCTCTTTTACAGTAAATCTTCTGCTGGATGACTCTTTGGCATATTCCTTATAGATATCCGGATGATCTGCTTTCAGCTTTTTCGAATCTACCCGGCTTGATACAATGGATTTCCATGTAATTGAATATTTATCGGAATCAGCCTTCTCCGCATCTTCCATAAAAAGCTTAACTTCCTGCTCAATCTGCTTCTTTTCCTGGTCCAGCTTGTCCTGAAGCTCCAGGATCTCTGATCTTCGTTTCAGCTTTTCGTCAAACCCGATCAGTGGAATGACTTTCTCCGGATCTGACTTTCCATAATATTCTGATAAGATCTTTTCAGCAGCCTCACTGCCATCTGGAGCAGGCATTTTTCTGGCAAGCACGTTGTTATTCCAAAAATCCGTCTCCACTGTGATCAGCATCTGGATAATGCTCTCATCACGCTCGATCTTACGCCAGACAAACTCCCTTCCAAGGATCACACAGGCAATATACCAGGCATCAGCTCCGGTCACAGCCATATAGTGGTGGCACTGGATTTCATAGGATTCCGGAATATGTCCATCTTTCCATTTATCTGCAGAATAGGCGGAAGCTGTTTTACACTCCAGTCCTGCGTTCTCTCCTACAATCAGCCGGTCTACGTTGGCCAGCATGAAAGGATTTTCTTCCATGTAAAAAATAGAATTTGCACGGCGCACTTTCTTTCCGGTCTCTTCCATAAACCTGCGTGCTACATACTCCTCCAGGTCGCGTCCCTGTCTCATGGACTCATTATCCGCTTTTTCGGTAACTTCTTCCTGGGTTTTATCCTGGTAAACGGAAATCGCGGTTGCATATGGATTTAAGCCACAGATACTGCCCGCATCTGATCCACCGATTCCTTTTTTACGGTATTCCAGCCAGGTTGCATGGTCCATTCCTGAAGTAGATACTAATCTGTTTAATTTCATCCTTATCTTCCTTTCTTTAATTCACGTAATTCTTCTATAGATCCAAGGTCTTCATACTCACCCAAACGGTCTGCCACTGTTCCAAACAGTACCGTCTGCTCCTGCTGCCACTCCAACCGAAGAGAAGAAGCCCTGCAGCCAGGGATCCGGTATCCTACTCCATTTGGATTAGCAATTGTAAGTCTGTTTCTCATGCCTTATTCATCTCGCTTTCTTTCTGCACCACATCTTCTACCATTGAATGCATAAAATCCCGTGTGGTTACACTTTCTGACTCTTTAATGCTCTTATCAAGCATATGATACAGTGCATGTAATACAGTCTGAAATTCATCAACCAGCACGTATGTGCTTCCCTCTACTGTTGCCTTCGTTGTATTTCCCTTTTTCTCAACTTTAATCATTGACTTTTCCTTTCTACCCTTCTACAATAAAAGGGTGATAAACTGTTTTTGTCCATTGGACGCCGGATCCTGATGAGCTGCTACTCTCAGGATCCATTTTCTTTTAACAACCGTGTAAGGTGTTCCACAGCCGCTTCGTAGTTTTTAACGGATTCTTCCATCAATGCTTTGTCACGATAGATATCATAAGTAGTCATTTTGCTTTCTTGCGGTTCCTCCACCCAAACCCGGCATGGATATCCAGCTAATCCTATTTCGAAACTTACATGGATTCCGCTTGCTATAGCTTTCTTCGAAAGCGCATACAACTCATCTATCATTTTTTCTAAACTCATGGTCTCCTCCTTTCCAGCTTGGTTCTTCTTTTAGGCTACATTGCTGCTCATTAATTTTTCAGTAATGAGTGAATCCAGATTACAACTAAAATTCCTAGCGCGACTAATTCACCAACGCTCATGTTCTCCTCCCTTCTGGCTCTGTCCCCTGTATCAGCATCCATGCAAGCATTGATAATGCTATAGCTCCTGCAACCTGCAGTCCGTCCCACTGCCAGAACGGCAAGTATGTAGCAAGGGTGCCTATGATAGCAGATATAATTATGTTACGCTTCACAGCTTGCCTCCTTTCTGCTGCCTTACCCGGCAGCCTTCTTTCTTTCGAAATTATATATAGCCATTGCCAGATCAACTCGCTCCGCTTCAGTTTTCAGTGCCCGTTCCTTCGTCACCTGCGCTTTTGGAAGCTGATCTATCCTGTATGGCACGCCGTCTATGATAAATCTGCGAGCAAATTTGATTCCTATCACAATCACCTCCCCTGCTACTATGGTATGGATTATGGTTGTACGGAGTTACTCTGTCGAACTGTGTCGAACTGTATTTGTTGACTTTGCTTGCTTTCTCTCCTATTCTGTAATTACAGGCACCGCCATGCCTAGTAAACTAACAAGGAGGATCTTATGAAATACAACCCATTTTTTAGTTCAGAGTTTCAGGAAACAATGAAAAGAATTTCTAACATTCATCTCGAATGTGTGCGAAATGCTTTGCCCAATGCAATGACTTCACAAATTCAGCAAATACAAGAATCCTTAACAGCTCCCTGCAGAGAACTCATTCAGTCATATAGTTCTATTATGAGTTCATCACTTGCTTCTCAGGTTTCCCAATTGTCTGAATCTCTAAATTCAACTATTCGCGACAACATAGCCACTGGTTTGTACAGTGCTTTGAGTGAATCATTAAAAAATGATTTTTCATATCGCGAACTACAGCAACAGATTTTAAATCTTACTCCCGCACTTCGTATTCCTTCCAAGCCGCTTGATTATCCTGAAGATCTAGGTGGCCTGCCAAAAGATGATTACGTAATTGTTGACGAACAGGCGGTCAACGCTTACGAACTGCCCGATTCTGTATACATCCCTATTGGTAACAGTCGTATAAAAATGCCTACATCTTTTTTGTTGGAACTTATTAGCTTAATTGTTAGTACAGTTCTTACAATTTCCATTGCTATTGCTCAGTCCAATTCACCACAGCCAGAGCAAATTAAGCAAGTGCAGATTGAAGAAGCACAACTTGAGCTTCAGCGTGCCCAAAACGAAATGTTGCAGCAATTACTTCACAATATAGATGTATCTCTTTCCAGTGAAGCCGAAACCATCAAAAAGCTGCAAGAAACTGTTGAAGAGTTGCATAAACAGTATTCACAGACTCAAGACACATGCTCACCTGTTGAAGAAGGTACTGATAATTCCAAATCGACCGAAGACACTGATACCCAAGAAAAATAGTCATTACGATTGTTAATACCTGCGTAACAAGTAAAGCTATTCTTAATTCCTTTACTTGTTTTTGCAGGTGAACAATTTCTTTTTCCATTTTACCTACGCTCCTTTCTCTCTTGGTTCGTTGTCAGTTGCAAACATCATTGACTTTTTACTACTTTTTTCCTATCCTTTTACTACAGGGTACTGGCATACCCAATACATAAGAAAGAAGGAAAACATTATGTCTGATAAAAATTCTTCCTTTATTAATTTTCCAGATCTTCCTGCTTCTGTTGACAATGCAGTTAAAAATCTCACCGATAAGCCAACACAGGGAATAGGACAAACATTTGCAGATACATGGTATTTAGTTTTTGGCGGAATCACGCAAGCTGCAGCTAAACGCCGCATGAAATATGCCCATGATTTAGAGCTCTACAAACAAGAATTATCACAGGCAATTTCTTCTATTCCTGAAGAAAAGCTTATTGAACCCGACATTCAAATAACAGCCCAAGCTCTCGAAAATTCTAAATACTGTATTGAATCAGAAGAACTTCGCAAAATGTTTGTTAATTTAATCAGCAATTCCGTAAATAGTGCTTATCTTGAAAAGGCTCACCCTTCATTTGCTGAAATAATTAAACAAATGAGTCCTTTAGATGCGCGTATTTTAAAAAGCTTGGATCCCCGTTACAGTTTTCCGCTTGTTGACTATGTTCTGATTAGCCCTAGTGGAAATAAATTTAAAGAGACTTTTGAAATTAAGCTTTCAAACGTCTATATCCCCAATCTTTCTGGAGTAAATATACTACAAGCAAGTAACTCAATTTCTTCCTTAAGCAGACTAGGAATAATTTCAATTAATACTCAGTCTACAATTTCAGACTCTAGCGTTTATGCTCCTTATGAGCAAACCGACTATTACCTGGAATTTTCGCGCCAGGCACGGCAATTTTTCACGTCTAAAAGAGCCGATATCCATAAATATCTGGGGCAATTCACTCCTTTGGGCAAGAATTTCTTTGAAGTTTGCGTAAAATAGTTAATGTATATTCATTACCCTTAGTTGTCATTTCACACATCTCTTTAACATAGCCATCTACCTTTTTGAAATAGTAGGTGGCTAATATTTTAGTAGTGATCACTGACGCTAATATACTTGCTCCAATAATTACCATTTCACCTACGCTCCTTTCTGTATTGTTGTGTTTAGTTTTCTAAACATTCTGTGTAAAAAAATATGCCTGCATTTCTGAAAAATCAATTTTCAATATTTCACAAGACTTGAAAATTTCATCTTGTGAAAACTCCAATTGATTGTTCAACCTCTGGCTTAATGACACTCTTCCTATGCCAAGTTTTTCTGCAAACGCATCCTGAGTTCCGCAAACCTCTTTAATCTTTCCTCGAAGTTTATCGTATCTCCAGTTCATTTTTTCACCTCCATTCAGTTTAGTTTTCTAAACTAGTTATATAATATTCCTTCTTTTTAGCTTTGTCAATACCATTTTTTAGTTTTCTAAACTTTTATATTATTTTCTTCATAATATTGTTGCGTTTTCTAAACATTTGTGCTAATATCCAATTATAAGGAGGTACCGCATAATGAGTACAACTTCAAAGAGAATTCAAGAAGGTATGGAATTAAGAGGGCTTAAGCAAGCTGATCTCGTTGAGAAGACTGGAATTAGCAAGGGCGCGCTAAGTTCATATATTTCTGGACGATATGTTCCGAAGCAAAATAATACATTTTTGATTGCAAAAGCGCTGAATGTAAATGAAGCTTGGCTCATGGGTGCCGATGTTCCTATGGAAAGAATTGATACGACGGCAGAAAATCAGACCCGTGATCAAAAAGAACTAAACGAAATATATATTCAGCTCTCATCCAATAATAGAGAAAGAGTCCTCACTTATTCCAAGAGCCTTCTTTCGACCCAGCAATTAGATGATGAGCTCCTTGCAGCTCATGTACGAACTAATATTGAAGATTCTCCAGAGAACCAGCAGCGTGATCTGGATCTGATGGATGATGATAGTAAATGGGAATAAATAAAAGAAAGGATGATTGCCTTATGATGTATCCATTTATGACACTCAACGACAACACGGAAATTGTACATTCAGAAGTGATTGAAAAAGACGGACGCGAACAGGTAAAAGTATGTATAGAAAAACCTGTCTTCGAGGATTTTCATTCTGCGACCTGCTGGCTTCCTGATTACAAATGGGAAAAAATAAACGGCTTCTCGGAAGAAGAAATTAAATATTTTCAAGATTACCTCTCTTCTGTTGCGCACATTATCATGCAGTTAGCCCGAGAAGGTGGATTCGAAGGAGGAATGGATAATGCCTCGAGTTTTTAAAATCGGTGGATACATTGTATATTTCTGGGTAAATGAAAATGATCCCCTGGAGCCAGTACATGTGCATGTGTGTGAAGGTGTTCCGTCACCTACTGCTACTAAAATATGGATCACCAGGAATGGTGGCTGTCTGCTATGCCATAATAAATCAAAGATTCCTTCAAGGCAGCTTCGCACAATCATGCAGACTATCGAAGCGCGAAAGAAAGACATTCTTGACCTCTGGTATGAAACATTTGGACAGATCAGCTATTATTGCTAATAATGTAGAAATTGAAAGGGTTTATGAACAAGGAAATATTAAAGGAGCATAAATCATGACTTGTTTTTACTGCAAAGGAAATATTGAAACTTCTACAACAACATATATGACTGATTACCAAGGCTGCTATATTATTATCAAAAATGTTCCTTGTGAAAAATGTACACAATGCGGTGAAGAATACCTGAATGGTGAAACTTTGGAGAAAATTGAAGAAATCATCAAAAAAGTTAAGGGTATGCTTACTGAATTGCAGTTGTTGATTATAAGCAAACTGCGTAGTTTACTTTATTGTACGGAAGGGTGAATTTATTTGACCTACGAACAACTTTTAAATACTGCCAGCGAAAATGGGCTGGCAGTAAAAGAACAACCTCTTATCCAACATGACGGATTAATCAAGGGGAAACGAATCGCAATCCGAAAAGATATCCCCACCCAGGCAGAAAAATCCTGTGTCCTGGCAGAGGAGCTTGGTCACCACTACACGACTGTTGGTGATATTATTGATCAGACTGAGGTCAGCAACCGAAAACAGGAATACAGAGCCCGACTCTTTGGTTACAACCTTAAGATCGGACTGATTGGAATCACCCACGCCTATGAGGCTGGATGCCGTAGCTTATATGAAATGGCGGAATATCTGGATGCTACAGAAGAATATTTGAAAGAAGCACTGGACTGTTATCATTCCATACATGGGGTTTATGCTACTTTGGATAATTACATCATTTTCTTTGAGCCTTCATTTACGGTGATGAAAACAGTATCCAAAACAGATTAATTCGCTTCGGCGTTTTAATAAAAAAACTATATTATGGGAGGTTTTGCTTATGAAAAAGAAGCTCATCGCTGCACTTTTGTCAGGTACACTTATCTTAGCGCCATGTATATCTGTTTTAGCAGATGAAAAAGATGACAAAATTGCAGAATTGGAAGGACAAATTGTTGAACTTCAAAAAACAATTGACGAACTCCAATCCAAGCTTGAAAAAGCATCTGCACCACAATCAACGTCTCAAGATGTATACAAAATTGGAGAATCTTATATTTTAGACGGCTTGTGGAAAATTACAATTGATTCCGTAGAAGAAACAGATGACCGCAACGAGTTTTCTGATAAAACTCCCGCCGCGGTTTACATCATAACCTATACCTATGAAAACCTTGGTTATGATGATGGAATTATGGACGGCTTGTACATAAGTTTAGATGACGGTATTGTTGACAATGCAGGCAAAATGGGATATTCCTACCCTGGAAATATAGTAAAATATCCACAGGACACTCCTATTGGTGCTTCTTGTGAAGCTCAAGCATGCATAGGTGTTGATAACCCCGGAACATTTAAAATTAACTTTTCAGAATATGATAATGATTATGAGAAGCACACAGCCATATTTGAAGTAGAAATTTAAAATACTTTTAGGAGGATAAAATCATGAAAACATGGAAATTAGTATCTGGTATCTTGTCAATCGTATTATTTTTTATGGTAGCATTTCAGTCATGTGCTGCTGGTATCAGTAATACTCTCAGCGAATCTGGCGAAGTTAGTGGATCTGCAGGAATTATTGTAGCTATTATGCTTTTAGCTGGAGGAATTGTTTCAATTGCCACTAGAAATGGCGGAAAAGGTGGAAACATCGCGCTTATTGTTTTATTCGGTATCGGAGCACTTTTTGGATATACATTAGCCGGTAGTTTTTCCGACCTCAACATCTGGGCTACTTGGTGTTTAGTAAATGTCATTTTAGCAATTGTTTCTCTAACAAAACATAAAACCGCATAATAAGAAAAACCGCCCCAGTGTTACCAGCACCAGAGCGGCCAGCACATCCGAAGATGCACCTTATTTTCAGCAAAAATATTGTATCATCTTCGGGGCAGCCATGCAAGCGGAACCTTTGTTCGCGCTGGCTGTTATTTTTGTACTTATTTTTACATAATTATAATCGAGGTGATACCATGACCGAACAAAAATCTGATGATCTGCGCATGGGAGCACTGTATATCCGTGTCAGTACTCATGAGCAGGATGAACTGTCTCCGGACGCGCAGAAGCGTCTGCTCCTGGACTATGCCAAGAGTAATGGGATCGTTGTCCAGAAGGACGCAGTCTTTGTGGAGAGTGTCTCTGGGCGTAATGTGAAGAAGCGAAAAGAGTTCCAGCGAATGATTGCACAGGCCAAGTCTCCGGAACATCCCTATGATGTGATCCTGGTGTGGAAATTCAGCCGATTTGCCCGCAACCAGGAGGAATCCATCGTTTATAAGAGTATGCTGAAAAAGGACCGTGTGGACGTGATCAGCGTGTCCGAACCGGTTATTGACGGACCTTTCGGCAGTCTGATTGAGCGTATTATTGAATGGATGGATGAATACTACTCTATCCGCCTGTCTGGTGAAGTGCTCCGCGGCATGGGCGAAAAGGCATTAAAACAGGGGTACCAGATTTCTCCTCCCCTTGGATATGATGCAGTCGGGGACGGAAAGCCATATAAGATCAATGAAAAGGAATTCAAAATTGTCTCTTACATCATGTCCCAGTATGATGATTACTGCCAGGACACCACTGCCATTGCCAGAAAATGTAATGATCTGGGCTACCGGACCAAGCGGGGAAATCTGTTTGAGCGGCGCAATATTGACTATATCCTGCGCAATCCCTTTTATTCCGGCATTGTAAACTGGAATGGACAGACTTTTGAGGGAACCCATGAAGCACGTTATACCACAGAGCAGCTTGACAAGCGCATCAAGCTTATGGATGCCAGACGAAGACCTGCCAAACACCGGAATGCCTCCACCTGTAAGCACTGGCTTTCCGGTCTGATCAAATGTTCCATCTGTGGCGCCACCCTTTCCTACACCGGCTCCGGAGCCTGTCCTTACTTTCAGTGTTGGAAATACGCAAAGGGTTATCACAAAACCTCCGTGGCCATCTCAGTTAAGAAAATGGAGCAGCTTGTCATCGATTACCTAAAGCAGCTTCTGGATGGCGCGGATTTCCAGTATGTTCCCAAGACAACTGCGCCGGTGCAAAATGGAGAACTGGAACAGCTGAAACAGGAACTGGCCAGACTTTCAACCCGGGAGCTGCGCATTAAGCTTGCCTATGAAAATGAGATTGATACTTTGGAAGAATACAAAGAAAACAAGATAAGACTACAGAAACAAAGAGAATCTCTTTTAGAGAATATCAAAGAACTGGAAGCACAAAAGCCAGAAGATCCATCCAGGGATAATGTCCTTTCGCAGATTCGAAGTGTGTATGATGTTCTCCTGGATCCTGCTGCCGAAAGTAGTACAAAAGGGAACTTTATTCGAACTATAGTCGATCAGATTGTATTTGACAAAGAGGCTGAAATGGTGTATTTTGATATTATCATCTAAGACATATCAATTTTTCACAGGTTACGATTGTACTATTTCTTAATTCAGATTTAACTTTTTTTCCAAAAAACAAGTGAATTTTATCTATTATAGGGTATCGGACTCCGGTGGCCCGGATGGAGAAATCGGTGCTTCTATGCGCTATCTCTCCCAGCGCTTTACCATGCCAAACCGAACCTCTGCAGCTGTGCTTAATGATATCGGTACTGAAGAACTGGCACATCTGGAGATGGTTTCCACCATGGTTCACCAGCTTACCCGTGACCTCACTATGGAAGAAATTGAGAATTCCGGGCTGGGACCATATTATATTGACCACACAGTTGGCGTGTGGCCACAGGCAGCAGGAGGCGTTCCATTTAATGCCTGCGAATTCCAGAGTAAAGGTGATCCGATCACGGATCTATTTGAAGACCTTGCAGCAGAACAGAAAGCACGCTCCACTTATGATAATATTCTCCGTGTAGTACGAAATATCCCGGAAGTTGCTGATCCTATCCGTTTCCTGCGTGCAAGGGAAGTGGTACATTTCCAGCGATTTGGTGAAGCACTTCGCTCCATCCAGGAACAATTGGATGCTAAAAACTTCTACGCTTTCAATCCAGGCTTTGACAATCCCTGCTCTGCAAGCTGTGCACCTGAAGCAAAATAGCATATGCTGCTGGTCATAAAGATAACCGTAACAGCAATACACATCTCACAGAAAACCTTTTTTAAACACGCTCTAATACTGCCCGGCAATTGCTGGGCAGCTTCAAAACAGTAGTCAGCAGGCTTTTTCTCCCCATGCCAATTGTTCGTTTACTCAACTTCAAAGTCACCACAAATATCCTCTGGAACTATATCATCGGATTCGTGCATAATACTTTTTCTTTCATACCCCTTCATAATCAAACGCCGGTATAAAACTTTCCTCCGCGGTCTCCCCTTCCTGAAAATAGCCATTTTCAATTCCAAGCTCAATGGCAGCGTCCAGCACCTTTTCATACTCTCGTCTGGTCACTTTCCGATTCAGTTCCGGAAATTTCTCATTCTTCCAGACAGGCGTATATTGGTTCATTACGCTGATAAAAATATCCTCCCCATAAGTCCGGTACAGATATTTCAATACTGCAATAGAATTTTTGGTATGCCCTGGCAAAATCAGATGACGAACAATTGTCCCGCGTTTTATATATCCATCCTCCGCAAACTGACAGGAACCGGTCTGACGCATCATTTCGGCAATTGCACTCTGCGCCGCCTGCGGATAATCCCTTGCGTTGGAAAAAGCAGCAGCCAATTCAGGCTCCATATATTTCATATCTGGCAGATATACATCCACATAACCATCCAGTCTCCGGATAGTTTCCAC
>OBJF01002892.1_pt1 | contig 11631 bp, 8 predicted proteins | sample 1519091 | NCBI WGS metagenome assembly OBJF01 (sample SAMEA2452124, study PRJEB22498) | human gut metagenome | biome: human feces; feature: human gut; material: feces | place: Australia | collected 2012
TCAATAGAGACACGATAACCACCCACCTTTTCTGACCACGTCAGCCCCGAGGCTGCTGTCGGCGGGCCGATCGCGCTGGTGGAAGAGGGCGATCTGATCCGCATCGATGTTCCCGGCCGCGTGCTGGCGATCGTCGGCGTGAAGGGCGAGGAAAAAACGCCCGGCGAGATCGACGCCATTCTTGCCGCGCGCCGCGCGCGCTGGCAGGCAAAGCCGCCCAAATACAAAAAAGGCCTGCTCAAGCGTTATACCGAGCATGCCGTGAGCCCCATGAAGGGCGCCTATATGGAATGATCCTGACCGACAAAAAATGGGATGTACCGCGCGGTACATCCCATTTTTTATCATTTTTTCAGCTTTTCCAGCTCGCTGAGAAGGCCGTCGCCGACCGCTTTGAATTCTTCCGCGCTCAGCGTCACCTTCGGCAGCGTATCGGTAAAGGGTCCGCCCCACTGCAAACCGTCCCGATGCTTCGGAACAAGGTGCACATGGAAATGCGAAACGATATCGCCGTAGATCGCGTAGTTGATCTTATCCGCCTTCGTGTAGTTCGCGATCGCGTGCGCCACGAGGGAAACCTCGGCAAAGAAGCCGCTGCGCTGCTCGTCATCGAGCTCAAACATCTCGTCGTGATGGCCCTTGAGCGCCACGACGCAGCGTCCTTTGTGCTTCTGGTCGTTGAAAAGATAAACATCCGACCACTGAAGCTCGGTCAGCGGCGTCATCAGCGCCAGCAGCCGCTCGTCCTTTTCGCAGTAAAAGCAGCTCATCCGCTTTACCGCTGCACTCTGCCGGTGCCGTCGCCGCCCATGAGCTTGGTCACGTCGGAAACGCCGACGCGGTTGAAGTCGCCGATGACCGAGTGCTTCAGGCAGCTCGCCGCCACGGCAAACTCCAGCGCGGACTGCTTGTCCTCATAGTGATTGAGACCGTAGAGCAGGCCGCCGGCAAAGCTGTCGCCGCCGCCGACGCGGTCCACGATGTCGCGAATCTCGTACTTCTTGGAAACGTAGAAGTCCTTGCCGTCGTTCAGGCAGGCCGCCCAGCCGTTCCAATCGGCACTGTGGCTCTCGCGCAGCGTGATGGCAATCATCTTCATATCGGGATACGCCGCGAGCACCTTGTCGCCGAGCGCCTTGTACTTTGCGCGGTCCAGCTCGCCGGACTCGACGTTCACATCGTCCACGGTGATCTCGAGAGACTTCTGCACGTCTTCCTCGTTGGCGATGGCGACATCCACATACTTTGCGATCTCGCGCATGACCTCGCTCGCCTTCTTGCCGTACTTCCAGAGGTTCTTGCGGTAGTTGAGGTCGCAGGAGACGGTGATGCCGCGCTTCTTTGCCTCCTTGACAGACGCAACGGAAAGCTCCATCGCGCTCTCGCTGATGGCAGGCGTGATGCCGGTGATGTGGAACCACTCCACGCCGTCGAACGCCTTGTCCCAGTCGATATCGCCGGGCTTGGCCAGCGCGATGGCGGAATAGGCACGGTCGTAGACGACCTTGCTCGGGCGCTGGTTCGCGCCGCCCTCGAGATAGTAGATGCCCATGCGGCCCTCGCCGGTGACGATGCGCTTGGTATCCACGTCGAAGCGGCGCAGCTCCGCCTTGCAGGCGTCCGCGATGGCGTTATCGGGCAGGACCGTCAGGAAAGCTGCGTCCTCGCCGTAGTTGGCAAGGGAAACGGCAACGTTGGCCTCGCCGCCGCCGAAGGTGGCCTCGAGCATCGGGGACTGGAAGAAGCACTCCTGTCCGGGCGCCTTCAGGCGCAGCATGATCTCACCGAAAGTCAAAAATTTCATCGTTCGTTCCTCCCTTACTTCTGCAGCAGGTGGACGGCAAAGCCGCCGAATTCCTGCTTGAGATAGACCGCGACCATCTTCTCGCCCTTGTACTTGGCGGTGGACTCGTCAAGCGTGAAGCCGTTCTTGGCAAGCTCCGCCGCCGCGCGGGGAATGGAATTGGTCTTGACCGCAATGTGGCCGTTCTTGCCGAGATAGGGGCTCTTCATGACCTCCACGCCGCTGCCGGCGAAGTTGGAGCTGTTGCCCTCCTTCACGCCGAAGCCGAAGGCCGCGTCGAGCGCGCGGCACACCGCAAGGGACTCCTCCGCGTCGCCGGCGTTCACGCCGACATGCGCGATCTCAAAGCCGAGCGCGGTCTTGCGCGCCTCCTTGCAGAGGCTCGTGATCTTGTCGAAGTTGTGCGCGGCGATGTCCGCCTTGGCGCACAGCCAGCTGCCGCCGACGGCATGGATGAACGGCGCGGAGATGTACTCGGCAAGGTTCTTGTCGTTCACGCCGCCGGTGGGGATGAACTTGATGCCGCCGAAGGGACCGGAGAGCGCCTTCATTGCGCTCAGGCCGCCGTAGACGTTCGCCGGGAAGAACTTCACGACCTTCAGGCCGTGGGACATCGCGGCCATGATCTCGGTCGGCGTGACGCAGCCCGGGGTGATGGCGACGTTGTTCTCCACACACCAGCTCACGACCTCCTCGCTGTAGCCCGGGGCGACAATGAACTTTGCGCCGCAGGCGACGGCCTTCTTGCACTGCTCGAGTGTGATGACCGTGCCCGCGCCCACGAACATGTCGGGGCACTCCTTGGCGACTGCCGTGATGGAATCGGCGGCTGCCGCAGTGCGGAACGTGATCTCCATCACGTCCACGCCGCCCGCAAGCAGCGCCTTAGCAGTCGGCACCGCATCCGCCGCGTCGTCGAGCACGACGACGGGCACCACTGCCGCGTTATAGAGTCTTTCTAATGCTGTCATATTTTTTTACCTCCCGCCCTTTTCGGGCAAACAAGTGGAATAATTACAGGTGATTGACCGGATAGCGAGGAGTTCTCCCTTCCAGTACGTCCACAACGTTCTGCGCCGCCTTGGTCTTGAGCTCCGTTACGCCCTCCGCCGTGGAGTAGGCCGTATGATCGGTCAGCACAACATTGTCAAGCTGGCAGAAGGGCGACTGCGCGCCGAGCGGTTCGTGATTATGCGTATCAAGCCCCGCCGCAAGAATGCGGTGTTCGCGCAGCGCGTCGAGCAGATCCTCGTCCTTGACGAGCGGACCGCGGCTGACGTTGATGAGGATCGCCGTCGGCTTCATCAGTGCAAGCGTCTCCTTGCAGATCATGCCGTTTGTCTCAGCATTGGCGTGCAGATGGAGGGAGATGATATCGGAAATGCGGAACAGCTCCTCCTTTTCCACCTTGCGCACGCCGATCTCAGCCAACTGCTCGGCGCTGATATAGGGATCGTATGCCACGACCTCGGCAAAACCGAAGCCGCTGACCTTGCGGATCAGCGCGCGCGCGATGCGGCCTGCGCCGATGACACCGAGCGTTTTGCCCTTCAGCCGGAAGCTGTCTGCCTGAATGTTCCATTTCCCCTCGCGGACCTCGCGGTCGCGCAGCGGGATATGACGCAGACAGGAAAGCATCAGCGCCAACGCATGGTCGGAAACATCCTCCATGCAGTAATCGGGAACATTGGTGACCTGAATGCCTGCGGCGGTCGCCGCATCCAGATCGACATTCTCAAAACCGACACCGTAGCGGCTGATGACCTTGCATTTTCTCAACCCTGCAACCGCCTCGGCGGTCATAGGTGCAAGGTCAAGCAGTACGGCGTCCGCATCCGCACACTGTGCGGCGATATCCGCAGCGCTTTCGCAGTGGCAGAGCTTCAGCTCTGCACCGGCCTTTTCCAGAATGGCGCGCTCGATCTCATAGCTCGCATGGCGCTCATCGCTGACACAAACAAGATATTTTGCCATTGCTTCCCCCCGCCTTTACTTGACAAGATAGCCACCGTCAACGGGGATGACCGCACCGTTGAGATAGTCGGAGGCGTGGGAGGAAAGGAAGATGGCCGTGCCCTTCATGTCGTCCGGCGTGCCCCAGCGGTGTGCGGGGATACGGTCAGTTTATTGGTTGGTGGATGGCTTTGTGCTGTTGTCTGATGTATTTTGCAAATTCAGAATACATCAGACAACTCCGTTCGTCAATAGTTGATATTTAATTCACAATGTTTTCTGTATTTCGTCTGATTTCTTTGTGTCTTTTTTAGTTATTTTGTAAAAACGCACAGAAATTTCGTTAGACATACGAAATCTCTGTGCGTTAGTTGTGTGATGACTCAAGGTGTGGTGCGCTTTCAGCGCTTCGCCGCGCAGTTATCCCGAGAATGGAGCATGGAATTGCGGCTGGTGTTCAGGTGCGCGATCATGCTGTACTTTGCCCCCTCCGGGTCATGGCGGCGGATGGCGTCGACGATACGCTGGTGTTCCATGCCGCTCTGGGAGCGGTGCTCATCGTTCGTCACCGTGATCACAACGCCGATCGCCGAGGCGATGATCGGGATGAGATTGGGCAGCACATGGTTTCCGCTGCATTCGGCAAGATACCGGTGGAACTTTGCGTCGGCGGCGGAATAATCCTCCTCCGCTTCGATCAGGCGCGTCACCTCATCGCAGTATGCCTGCATCTGGTCGATCTGCTCGGGCGTTGCGCCGCGTGCAACGATCGCGCAGGTCTCCGGCTCAAGCATCAATCGAATATCCTGCAGGTCGAGCGCGAGATTCTCCGAGCCCTCTTCCATCATAAACGTCAGTCCGAGCGGGTCTTCCGGCACGCCGTTCTTCTCCGAGACAAACGTGCCCGCGCCCTGCCGCGCCGTTAAAATATTGCGGGCAACAAGGCGCTTAATCGCCTCGCGCACCGTGCTGCGGCCCACGCCCAGCTCGCGCGCCAGATCATACTCGTTCGGCAGCTTGTCACCGGCCTTCATATCGCGGTCCAAAATGACCTGAATGATCTGATCGACTGCAAGATCGACGCGCGATTTTCCCCCAACCGCTTTTTTCATACCCTGCCTTCTTTCCTGTATCGATTGTTTGTTTGGTCTAGAGTATAATATGTCTGACGTATTTTGGCAAGTTCTTTTTTATATTCTTCTTACTGCCGAGCGGATCCGGGGCATTCACTTGTTAGAACGTACACTCATCGGGCGCACCAACAAAGCAGGCGACCCTGCAGAGCTGTAGTCTTCATAGTATTGTCGACCCACGACTACGCAATACTACACCTAACCTTACCTGTGTAGTATTGCGTAGCCGTAATGTAAACCAGTTTCTCTCTGGCCCTTCCTTATGTTCGCAAACGCCTACACTATGCGCAATTGTCCGAAACATCGGCGCACCGGCTACACGCTTCCACGATCTGCGTCATACTTTCGCCGTTGCCTCTATCAAAAGCGGCGACGACATTAAGACCGTGCAGGAAAATCTCGGTCACGCCACCGCAGCGTTTACATTAGATGTTTACGGACACGTTACGAAGCAGATGAAGCAGAACAGTGCTGCCCGTATGGAGCAGTTTATCAAGAGCGTTTCGGATGCTTGAGGGACAATAAGGCTAAAAAATAAGGCTAAACAGGGTTTCAGGGCAATAAAAAAACCTTGAAGCCACTGAAGCTTCAAGGTTTTTCTCTGGTGCGCGGTACAGGACTCGAACCTGTGACCCCATGCACGTCAAGCATGTGCTCTACCAGCTGAGCTAACCGCGCGAATCGAACAGTGATATACTACTATATCCACATTCTTTTGTCAACATCTTTTTTCAAAAAGTGCGGATTTTTTCTTTTCCCCGTGAAGAGACTGTTTATAGCATACGCTAAGAGCTCGCTGATGTAAAGAGGGGAAAATAGCAGAAATTCGCCGCCGTTTTTCATCTATTTTTCTGCGGGCACATTTCTTGTCAAGCCGCCGTACGTTCTATATAATAGGCATATATTATGTGCAAATTGAAAATGGGGTGCTTTTTACGATGGGACAAATCGGTTTTGATAACGACAAATACCTTGCCATGCAGTCCGCGCACATCCGCGAGCGCATCAGCAAGTTCGGCGGCAAGCTGTACCTGGAGTTCGGCGGCAAGCTCTTCGACGACTTTCACGCTTCGCGCGTGCTGCCCGGCTTCCAGCCCGACAGCAAGATCCGCATGCTTCAGCAGCTGCGCGACGACGCGGAGATCGTCATCGCGGTCAACGCGAACGACATTGAAAAGAACAAGGTGCGCGGCGACCTCGGCATCACCTATGATGACGACTGCCTGCGCCTGATCGACGCGTTCCGCTCGCTGGGGCTTTATGTCGGCGGCGTATGCATCACGCAGTACGCGGGGCAGAACGCGGCGGATGCCTTCATCAAGCGTCTCAACACGCTTGGCGTTCGCAACTACCGCCACTACCCCATCGCGGGCTATCCCTCCGACGTCGCCCACATCGTGAGCGACGAGGGCTTTGGCCACAACGAGTATATCGAGACGACGCACTCGCTCATCGTCGTCACCGCGCCGGGCCCCGGCAGCGGCAAGATGGCGACGTGCCTCTCCCAGCTCTACCACGAGCACAAACACGGCTTGAGCGCGGGCTACGCCAAGTTTGAGACCTTCCCCATCTGGAACCTGCCGCTCAAGCACCCCGTGAACCTCGCCTACGAGGCCGCGACCGCGGACCTTGACGACGTGAACATGATCGACCCGTTCCACCTCGAGGCCTACGGCGAGACGACCGTGAACTATAACCGCGACGTGGAGATCTTCCCCGTCCTGCGCGCGATCTTCGAGCGCATCTCCGGCAAGTGCCCCTACCAGTCCCCCACCGACATGGGCGTCAACATGGCGGGCAACTGCATCATCAACGATGAGGTCTGCCGTCAGGCCTCGCGCATGGAAATTCTGCGCCGCTACTACACCGCGCAGGTCGACGTCGCGCGCGGCATCGCCGATGCCTGCCAGCTCAGAAAGCTCGAGCTCGTCATGCAGCAGGCGGATGTGACGCCCGACCTCTGCCCCGCTGTGGCCGCGGCCAAGCAGAAGGCCGAGGAGACCGGCGCGCCCGCGGGCGCGATGGTGCTGCCCGACGGCCGCGTTGTCACGGGCAAGACCTCTTCCCTTCTCGGCGCTTCGGCGGCGCTGCTGCTCAACGCGCTCAAGGCCATGGCGGGCATCCGCAGCGACATGAACCTCATCTCGAATCAGGTCATTGAGCCGATCTCAGCGCTCAAGATCCAGTCGCTCGGCCACCACAACCCGCGCCTGCACTCTGACGAGGTGCTCATCGCGCTGGCGATCTCGGCGCTGACGAACCCCCTCGCCGACATGGCAAGAGCCCAGCTCGGCACGCTCCGCGGCTGCGATGCGCACTTCTCCGTCATCATCTCGGAGGAGGACATCAAGCTCTACAAGCGCCTCGGCATTCACGTCAGCTGCGAGCCGAAGTATGAATCCAAGCGTCTTTATCACAAATAATTCGGAGAAAGCAACATCATGTCTAACGAAAAGAATCTTCCCTATGCCGTCGTCTGCGGCGGCGTGAATATCGACATCGGTGCGCACTCTTTCGCGCCGCTGCGCGCGAAGGACTCGAACCCCGGCAAGGTCGAGCTGAGCCTCGGCGGCGTGGGACGCAACATCGCGCACAACATGCGCCTGCTCGGCGTACCGACGTATCTTCTGACCGCCGTGGGCGGCGATTCGCGCGCAAGCCAGGTCGAAGAGAGCTGTAAAGAACTCGGCATCGACCTTTCGCACGCGCTGCGCGTGCCCGACGGCCGCACCTCGACCTACGTGTTCGTGGGCGACAGCGACGGCGACATGGCCGTGGCCGTGGCCGACATGGAGATCTGCGAAAAGTTGACTCCGGACTACTTCGCCTCGCAGAAGGAGCTGCTCGACGGCGCCGCCGCGGTGGTCGTGGACGCGAACCTGCCGCGCGAGTCCATCGCGTACCTTGTCGAGCACTGCGCCGCGCCGCTCTTCGTCGATCCGGTATCCACCGTCAAGGCGGAAAAGCTCCAGGGCTTACTCAGTCACGTCCACACGCTCAAGCCCAACCGCATTGAAGCAGAGCTCCTCTCCGGCGTGAAGATCACAGACAATGCAACGCTCCATCAAGCCGCGCAGGCGCTTCTCGATCAGGGCGTGCAGCGCGTGTTCCTGTCGCTCGGCGGCGACGGTGTGTTTGCCGCGCAGCAGGGCGAGACACATTTGGAACCCATCTGCAAGGCCAAGATGCGCAACGCCACCGGCGCGGGCGACGCGATGATGGCGTCCCTCGTCTGGTCGTTCCTCGCAGGCCGCAACCTTGCCGAAAGCTGCGCCGCCGGCACCGCCGCCGCGGCCATCGCGGTCGAGAGCGAAGAGACCATCAATCCGAGCATGAGCGCCGAGGCCGTTCTGGCCCGCGCCGCGAAGTAAATTTCTACGACAAAAAAGAACCGTCCGATCGGACGGTTCTTTTTTTGCTTATTTTCTCAAATCCAGCAGCATCGCGACGTGGCGATAGAGACTTCTCTTGACCGCGGGGGTCATGCAGGCCTCCTTGATGGGCATGGCGAGCTTTCTGAGCTCGTCCTCGGCCTGCGCGATGACCTCGTCATCCGTGGCGTCGGAGTCGATCTTCGCCGCCGTCTCGGCCATCACGACCGGATGGGGCGCGACCGCGCCCGCGGCCAGACGCGCGGGGCGCTTGCCGCCGCAGCGGAGCGCGAAGTCGATGATTGGGAAGTCGATCGTCGTGCGCATGGCGTACTTATAAAAGCCGCTGCGCTCGCCCTATTCCACCGCGGGGACGAAAAAGCGCGTGACGAGGATGGGCAGGTGCTCGTGGCAGGCAAGGCCGTTGGCCACGCTGTGGCGCTCGATGAGGGACTTGAGGTCGGTGCGGTGCGTCTCGCCGTCTTCGATGTACTCGACCTCCGCCTCGTAAGCGATGAGCGCGGTGGCGACGTCGGAATAGTAGATCGCGCGGCAGACCGGCGAGTTCGGGATCTGGTGGCAAATGCTGCCGCCGGTCTTGAAGCAGTAGGCAAGGCCGCTGCGCCACAGGTGCGGTGGTTGAAGTAGATGCAGCGGCGGTCCTGCATGATGTTGCCGCCGACGGTGGCGATGTTTCTGATCTGCGGGGGTGCCGTCAGCGACGACGGCCACGCGGTCGCCGATGGTCAGCGGCTCGGTCGTCAGCACCTTTTCATCCGCCATCAGAAGCGGAGAGAGCGGGTTGCCCGAGCAGTTGAAGTAGACCTGCGGGGTCTCCTCCGGCAGGGCGCAGCCGAGAAAACCGGGAACCTTTTCCGCCTCGCTCACATCGATGCTCAGCACCTTGGCGTGGGAATACGGGCAGCGCACGAGCGCGGCGTAGGCCATGTTGGGAAGCTCTAAGTCGTCGGTGTACTTGCCGCGGCCCAGCGCCTTATCCATGGACTCAAGGCGCGGCGTGGCGTGGTTGACAATGTCGAAATGATGCTGCTCCATCACTGCTGCGCCCCCTTTCCGTTCGCGTACTGTTCAATGACCCTGGAGGCCGCGACGACGGCCTCCTCGATCTTCGTGTAGCCCGTGCAGCGGCAGAGGTTGCCGGACATGGCGGCGTGGATCTCCTCGCGCGTGGGATGGGAGTTGCGGTCGAGCAGCGCCTTGGCCGCCATGATCATTCCGGGCGTGCAGTAGCCGCACTGGATGGCGCCGGCGTCGATAAACGTCTGCTGCAGCGGGTGCGGCTCGTCGGCGGTGCCGATGCCCTCGATGGTCTCGACCGTGCTGCCGTCCGCCTCGATGGCGAACACACAGCACGAGTTGACCGCGCGCCCGTCCATGATGACCGTGCAGGCGCCGCATTCGCCAAGGTCACAGCCCTTCTTCGCGCCCGTCAGGTGCGCGCGCTCGCGCAGCACGTGCAGAAGCGTCTCCTGCGGCTCCACCGTGAACGCGCGGCTCTCTCCGTTGAGCGTCAGGTGAATCGTGTGGTTGTTTTCAAGCATGATGTTCTATCTCCTGTGCAGAATTTGCTGTATGTTCCGTATTGGCCCGTTTCCGCCGCTCTGTGCGCTGCGGCAGGTCTCTCACTCACCGGAGAGCGGTCGTCCCATATCCTCTTTTTCGCCCGCGGGCATATTCTTTCCCGCGCGGGCGCAACGGCCCTCGAGAGCCCTTTTTTTGGTATGGTCAACAGTATGCTATCTATTTTGCACAAAACAAAGTGTTTAACTTACGTCAAATTCATTCAACTTTTGTACATTATGTCTCAAAGCGGTTATCAACGCTTTTTCCAACGCTCGAACGGGGCGTCCCCCCCTCGTCTTTCTCCACATCAAAAAAAGGCACGGGACAGCCTTCGCTGCCCCGTGCCCTTTTCCCTTTTTGCGCAAAAAACGGGCCGCTGAGGTATCAGCGGCCCGCCCTTCGCCTTTTCACTTTTCAATGAGATAGCTGCCGCTGTCCGTCGCCTCCGTCACGATGGGGACGAACTCGACGTCGTAGGCCTTCATCGCCTCGGTGACGCTCTCGAGCTGGTCTGCCGTGACCTTGACGTACACGCGGTCGAACTTTTCCGTGAGCTCGCTCATCACGATGCCGGAGTTTGCCTCGCTGCCCGCAAGCGCGATGTCCGCGTCCACGCTGACGGAGAGCTTGCCCTTGTAGCCCGCCTGCTCAAGCGCGGTGTGGATATCGTCGGCGAGCAGCGCAAGCGCCTCCTGCTGCGTCATGGTGCGCTCGTCCGTCTTGATGCGGCTCATACGCCCCTCGCGCGGGTAGTGGAAATCGTCGAGCAGCAGCTCATCAAAGCCCATCTGTGCGCATTCCGTGACGATATCGGTCACATACTGCCGCGCGGCCTGCTTTTCGGGCGCGAGCCAGTGGGTGCTGTTCGTATCGTACCAGACGAATCCCGTCAGCTGGCACACGGCGGCGTCCGTCATGTGCTCGTAGGCGTACAGGCTGTCGTGCAGCGTGCTGATGCGGCCGATCGTATAGTAGTCCGAGTCGACAAGGCCCTGAATGGCCGCATCCGATGCGCTGTCGCCAGCCACCGCGCCGCAGTCGATCGCGCCCTGCACCTTAGAGCCGTAATGGATCTTGCCGCTCGCGTCCTTGAGCTCGACCGCCACGGCGTTCACGTCCTTATCAAGGCCATCGAGCGCTGCCTGCCAATCGCTGCCGAGCGCGTCCGCGCCCAGCTCGACCGCGTAGGTATCCTTGATGACGGGCTTTTGCACCGTGATCTCAAGGTCGTCCTGCTTCTTATCGTCGCCGCTGTCGCCGCCATTTGCGGTGTCGTCCTGTGGGGTCTTCTTTATCCAGGGGAACTCAAAGCGGACCGAGCCGTCCGCATCGTATACCATATAGCGCTGCGCAAACAAAAAGCCGCACGCCAGCAGCAAAATGACCACCAGCACCACGGCCAGCACGCCTCTGCCGCGCCTGCGCCCGCGATAACCGGTATAGCCCTTCGTTCCGCTCGATCTTCTTGCCATTGTCTGCATCCGCCTCCTTTTTCTCGTGCAACAGTTTACCTTTTGAGAGCAAAAAAATCAACAAAAACCTTTCGGTTTTTGTTGATTTTCCGTTTTTGTATATGCTTTAGCCCTCGATAGCGTCCATCAGCGCGACGCGGCGGGCGTGGCGGCCGCCCTCAAACGCGGTGGAGAGGAACGTCTCAACCATGGCCGCGGCCAGCTTCGGGCCCGTGAAGCCCGCGCCGATGGCCATCATGTTCGCGTTGTTGTGCTGGCGGCAGAGCTGCGCCTCGAGCGTATCGGCGCAGTGCGCGCAGCGGATGCCCTTGACC
>OBJF01002911.1_pt1 | contig 11538 bp, 9 predicted proteins | sample 1519091 | NCBI WGS metagenome assembly OBJF01 (sample SAMEA2452124, study PRJEB22498) | human gut metagenome | biome: human feces; feature: human gut; material: feces | place: Australia | collected 2012
CTCCCACAAATTGTGACGCACATCTTGCAGAAAGCCTTTTTCAAACATGCTCTAATTCAAATAATAATAAACCATCGCAGAAATCCTTTGAATATTGGAAACAGCATCTGCTTCCTTTCCTGCATTCTCAGACATTACGCATAGAATATAATCCGTTCTGGCTCCATAGACAATTCCAATATCGTGCTGGCTTTTATCATTTTCACCAGTTTTATTCGCTACCTGAACAGATTCCTTGAGCCCGCCAGGAATCTTTGTTCTGGTATCCTGATTCAGAAGCAAAGACAGCATCTGGTCAGAATCCTCCGGACTTACACATTCTCTTCGGTAAATCTTCTCTAGCAAAGTGCCACAATCCTCCACAGAGGTCATATTACTGCTGCCAAGCCCTTCCGGATCTGTATTCGAAGGCGCAAGCGTATGAAGCACAGCTGTCTCTTTATAACCCTGTTCCCTAAGATACCTGTTAATTACACGTGCACCTGCATTGAATTGATTGGAAGCAGTCTGAAGCCTTACCATTTCATTAAAAGACTCATTGTCACTGTAGGTTACCATATTCTCCATAAGCCGAAACAGCTTGTCTGTCACAGTCTGACTAGCTGAATCTGCTTTCAGAAGTATCCCCTCAGCTATCCTGATTTTTTCCATATTTTCATAACTTGCAGCCATTGTAAATGCTTTTATCAGACTTGCAGAAGATATGGCTTTATCATTGATGGAGAACTTCTCTCCGCTCTTCAGATCTTTCACATAGACGCTCCAGTCCCCTTCCAAATTTTCTGTAAATTTCTTCACAGCTTTCTTCAGATTTTTGATCCCCGGATCCGTCAGTTCTTTGATGCTGCCATCTTTTTGGATTGTCAAGCCCTCTGGTGTAGTACCAGCTTCTTCCACTAATACGCCGCTTGATTCATCAAAATAGTAATACCCGGAAAATCTCTTTTCTCCCACATTCATTTCCTGGATATAATAAATGCCACCTTCCTGACACACTCTTCCATTTCTGTCAACGTAATACCCGCCATCTAGTTTTATCTGTCCAATCTCTTCTTTTAGAATACAAACTCTTCCGGTACTGGAAAGCCTTCCAAGGTTATTTACCACATAAATCCCCGAAGTCCATCCTGCTTCCACAGTTCCATCTTCTGCTTTCGGGAGTGCTTCCTGTGAAATGGCTGTAAGATGTGCTTCAGAAGCTTTAAATTTTCCTGTCTCGTCGTGATAATAATATCCATTAAACACTGTTCCATCTACAACAAAATGGTCGAAATAATGTATAGCCTGAACGCAGTCTCCTGAACCATCTTCATTCAGACAGTAAAAGCCGTCACTTTTCAACATATATTTGCCATCACTGTTGGGAATAGGAAGTATCTTAGCTTCCTCTGTAACAGATGACAGGCTGCCGCCACTTTCTGATTCCGCCAATACAGTCAGAACTTCAGGCTTCCATAACAGGAGCCCGCTGTTGCTGCACCAAAATGCTGCCCCCAAAAGGACTGCCATTCCAGCTGCTTTATACAGCCATCTGGTTTTTTTGCCTTTTTTCATGTTATTCTCCTTTTAATAAGGGCAGTATAACCTGTTTCTGCTTTGTATGCAACCTCTTTGTTTTCCATAACATTTTTACAGGCTCTGGAATGTGTTTGAAAAGACTTTCTGCAGGATGTACGTCACAATTTGTGAGAGATTTTGTCCGGAATACTCTCCCAAAATTTTTGCAGCTGTGCTTCCACATTTGACAATGTACACGTTTTCCTGTCATTCCACTCCACCGGAAAAAGATTGCTGTATTCTCTCTGCCGGAACCGTTCATCCAAAAGGAGAATAACACCATGATCCTCCCTTGTGCGGATTACTCTTCCAGCAGCCTGCAGAACCTTATTCATGCCAGGATACCTATAGGCGTAATCAAATCCATTTTCCCCATTTTCTGTGTAAAAAGAACGAAGAATTTCCCTCTCATTTCCCAACTGGGGCAATCCGGTTCCCACTAAAATGGCTCCAATCAGTTTTTCTCCCAGCAGATCAATTCCCTCTGAAAAAATACCACCCATAATGCAAAAAGCTACCAGTGATTCCTGATTCTGTTCAAATTCCTGAAGAAACTCTTCTCTTTCCTGTTCCTTCATAGAGCTGTTCTGACAGATACACTTCACCCAGTTTACAGAAAATTCTTCTTCGTAGACTGCATAAACCTCTTCCAACATTTTGTAAGAAGGAAAAAATACCATATAATTTCCCTTGTGCTGCCATACCGTCCTCGCTATATATTCCGCAATTTTGTGATATTCCTCATATCCCCTGCGGCTATATAAGGAACTTACATCGCCGGCATTTAAAATACAGCGGTTCTTCTGTGAAAACGGTGATTCCACGTAGATTCCATAATCGTCCTGCCTGTTGCTGAGCAATTTCCTGTAGTAGTTCATGGGCAGCAATGTGGCAGAAAAGAATACGGCACTGCGGCCTTTCTTCAGATATTCCCCCAGGTTCACTGCCGGATTTACACAGAACAGTTTCAGGCGAAACAGACCATCTTCTCCATTCTCAGCATAAACTACATAGTTCTCATCTATCAGTTCTGCAATATTCAGAAAATTGCGAATATCAAAATAAAACTTTATTGCTTCATCTTCCAGTTCCACATCCTTATGTGCTTCCAGAAAAGCATCAAATTCTCCCTGAACCTTTAAAATCGTCATAATTATGGAACCCGTGCCTGGGAGAACGAGGTAATTTCCACAGTCCACCTGTAGTTCTTTCAGCTGTTTATCCAGCTTTCCAAGGGAGCGGTAAAGCCGGGGTGCTCTTTCTTTCATAACTTTTCGAACCCGAACAGCATCTTCCCTGCAAATAGAAGCGCTGTACATCTCTCTTCCCCGTTCTGCCAGATTATGAGCTTCATCAATGAGAAAGATATAATCTCCACCTGCACCTTCCCCGAAAAAACGTTTCAAATGAACCGTAGGGTCAAACACATAATTATAATCACAAATTACAGCATCCACCCACACAGACAGATCCAGACACATTTCAAAAGGACATACCTGCCATTTCTCTGCCTGCTCCCGGATAGTCTCCCTGTCATATCTGTTCTTCGTCGTCCACAGCTCATAGACAGCGTCATTGACCCTGTCGAAATGTCCCCTGGCGTAAGGACAATGTACCGGATCACATTTGGTTTCGTCCATAAAACACAGCTTCTCCTTGGCTGTAATGGTCACCACTTTGTATTTCATTCCCTTTTCCCGCAGCACCTCAAAACCTTCCTGAGCCACTGTTCTTGTAATAGTCTTGGCTGTAAGATAAAAGATCGTCTCCCCTTTCCCTTCGCCAACAGCACGAACTGCCGGAAATATGGTAGACATAGTTTTTCCTACACCGGTAGGTGCCTGAATAAAAATCTGACGACTGGCTCCAATTGCATGGTAAACACTGCTCACCATCTTTCTCTGACCTTCTCTGTAGGAAAATGGAAATTCCAGGCTCTGAAGAGAATGATTTCTCTCTTCCTTCCATTTTTTCTGATAACTGAGCCATTTATGATATTCATCCAGAAGTTTCTGGTACCATTCTTTCAGTTCCTCTATGGAGATCACCTCCCGGAACCTTTTCACCACTTCTGTCTCCAGATTGGCATATGTCATCTGGATTCCAATCTTCGACAAGCCTTCCTGAACACCGTAAATATAGCCATAACACATAGCCTGAGCCTTATGAACCTTCACAGGCTCTTCCATCTGTTCCACATTTCCATATATTCCTTTAATCTCATCGATCCAGACAACTTCATCTTCTGTAAAAATTCCATCTGCACGACCTTCTAACCGAATGTCCAGGTCCTCATAGCTGCAATTCATCCGCAAAGCAACCTCTGCTCTGTAGTCTCCGCCCATTTGTTTCTGAATCTTCCGATGCAGTCTGCTGCCCTTTAACATAGCATCTTTGTCTATAGTACCTCTTCGGTTATCAAGATCACCGCCTTGCAATATAAACTCCACAAGATTTCTTACTGATATTCGTGTTACCGGATTGTCCATTTCCAATTTACCGCCTTTTACTGGTCTGCTGCCTTCCAAACAAAGATACCTTATCTGTAAGCATTATAACACGAATTTTACTTATCGGCCTATCCTTTCACAGAAAACTCCGGCATATTACTCCGAAAATGCAAAGCAAGCATCTGCTTCTGAAGTTTCTCATTCCTCCTTGCTTCAATGGATATGCTATCACAAAATGTCTGCCACAGTTCCTCGTACTCTCCCATATCCCCTACGGCGCTCCCTGGCACCTGTATACGCACTTCTTTTCTCATGACGCACTCCTTCCCTTTCTCATGGCACAACGCCTTCTGCCTCTTCTCATCGTAGATTACCCAGTTCTCATTGGGAAAGCGATTGGAAAAATGAAGAGCCATAAGAGACAGGATATCATTCCCCGGCTGGATCTTTGCCAACAGAAACCTTCCGCCAATCTCCCTGAAACGGACAAACCCAAAATAATGGTGATATTCCCGCTTCACGCAGAGTGCCATTTTCGCAACCCTGGATACATATGGATCTGCCAGTGCCTCCATCACACGTTTTTCACATCTGCCTCCCCAAAAAGCCCGGTGCAGCACATAATAAATGGCAGTTCCCCTGTCTTCATCTGCCGAAGCTGCCGCCAGACAAATCTGTTCGTAAACCTCGCTTCCCAGTCTCATAAGAATCGTCCTCATAACCTTACCAGCCTTACTCTGATCTGTAGCAATCTCCCGATAAGAAGTGAACAATTCCATGCTTACAGGAAAACTGGTCTGAATGCTCACTTTACAACCGCCTGCACACTCTTTCCATCCATCATAGACAGCAGAAAAAATTCCCTCCATAGAGTCCTCACATACCAGGATTCTTTTCTCTTGATTCATATAGCTCCCACCTTTCTGTCCACATGATTCTTTGTATTTTCTGTATACAGTCTTCTGCTCCCCATCTCATCTCCAAAGAGGGATAATTGCTGAAATGCAGCTTCATTCCCATGCTTCCGACAGTTCTCTTCATCCAGAAGATTACGGGTAATATAAGATTCCTCCAACCTGGTATTGTACATCATGCGGCCATTACAGGTAATAAAATATAAGGCACGCTTCAGAACCACACCAATCCTCTTCAAATCTGCAAATTCCAGGGAATGGGTTCTCCTGGCCCCAATGATTCTTCTGGCAGAGGTATAACCGATTCCAGGTACACGAAGAAGTTCATAATAATCTGCCTGGTTGATCTCTACCGGAAAAAACTCCAGATGTGACACTGCCCAGTCTGCCTTGGGATCCAGAAGAAGGTTAAAATCCGGATGCTTCTCTGAAAGCAGTTCTGAAGCCCGAAAACCATAAAACCGCATAAGCCAGTCTGCCTGATAAAGTCGGTGTTCTCGAAGAAGAGGCGGACCTGATAAGGACATGAGCAGATCCTTATCTTCATTTACGGCGACAAAAGCCGAATAAAAAACTCTTTTTAATGCAAAGTTCTTATACAAAGATTCTGCTACTGACACGATCTGATAATCGCTCTCCCCCATAGCTCCAATAATCATCTGGGTACTTTGACCGGCTGGTACAAACTTAGGGGCATGACGGTACAGAACCAATTCCTCCTTATTCTGATCTCGCTGCTGCTGAATCTGCTTCATGGGGCGAAGAATGGTTTGCCTGCTCTTATGCGGTGCCAGTTTCCTAAGCCCGTCTGCAGTAGGAAGTTCCAGGTTCACGCTCATGCGATCTGCCAGATACCCCGCCCTGGCGATCAGTTCAGGAGCAGCACCTGGAATGGCTTTCAAATGAATATATCCCTGAAAATGATATTTATTACGAAGAAGATTTACTGTACAAAGCAGTTCTTCCATAGTCCTGTCTGGACTTTCCTTTACTCCGGAACTTAAAAACAGTCCTTCAATATAGTTCCTCCTATAAAATTCCATAGTCAGACGACACACTTCTTCTGGGGTAAAACTGGTACGCACCACATCATTGGAGGCTCTGTTTATACAGTATTTACAGTCAAATACACATTCATTTGTATAAAGGATCTTCAAAAGACTGATACATCTGCCATCCTGAGCAAAACTATGACAGATTCCAGCAGCAATGCTGTTTCCCATGCCCTTTCCATCTCCCTTTCGATCCACACCACTGGATGTGCAAGCCACATCATATTTCGCGGCATCCGATAAAATCTCCAGCTTCCGCTTCAATGTCATTGATTCCTGAATAATCATCCCGTAACAAAACTCCTTTTATGTAATCTGTGTTTCGCGTTCTTTATTATTCTCAATTTCAGAACGTTTGTTCTTGTTTTGTTTTAGAACATATGTTCTGTTTTGTCAATATCATAAAACGGCACGAAATTTTTTCTATACAAAAAGAGCCATAAATCAAAGATTAATTCTAACACTACCTTTGATTTACGGCTCTTATCTCATTCTTTTACTATTAAAGTTCCCAGCCGACAGCCAGATATGGTACATGCTTACATCAGCGAATTCATGAATACCAGACGTTCTGAACGTATGAGCAGATTTTCATATATGTGAATGCTGCCGACAGGTGACCTATCCACTCAATTTCAAATCTGTGTCAGCACAAAAATATCATAAATTGCTTTCACTGCATTTTCAAAATCACGGTTTTCCACACCGATAATAATATTCAGCTCACTGGAACCCTGGTCAATCATCTTGACATTTACATTTGCATGTGCAAGGGCAGAGAAAATTCTTCCGGCTGTACCGCGGGTGGATTTCATTCCACGTCCTACAACTGCGATCAGGGCAAGGTCAGATTCCATTTCCACAAAATCCGGCTGAACCAGGCGATGGATTCCCGCAATTACCTGCTGCTCCTTTTCTTCAAACTCATCCTGATGAACATATACTGTCATGGTATCGATACCAGATGGAACATGCTCAAAACTGATTCCCTGGTCTTCAAATACCTGAAGCACTCTTCTGCCAAATCCGATTTCACTGTTCATCATGGACTTCTCAATGTTGATAGAACAGAAACCTTTCTTTCCTGCAATACCGGTTATGGTATATTTCGGCTTGCGGCAGGGACTCTCCACAATAAAAGTTCCCTTATCCTCCGGACGGTTGGTGTTGCGGATATTAATCGGAATTCCCTCTTTTCTTACAGGGAAAATAGCATCTTCATGAAGAACAGTAGCTCCCATGTAGGAAAGCTCACGAAGTTCACGGTATGTAATGGTCTCAATCACAGCCGGATTCTTTACAATTCTCGGGTCTGTTACAAGGAAACCGGATACATCAGTCCAGTTTTCATACATATCAGCCTTAATTGCCTTGGCAACCAGAGAACCTGTCACATCAGAACCACCTCTGGAAAAAGTGGTCACAGTTCCATCGTCCTTTGCACCATAGAAGCCCGGCACAACTGCATTCTCACATTTGGAAAGACGCTTGTTCAGAAGTTTGTCTGTCTTCTCTGAATCCAGATTTCCGTTTTTATCAAAACGGATTACTTCTGCTGCATCCACAAATTCATAACCAAGATAAGCAGCCATCACTTTGCCGTTCAGATATTCTCCACGGGAAGCGGCGTAATCCCTGCCAATCTGTGCTTTAAAATTCTCTTTGATCAACTGGAAATCCTCTTCCATGGAAAGAGCAAGGCCAAGCCCTTTAATAATCTCATAATAACGAGATTTGATTTCTTCTAAAACCTTTTCAAAATCACCGCCATTTGCAGCTGCGTCATAACAGCTGTAAAGAAGATCTGTTACCTTCGTGTCCCCGTCAAATCTCTTACCTGGTGCAGAAGGAACAACAAAACGTCTGCTCTCTTCACTTCTGATAATATCTCCGACTTTTTCAAACTGCTCCGCATTTGCAAGGGAGCTTCCGCCAAACTTTACAACTTTTCTCATAATCCTTATGCTCCTCAAAAACTTTTTCTCCATTTTATGAAAAAATTCGACTTTTTGCAAGGGTTTTTTCGATTTAATTCGTGAAAGTGTTAAATACCTCCAATACCTGCAGCTGTTCTCCATCTACTTTAAAATGAATATCCCAAGATCCAAAAGACATTCCGTATTTTCTTTCAGGGTCCTTCTGATACCCAGGTCTTGGATCGTTTGCAAGGACAGCAAGAAGCGCTTCTCTTTTTTCCACTGGAATCTTCTTCAAAAGCTCTTCCGGAAACTCTACTTTCAACTTATAATCCTGAATCTGGTCGGTAAATCCGCCTGCTGCTTCCGGATGGCTGTCCACGTAAGCCAGATAAGGCTTTATATCATAAATAGGTGTTCCGTCCATAAGATCCGCTCCTGATACATGAAGCACCGGTCCATACTTTTCAGAAAACTCTACGCTCTCCAGCCTTACACTGGAAAGTCCTATGGGATTTGGACGAAAAGGAGACCTTGTAGCAAAAACGCCCATTCTGACGTTTCCCCCAAGTCTTGGAGGACGCACTGTAGGAGACCACTCCTTGCGGACAGCCTGTGAAAATTCCCAGATCAGCCAGATATGGGTATACTCTTCCAGCCCTCGAAATGCCTCATGGTTCCGATATTCCGGTTCAAAAATAATATCCGCCTTTAGTTCCTGTATTCTGCCGCTCTGATGGGGAATTCCAAATTTCGTTGGAAAATCACTTCTGATATGAGCAATTACTTTCATTTCCATTGTTTATTATACCTTTATCAATCTTTATGTGTGCTCCTATAAACCCGCAGATATCATCTATAAACAGCGAACCTCTATTCCTCATGTCCGCCGCTTTTTTCTTCCTCCTTGATTTCCCAGTGAAGCAGGAACGTAAGAGCTGCACGAAGAGCAATAATTCCGGCTACAATTCCGATTTCCTTCCACTCACGTACCACTACAGTACGAAGAATCTCACTTCCCATTTTAAATTCCAGTCCCATGGCAAGTCCCCTCGCCAGATAGACACCAGTATCTCCGGCATGTTTCAGCCACTTGATAAATCCGGTAATTCCACTCCAGATAATAATGGCAACTCCAATAAACTCAAAAATTACAATGGCGAAACCAGCAATATTCTCCAGAACCCACTCCATAATTCCAGTTATGGTCGTCATCATAGGTACCTCCTTTTTCCTGCTGACAGGATACCTTTTCTTACAGAATATATTTTCATTGCTGCACAGCCTGTAAACAGCAACAGTTTCTTATTTTTGCTCCAGCCAGGTCACCACTTCTGTGTGATCTGTAAAACAGAACATTTCCACAGGCTGGATTTCTTTAACTATATAGTTTTTTCTCGTAAGGAAATTAAGGTCTCTTGCAAGTGTTTCCGGGTTACAGGAAATGTAAACAATTTTCTTCGGAGAGAGTTTTATTACGGAATTCAGGAATTTCTCGCTGCTGCCTGAGCGGGGAGGATCCATAAATACCACATCTGCCTTTTCACCAGCTTCTGCCATTGCCTCCATAAATTCACCGGCATCACCCTGGCGGAAAGATATGTTTACCACCTTATTCTCTCTTGCATTGATCCTTGCATCCCTGACTGCATCTTTATTCAGTTCCACTCCGACCACTTCTCTTGCCTTACCAGAAGCTACCAGACCGATGGTACCAATTCCACAATATGCATCAATGACTTTTTCTTTCCCTGTCAGTCCTGCAAATTCCACAGCTTTACCATAAAGAAGTTCGGTCTGCACTGGATTTACCTGATAGAAGGATTTCGGTGAAATACGGAAGGATTTTCCACAAAGGGTATCACGGATAAATCCCTTACCATAAAGTACGATTTCCCGCTCGCCAAGAACCATGCTTGTATTTTTGTCATTAATATTTAATACCACAGTACTGATCTCTGGATGAACTTTTCTTAATGCCTTCACAAAGTTATTCTTGGATGGAAAAATAGGAGAGGCGACCACCAGTACTACCATTACCTCACCTGTAGAAAAGCCACGACGCACCAGTACATGGCGCAGAAGTCCATATCCGGTATCCTCATCATATGTTTTGATCTTAAAAGACTTCAGCATTCCCCGAATGGTACGGATGATTTCCTGACTCTTCTTATCCTCAATCAGACACTGTTCAATAGAAACCACTCTGTGGGTACCAGCCTCATAAATTCCAGAAATAATATTTCCCTTCCGGTCACGGTCAAATACAGCATGAACTTTATTCCGGTAAAAATAAGGATCTTTCATTCCAATTACCGGCTTCACATTCCCAAACTTCTTCAAAAGCCCCTGTACCTGATTTTGTTTCTTTTTAAGCTGTGCGGAATAAGGCACACCCTGATACTGGCACCCACCGCACTTTTTTGCGTATGGACAGACTGTCTGTGTTTTTTTCTCTTCCATAAATTCTCCCTTATCTTTATTTTGCTTTTCGTTCTTCATAATATCTGACTAGAGCGTGCTCTAGCTTCAGCGCCGCCAACGCACTAAAAGTGCCTACAAGGGCTCCAGCCAGCACATCTGTAGGATAGTGTACTCCCACGTACAATCGGGACAAAGCGATCAGTACTGCCAGGACCATGGCTGCTTTTCCCCATTTTCCAGGAAAGGCTTTATAATATACGCCTGCACAGGCAAAAGATGCGCAGGTATGACCTGATGGAAAAGAATAGTCCTTCAGCCTGGCAACCAGAGGCACAAGTCCCTCCACAGAATCATAAGGTCTTATACGCGCTACCAGATCCTTAAGGCATAAATTCGTAACCACTGCCCCTATAGCCAGTGCCAGAAGTGCGGTTACACCTGCCTTTCTTGTCTTCTTTGGAAAAAGAAAGAGCAGCCCCAAAACAATCCAGAACCAGCCTCCGTCTCCTAGAAAGGTAATTCCCTTCCACAGCCAGGTAAACAGATCACTTCTTAAATACTGCTGTATAAAAAGCAGAATCTGTGCATCAATATTATGTATCCATTCAAGCAATTCCACTTATCCTCCACCCGCTTTCAATTCTGATTGCTGTCTATATATTTCTATAATTTATTTTTATAATGGTTCAGCAGACAGTGTGTAACTGCAAAGGAACTCAACAGCTGCTTTTATTTCGTTATTATAGCGTAAAAGACGGTTCGTGTGGTGCGAACCGTCTTAATTCTTTTTAATTCTTATTCACCTGCGTGATACAGGATCTGCTGAAGATATTGCCGATTCTGCTCAAGATCAGGAACCAGAACCTGCATGCCGTCAATCGTCTGAGGTGTGTAAGCTCCATCCTCCGGAATCCGGTATGATGCAATTTCATCTGTACCGATGTTCATTACATCCATGGCGTATCCTGTTATATCCCACAAAGAAAGATCCGTAGTAACCATTGGAAGAACATCCTTAACCAGACCTGCAATATCAAAAACTCCCAGATCTTTTATCTTGGCAAAAGCAGCCATAAGTACTTCCTGCTGCCGCTCTGTTCTCCGATAATCGGAATTTCCAATAGAACGGTTGCGAGCATGGATAAGTGCCTGTTCTCCATCCAGATGGTTCATGCCTTCCTGAAGATTCCAGTCGCTTCGAAGGGGCTGAGGGTAAAGAACACTC
>OBJF01002930.1_pt1 | contig 11473 bp, 8 predicted proteins | sample 1519091 | NCBI WGS metagenome assembly OBJF01 (sample SAMEA2452124, study PRJEB22498) | human gut metagenome | biome: human feces; feature: human gut; material: feces | place: Australia | collected 2012
AGTCGCTATTGTTGTATATAAAGGTTTAATACCTGTAGTTGACCGAATACTTACAGTTTTCAGGCCTGACATCAATCAACACATTTCCCCAATCGAAAATAATATTTTTTATTTTATTCATGATTTTTCATTTAAAGTCATATATTTATTGCCTACAAAATTTTTAGATCTTGCAGGCAATAAATATCATTGATATACATCTAGCTATATCATTCACATATATCGTCTTTTGTATAAAAGAGAAAACAACATAACTCAATTCAATTATACTCTTCTATCATTTATGCAAATTCCGACTTCTCAAATATGTTAACAAATAAGCTGGACGATCAGTTTGTATGATTCTACACCCCAACTTATCTATCAAATAACCATAACCATCCTCCAAATTACCTAAAGACATATCATCATCATGTCCACCAGCCATTGTATTCCACAAAGTATTATACCAAATTAACGACTTACCTTTTAAAGTCTCTTTAATTTTATATGGGAGTTTGTTAGAATCCTTTTCAAAAAGCAGCTCAAAAGCTACAGGAGATAAATCAGAAACAAACTTATTAATTTCTATTTCAGCATTCTGATTGTCTAAATCTACAATCGGCATATAAATTACATCCCTTAAATAATGCCCATACAAAGATTTAACTTCTTTCACAGATTTTCTCCCCTTCATAATAACCTGTTTTGTAGTACCTGTCTTTTCTAATAAAGGTACAACCATATCAAAATATCGGTCTGCTTTATCAAGATTAACCAATATTTTACCTTTTACAAGAAGTAAAGCTTCTTCCAAAGTTGGAATTTTATGAATTGTTTTAATAGCACAACCATTTCTTAAATTTAATTTACGAATTTCATCTAAAGTATATTTGCTAACGTTTCCTTTACCTGTAGTTGTACGGTCTAATGTATTATCATGCATTAAAATTAAAACACTATCTTTTGTACATTGCAAGTCTAACTCAACAATATCTACTCCCATTTCTATTGCACTATTAATACCTTCTAAAGAATTTTCAGGATAGTTTCTCCAATCACCACGATGGGCAGCTACTAAAACAGTGCTTTCATCACAAGTCTGTAATTTTGTCAATATATTATCAACATTTGTCTGTGCAAACAATTGACTTGAAAACAGAATAATAAATATCAAGATTGTATTTTTCATAATTTAGTCCTTTAATTATAAAATTAGGGTATTTAAATACCCTAATTTTATTTTTACATATTAATAATTTATCCAATAATGTATCCTTCGTTCTGCCAATCAGATTTATCATTGACATTTTCAATTTCAGTTTGAGGAATAGGATACAAAACTCTATATGAATCAACACCTACAAAAACTTCATTAAAAATATTTGTACGAACAATGTCAAACCATCTATCACATTCCAAAGCTAATTCTAAACGTCGTTCTTTATGAATCGCTTTTCTAAGACTTTCCTTTGATACAAAATCAGATAATTCTTTATCAGGTAGTCCTGCATTATTACGTACTGCATTCAATGCATCTAAAGCACCTTGAGTAGGCGATTGAGATAATTCATTTAACGCTTCTGCATACATTAACATTACATCAGCACAACGCAACACCGGAAAATCAGAACTTGTTTCATTATTTGTAGCAGGAGTATCAAACTTTCCCGGTCTCTCACCGCTACCAGTAGGAGCCAAAAGAAACTTTCTATTATCATTATCACTTTCAAACTCACTTTGCGGTAAAGATATTACATTACCATTATCATTATTACGATAACGATTGTTCTGATGAACAGACTCACCTATGCCGCCTTTCAAATATTGAACCGCAAAAATAATATCCTTACTAGTCTTAAGATTGTTTGGAAAAGTTTCAGGTGTTGGAACTAAACTCAATTCTTTACCTTCTTTTATAACAGAAACAATAGGGGTAAGTTCTTCATATACTTTATCATAATTCTCCATATATAAATAAACTTTAGCCAATAAAGCACATGCTGCATAAGACGTTACCCTTCCTTTCTCCTCATCAGGCCATTCGCTTGGTAATGATTTTGCAACATTCAAGTCTTCAATGATTTGATTATAAATAACTGATACCTCTTCACGCTTATTGTTCCTTGCATCTTCTACTGTTTGCGGCTCTGTTACCAATGGAACCTTTCCCCATAATCTTACTAAATTAAAATAAGATAAAGCCCTAACAAACGATACCTGTCCTACTATTTCATTATATTTATCCTCTGTCATTTTCACGGATTCTACATTATGAAGGACAAGATTACAACGATAAATTGTTTTATAAAGTGAACTCCATGCATCTGATAAATTTGTATTAGCAGGAGTTTCTGTAAAAACTTCTATCTGATACCTGACACCACCTCCAGCACCAGAATTATCATCCATTACATTGTCACCTCTAATTTCCATCAATGTCATAAAATTACCACCATACTGACTACTAGATTGAAGTTCGTCATACACTCCTATCACAGCACCTTCCAAACCTTTTACATCATTATAAAATGTTTCTTCAGTAGGGAAATCTATAGGTTTCAAATCCAAAAAATCATTGCAACCAGTCATTATCAAACCGGCAAAAACATATGATATAATTCGTTTCATATTTCTAAATAATTAAATATTAATTAAAATGTAAGGTTAACTCCAAGAGAAATTGTTCTGGCCAATGGATATACTCCATAATCTTCTCCATTAGTTGTTACAGAATTTCTATTAGAAACTTCTGGATTATATCCTTCATAACGAGTAAATGTAAATGGATTTTGTATAGAACAATAAATACGAGCAGCTTGTAAACAAACCTTATTTATCAGACTCATAGGGAATGTATATCCTAAAGATATATTTTTTATTCTTAAATAAGATCCATCTTCAACGTGCCATGTAGAAGTTGTTCCATTCTGTCCTTTACTTACACGATTAGCACGAACATTCATACCACTTCCTGGATTATCTTCAGACTTCCACCGATCCAATGCTCCTTTATAATTGTTCATATTCCCTTCATGATTATAAAAATAACGTCGAGACAAATTCAATATTTCATTTCCATAAACACCTTGGAAAATAACTCCCAAATCTATTCCTTTCCATGCAATATTAGCACCGAATCCATAAGCGAAATCAGGCATATAATTCCCGACTATAGCTCTGTCGGTATCTGAAATATCCAAAATACCATCACCATTAACATCCTTAAATTTAAAATCACCAGGTTTTGTATCAGCTAAACCATAATTTGAAGGAGAGTCAACATAATGCAATGAAGCATCTACTTCCGCCTGATTTTTATAAACACCTTCTACTACTGGTAAATAATATGAACCGATTGGTTCCCCTACCCTAGTTATAAAATAAGCATTACCTACAGATCCAGAAGATATTATATCTGCATTACCTGGTCCAAGTGCTTTTACCTCATTTATATTCTTTGAGATATTAAAATATGCACTCCAAGTAACATCTCCCATCTGATGGTTAGTTGAAATATTAAATTCAATACCTTTATTATTTACTTTACCTATATTCTCTAATCTTGTAGTATAACCAGTAGTCATTGGAACTGGAACATTCAACAATAGATCATAAGTATTACTATTATACAAATCAAGACCTAATGTTAAGCGATTTTTAAATAATGTAGCATCAAAACCGACATTAACTTGAGCTGTCTTTTCCCATTTCAAATCAGGATTAGGCATACTCTTCGGAGCAGCACCTTTAATTGCATCTGGACTTGAACCTCCCAAAACATAGCTATAGTAAGCCAACTCTCCTTGTGCTCCATAATTAGGTATATTAAAATTACCAGTCAAACCATAACTTGCTCTTAACTTTAAATCATCAATAAATTCAAGCGAATTCATAAATTTTTCTTCTGAAATACGCCATCCAAGAGAAACGGAAGGGAAATATCCCCAACGATTATTTTTACCAAACCGTGAAGCGCCATCAGCACGTAAAGCCCCTGTTATCATATATTTACCCAAATAATTATATTGTATACGTGCTAGGGCAGACAATAAAGACCATTCTGAAGCATTGGAATTACCTCTTGTTACGGTTCCTGCATTAAGCGTAGGTATAGAATTTATAATAAAACCGTTTGCAAAAGCATAATTACTTTCGTCTCTTTGATACTGCATTGTCCAACCTCCTAGTACAGACACTGAATGTCCTCCAAAATTTTTATTATAAGATAGTGTCTGTTCAAAAACCCAGTTATATATACGGCTGGTCTGTGATGTAGCTTCTGGTATAGACTCTGGATTTCCTTTTGTATTAGACAATGGGATAGTAGAAGGTCTGAATGTATCTTCCGAATCATTATAAAGATCCACTCCAAAATTTGCCCTATATTTCAAAGAGGGAAGGAAAGCAACCTCACCATAAATATTTCCAAAAATCCTTGACGCCTTCTTTTCATCCTTCTGAAGCATTGCCAAAGCTACAGGATTCCAAACCTGAGTCTGACTATTTCCTCGTTTTATACTTCCATCATCCATAATTGTTTCAGTATCAGCACTCCATGAATTTTGTGCAAAACAAAAACTGCCATCATCATTGTAAACAGGAAAGATCGGGGAACTATGCAGAGCAGAAGCTACCACACCTCCCCCATTACTATTATAAGCCCCATCAGAATTTACTTTATTTTCTATAGTCAAAGATGGATTTAAAGTAATACCGAATTTAAAAATACCTTCCGATACATCCAAATTCAATCGAGCACCATAACGTTTAAAATCACTATTAATAATGATACCATCTTGATTTAAATAATCCAACGAAACATAATATTTAATCTTATCGCTACCCCCAGAAGCAGAAACTGTATGATTCTGCATACCAGCTGTACGATATATTTCATCCTGCCAATCAGTATTGGTTAATCCTGGTGTTCCATTCAGATATGGAATAAGCTCCATTGGAACTATCGTATTATAATCATTTCCAGAATTCTTCAAGCGCAATGCATTATTATCCGATATACTAAATGGTAACGGAGAATTACCTGCCGCAATACGCTTACGATTTATAGATTCCATTTTATCAACATAAGTATTATTACGAGCATCATAGGCAAGTTCCGCATATTCATAAGCATCCAGCATATCTATCTTCTTTGATACACTTTGCCATGCATAATATCCCCCATAAGTTACAGTAGTCTTACCACTAGTACCCTTTTTAGTCGTGATCAAAACAACTCCATTTGAGCCTCTTGAACCATAAATTGCAGCAGAAGATGCATCTTTCAATACTTCAATGCTTTCAACATCATTCATATTAAAAGTATTCAATTGGTCTTTTGCTAAAGGTACACCATCCACAACGTAAAGAGGCGATGTGCCGGCTGTAATTGTTCCCGTACCACGAACTTTTATTTGTAAAGAAGAACCCGGAGCACCTGTTCCTTGAGTAATCTGTACACCCGGCATCTTACCAGCCATTGCTTCAGCCATAGAACTCACAGGCTGACCTTTCAAATCGCTAGCACGAACACTTGCTATAGAAGTTGTCACATCTCGTTTACGCTGAGTTCCATATCCTACAACCACAACCTCATCCAATATTTCTGTATCCTCTTTCAATGTTACTGCTAAAAGTTTTCCAGAGATTGCCTTAATTTGCTGACTTTGGTATCCCACATAAGAAATTTCCAGGTTAGCACCATCTGTTGCATCAAGAGAAAAATTTCCATCGAAATCGGTAATTGTTCCTGTTGCAGTACCTTTTACCATTACTGTAGCACCAATAATCGGCTCACCTTTCGTGTCCTTCACGGTTCCTTCGATCTTTCTTACTGTACCTTTCTGAACGGGAGTAATTACTATATATCCATCATTAATTTTATAAGTACAATCAGTTCCTACAAGGATTGCATCGAGCACTTTCAGTACATCTACATTTTTCTGATTAAGAATAACAATCTTGTTTACATCAAGCTGAGTTGCGTTATACGCAATTTTGTACTTTGACACAGATTCTATTTTTTGAAAAGCTTGTTTCAATGATACTTGTTCTCCATTGAAAGAAACTTTCTGTGCATTGACAGATATACTACCTGCCAGCATCAGGCCAACTCCAAAGGTTAATGCTTTGTTGATTTTCATGTTCATCTCATATTAGATTAAATAATTTAATACATCTGTTTTGTACGTACATAAGGAAGACAATGTAAATGCATAGTACACCCAATGAATTTGTATTAATAAAAGTTAAAGGTGTACAGAAGTAGAATCCATATACACTCCCGTACACCTTTATTGTTTTTAAGGTCCTAAATTCAATCTATTTTTTCACTAAGAGCAAGAATGCTTTATCTTACCCCAAATAGACATCAAAGAAATTCAATGTATCACCTATAATAATAGTTACACTTTAAATTACCATTCAGATAAAAGTCGATAATATTCTTATAATACAAAATATCAATGTTTTTCATTCAATATAAACTTCTTTACCTGAAATTCTATAATCAAGTTCCGGAATCATTAGCTTAAGAATATGGAATACATCTTCAAGAGATTCGTGCTTATTGTAGTGTACGTATATTTTCTGCTTGTTATATACGGAAGTACGTATATGCACTTTTACCCCGTATGTCCTTTCGATAATCTGCATCGCATATTCAAAGTCTGTATTATTAAAGAACAAGCCTCCCATACGCCAATCGGAATAATCAGATGCTTTTACTTTGACACATTCCACTTTATTTGTAGAAGGAATATAAACCAGCTGATCATCAGGTTTCAAATAATATGATATAGTAGTATCATTCAGAAGACTTACTTTCAAGGCCCCTGTTTCAAGGGTAGTTTTGACTTGCTTATCATCAGGGTAGGCCGATACATTAAATGTAGTACCTAGTACTCGCATTTTGAGGAAACGTGTATTTACAACAAACGGATGCTCTGCATCTTTTGTCACCTCAAAAAATCCCTCCCCATTAAGATATACTCCTCTTTCAGCCATGGTAAAAGTAGAAGGGTATATAAGTGTACTACCAGAATTAAGCCAGACTTTACTTCCATCTGGCAATGTTACCTGCTCTCGTCTGCCCAATTCGGCATAATACTGAACATACGATATTTCAGGTTCACCAACTTCATCAGAATTAATACTGCTTATAAAAAAATATCCTGAAGTACACATCATTATAAATGGTATCAGCCATACAGCAGCAATTCTAACCCAATATTGAATAGAGTGAAGACGAGCATTCTTATTGCTTTTCTTATGCATTACAGATTCAATCCGATTATACGACACTTCCCAGTCTTCAGACGTATCCATATCTATTTCATCCCACAACTGTTTCAACGCTTTATCCCTTTCAGAATCATCACGTGGATTAGAAAGTCTTTGATATACACGTGATTTCAAGTTTTCCGGGATATCGTGCTTAAAAAAATAATCAAGTATTTGTTTTATATAACTCATAATTTATCTTTATATACTTCTTTCTCATTTTAGACAGACAAACTCTATGTTACCCCTACTCCATTAACATTATATATGTTATAACGATAAAACCAATAACATTCCTTAATTCTTTCAATGCCAAATTAAGATGATTCTCTACAGTTTTTTTCTGTATTCCCAACTTCACAGCAATTTCATCGTTTGTCAAACCTTCTTGACGGCTCAAATGAAATATTTGTTTACGCTGTGGAGGCATTTCACTTACTGTCAAGTCTACAAGCAGTTTTAAATCATTCGCCACTATTTCATCATAAGGAGTGGTTGTATCACTAACATCTGGCACATCATCTATCTCTACAGGAATAATATGACGAGCTTCTATATAATTGAATATAGTATATTTTGATAAGGTAAACATATAAGAATCAAAATTATTGACAGAAGCAAAAGCTTCTTTCTTTTCCCACAGTTTTATGAAAATCATTTGAGTAAGTTCTTCTGCCTCGTCTCTGTCTTTTAAAAAACCATATGAAAAGGATTTGACTTTTGAATAATATGTACGGAAGATATGCCTGAAAGCCTTTTCATCACCTTCTGACAATCTGAGCAATATTTCTTTTTCGTTTTCCATACCTATGTTTGTACCAGATTAAGTTGTTTTTTAATTCGAGCCTAAATATAGAATCATGCCAGCAGAATTAAAATTGTAAAATATCTATATGCAAAAAAGTCCACAAATATTGATATTCAGTAGATTAAAGCTATTCAAACTTTAACAAACAATATCGTATATACAAATTATATGCAATATTCGTAAAATTCATCAAGATATGCAAACAAACAGCTGGCAATTTAAATAAGTTATTGTAAACACTAAAGTTCAATTAAATCTGTCTGAAACAATCAATATCTGACAAAAATATCATGTTAGGTTGAACAAAAGCATAGAACAGACAGCATTACAAAATAAGAGACCTATTGGCAGAATTAAATATACGTTATAAATTCCACCAATAGGCCCATATCATGTTTTTTACTATAACATGCCGACTATTCGCCTTCGCCCATACAAGTTACAGCTCTTGAAAAAATTAATCTTTAAACTTATACTTTTATTGCCATTTTTGCTCTATAGTCTTACTCCCTCTTGGTAGTAATAAGAATTACGCCAAATTTTCCTTTCTTACCATATTTTGCGGTAGCGGCTTCATTCTTCAGCACACTGACGGATTGTATCTTGTTCGGATTGAGCTTCTTTATCACATCGTCAGACACTTCCAGCCCGTCCATAATGACAAGCGGAGACACTCCGGAGGCTTTGGAACTACCCACTGAATCTATTTTGAAATCTCCTGTAATGGACAATTCATCCATAGGATTATGGAGTTTAATAGTAGGCACATCTACTGATTCCTCGCTTTTCTGGACTCCATACCCCACTACTACGACATCATTGTCGCCTGACTTCGGCTTGTTGTTGGTTCCCTCCAGCATGAAAGTCACCGGGAGAGTAAATTTCACGCTGACCGGCTTTCCGTCCTGCATACCCGGCTTCCATTTCGGCATGGTGCTGATTACGCGGATAGCTTCTGCATCCAACCACGGGTCGACCGGACAGAGCACCTTGAAATCGCTCAGTGAACCGTCTTTCCTTACCACAAACTGCACGATGACACGCCCCTGCTTACCGGCTTCCCGTGCCTTTGTAGGATACCTGAGATTGCGTGCCATAAATTCCAGACCAGCACGCATACCGCCCGGATATTCGGGCATCTGCTCCACTACGCTAAACGTCTGGTCGTCCGACACCACAGTTTGCGGAGCAGATGCTACCACCTTCACATATTTCTTTGTGTCGCTTTCAGTCAAGACAATTGTCTGGTCGGCTTTCTTCAGACAGTCTTTGACCGACATGGTAACCGTACTCATACCGATGTAGGCCACCTGGATGCTTTGGTCGCTGCCGACTTCCAGCGTGAAATTACCGTTTTCGTCGGTAAGGGTACCGTTGGTCGTATTCGCCACAAGTACAGTTGCCGCGATAATGGGTTTTCCCTCCTCATCCACCACCTTCATCTTCAGTTTGGTCTTTTCGGCAGGGTTCGACACATTTTTATCGGCATACGTTTCCAGAACTGCCGATAAATCATTAACTTTGACACTTGAAATCTCATCGAGAGGTTTGGAGATTTCAGGACGGGCAAAAGCAGCTACGGTAACGGCTGCTAACGGAAGTACATAAAGGTACTTGGCACGTGCCCACGGATTGGATTTTTTTCGAATCATCATAGTGATACGTTTTTTAAGTGAACTGTGATTAAAGCTGTTGGCAATAGAGTAGAGCCTTGCGCCAACGGCTTTTTTTATTAATAGCATTTGATATTCTTTCGCCTTGATTCCCTGACGGAGCACTTCTTCGTCGGCTTCGTATTCATGAATGTTCTGCAACTCCTGTTTGAGCAGCCAGATGGCCGGATTGAACCATTGCAGCCAGGCACAGGCTTCGGTCAGCAACAAATCCCATGAGTGACGGTGATGGATGTGAGCCATTTCGTGCACCAGAATGTGATGTCCGCTTTCCTTCAGGTCCGTTTCCGAAATCACGATGTAGCGCATCCAGCTGAAAGGAGCCAGTTTGCGACGGTGGACTACCGAGCGGATACCATTGTCCAACCTTTCACACCGGCTGTGACGAATGAGATAAAGCATGCGTCCCAGCGACCAGAGGTGACGGACGATGACAAAAAACAACCCCACAAAATAGACTAACACCAGCCCTTCCTGCCAGTGGAACGGACGACTTCCCTCTTCCACCACCGCTTCGCTATTCCATTGGTACATCAGCAGCAAGTCTTCCATCGACATCACTTGTGCATTTACCGGCGAAGCCTGTTCCACCGTCACCTTTACCAAAGGCAACAGACACGAGAGCAGCATCACTCCCAGCAAAGCCATCCGGTTAAAACGGTGGAAAGTTTCTTTGCTGAGCAGCAGGCGATAGAACAGATAGAACATCGCCAGGCAGACAGCCGACTTGAGTATATAGACTAAAAAGGTTCCCATAGGCAGACGTGTTTTATTGTGGTTTCTCGTTCTGCCCCTCTTCCACCTGACGGATGAGTTCTTTGAGTTCTTCCACTGAAATGTCTTCCTCTTTCACCAGCGAGGAAACAGCACCTAAAAAAGAGTTGTTGAAATATTTGGAGATGACCCCACGCAGAGTTTTCCGCCGGAATTCCTCTTCCGACACTATAGCATGATACTGGTAGGTATTACCGAACGCGGTATGCGACAGGTACCCCTTTTCTTCCAGTCCCCTTACAATGGTCGACAGGGTATTGAAGTGCGGCCGGGGCTCTTCGTAAAGTTCCACCAGCTGTTTGACGAACATCGGACCTTTCTCCCAGAAAAATCCCATGATTTCTTCTTCTTTGGCAGTAAGTGTTTTCATATCCGTTTCAATTGGTTACTGCAAAGAACTAAAATTTTTAGTTGACAAACTAATTTTTATAGTTAATATAACTAAAGAACATAGTTTTTCATAGCGGCTTCCTATGACAAGATAGCGGAAACATCTGATTAAGAAGGAGAAAAAACAATCTACATTTCTCATTCTCCATAGGATTTGAAATATGATGACCTTAAAATTGAGGGGGAAGATGCTTACGATGTCCGGGAGCATCAAACTTTGCAGATTTTTTACCACGTATTTTTTTCGCATGGCCAGGAGGAATCTCCTTCTTATGTGGTGGCTTAGGTGCATGACGATGCACCACACAAGAGCTTCCGCCCAAACACAAAAGCAGGCCGAACAGGGCAATCAACAATTTTGTTTTCATAACTTTCAATGGTTTTTACAAAGTTAAAAAAAGACACAGACATATTCCCCTGCAAACCTCCCCAATTGCAGAAAATAAAAGCACTCTCAACTCTTTAAAAAACGCAAGTGCATTCAACCCAAAACACAAGTGCGTTTGAATCAAAATGTAGTGTACTAAATAAGTTGACACAATTTATTTAGTAACATGCGTAAAAA
>OBJF01002948.1_pt1 | contig 11418 bp, 7 predicted proteins | sample 1519091 | NCBI WGS metagenome assembly OBJF01 (sample SAMEA2452124, study PRJEB22498) | human gut metagenome | biome: human feces; feature: human gut; material: feces | place: Australia | collected 2012
CAGTCATTCTCGAGTAAGCAGAAGACATCAGCTTCTGTCCCCAAATCCCCTCCCCTGTTTAATTCACCTTCTCCAGCCACAGCACAGAAGCCAGTGAACTTCATAAGCCATATTTGTGGTCTCGGAGCAAGTGTTGGATGCGAACATGTGGAGCGAACATTCAACACGCAGCGACTAAAATCACAAATATGCCTTATTGGGGGAAATGGCTTCGTCTGTTGTTTCTCCAATGAATTAAATAGCAAAAAACCATTGACTTAACTGGAAAAATCCTGTATACTGATATTTACCGTGCAGCTGGGAAGTTAGCGGCGTCCTGTACCTGAAATCCGCTATAGCAGGAGTGATGGTCAGCCTCGGATGTCTTATTGATGGAGCTGCCCTTTATAAGTGGTGTTGACAATTGGGTCTCGCGCAACAGGAACCTCTGAACCGTGTCAGGTCGGGAACGGAGCAGCACTAAGGAGACTCTCCTGTGTGCCGTGAGGGTGCCTGGTTCGAGCTAACTGTAGAGGTAACGTCTGTTGGTAAGCATACAAAGCTGACCGCACGGTTTTAATAATTCGATTTTTATATTCACATAATAGAAAGCGTCATAATAATGAAGATTGTTATATATCTTTATTGCTATGACGCTTTTTTATTCAAGAATGCCTCCGCATTCTTGCTGAGAGATTTGTGTTATACAATGCATAGCATACTTTTACATGTTACTAGTTATTATCTCTTTAGGAAATCAGGCAGGAATCCTCGTTCACTTAATCGCCGAGTACTTTACTGATTATTCGTTTCAAACTTACAATTTTATAAAAGAAGCACAAAGCCAGTCTCGCAACCAGCTTTGTGCTACATTTTAATTCTAATTATCAGTCTGATTTTCTTCCTGTATCAGCTTTCGCTTTTTCTTTTTTTCTTTTTGAATTTCTCTTAATTTTCTAAAAAATGCAGAGAGCATTTCCGAGCATTCTTCTTGAAGAACTCCTCTTTCTACCTCTGCCTGGTGATTAAATTCCTGCATTTCAAGAAGATTAAGTATTGAGCCGCCACAACCAGCTTTCGCGTTCATGCTGCCAATAACGACTCTCGTCACTCTCGCCTGCACAATTGCTCCGGCACACATCTGGCAAGGCTCCAAAGTGATGTACATCGTACAGTCTTCCAATCGCCAGTCTCCAAGCTTTTTACATGCTTTTTTCATTGCAAGAAGTTCTGCATGTGCAAGCACAGTCTTATCCTTATTCCGCTTATTATATCCTCTGGCAATTATTTTTCCATCATGAACAATAACACAGCCAATTGGCACATCACCAATCGCCTCTGCTTTTTTTGCCTGCTTAATTGCCTCTTTCATAAATTTTTCGTCTTCTGTATATTTTCTCATAAAATATTCTCCCATTTATGAAACTCATAGTCCCGTAAAATAGCGACGTACTTATTTCAATATTTTGTGATATCCTCCTGCCTACAGGTGGGAGCTTCCCTTCCCCCCAATAAAATCACCATAATCACATCAAAAAATACGTTTGCAATAATCTGCCAAACTGTCGATTTATATTCCGTCTCTCAGCAGATACAACCAGTATCCAAAACTTCCCGTTTTCATACGATTCTCTGTAAGTGATAAAAATACTGGAAACTGATAAATTTCTGCCATATATTTTTCCCGATTCTCATAAATTCCCGGCACACCGATACAGTAGCGTTCTTCTCCTGCGTACCTTACTTTTCCTGCCAGAATATGATGATATCTCCCATATCCTTTCAAAAGGAACTGATTGCTTTTAAGTACGCTGGCTTCTTCCCCAAACTGTGCCAAATCCGCGGTTGAAATCCTGCATCCTTCATAAAAAGCGGTATTAAAAATATTGTCCACAGAAGGGTTCTTTTTCATTGCATTTATCCACATTTTTTCAAAATTATCAACAATAGAAGTGGCTTCTGGCTTAGTTTCTGCTTCTATTTTTATTTGGGGTTCTATTTCGGAGTCAATCTTCAACTCTGTTTTTGATTCCATTTCAGCATCAGTCTTTAACTCTGTTTTTGATTCTATTTCAGAATCTGTCTTTAACTCTGATTTTTGTTCTAGTTCAGATTTATTTTTTGATTCAATACCATCTTCTGAAAATTCTTTTATTTTAACACTTTCTTCTATATTTGTATTATTGCTATGTGCTATATCATTTTCTGAATCAGGCAAGTTTTCCTCTGATTTTATGTTCTCTATCTTATTCTCAGCTCTCTTTTGAAAATCCTTTTCCTCAAAACTCTCTGTGTTTATCTGACCTTTTTCTTCTAAAATATTTTCCTCTGATTCTTGTTGCTCCTGTAACATCTCATCAGTAATATTTCTTGTTGATACTTTTTGTTTTTCTGACATCTTATCTGGAATAATCTTTTCTGTCTCTGTCTGTTTTTCTGATATTTTACCAGCAATATCTTTTCCAGATTTATTTTCCTGCATTTGAGATTTATCTTTTGCAGAATTCACAATCTTATGCCACCGAAGAGGCTCCAAAGTTTCTGCCGGAATTTCCTCTCCAATCCACACACTTCCGTAATAAAAAGCATCCTGATAATAAAGTAATACTCCCGACTGTCCCTTTATCCGAAAACCAGCCGGAAGCATAGCTGCAGGGTAGGTCAAATGTATTTCTTCCTTATGTTCTTGCGTAATGAGTGTGTCTAACTGCCAGACTTGCCAGCTCTCTCCCTGCCGCTCATAAAAACATAATTTAAGCTCCATTCCCTGCAATAAACGCTCATCGTCTATCTGAATCGTCAGTTTAAGGCTGCCTGACTTTTGTTCTGCCTTAACAAACCCGAAGCATTCCTTTTTCTCTGCCTTTTCATAACGATACAAATAAGAAAGTATCCTTTGATAATCTGCCATGATGATACTCCTTTTTTCACTAATGTATTCTGCAGAATGACTTTTATGCCACCAAATATCCTGTAAAAATACACCACAAAAAATTTCTTCTTAAATAAAATCAAATCATCTTAAAACAAATTATCTCTTTATAGTCAAATTGTTATTTTCACATTCATTCTATACAATCTATGCAATACACTAGAGCGCGTTTGAAAAATGCTTTCTGTAAGATGTGCGTTACAATTTGTGGGAGATTTCGCCTGAATGAGGGCGGCGTAGCGGGCTACGTCAACTGAATGAAGGCAAAATATACCGCAAATTGGGACGTGCAGATTGCAGGAATGATTTTTCAAACACGCTCTTATCTTCCAAGAATATCCGATAACTTTGCAAACTCCTCTAAAGAAAGCTTTTCTCCACGAATTGTCGGAGTAAGCCCCATCTCTTCAAGCGCCGCTACTGTCTTTTCCTTTGGAATACGAAGTTCGCTTGAATTATAGAGTCCGTTCTGCAGCGTTTTTCTTCTCTGATTAAAAGAAGCACGAATAATCTTAAACATAAATGCGGAATCATTTACCTTAACTGGTTTTTCCTGATAACGAGTTAAACGGATAACTGCAGAACCAACCGCAGGTCTTGGAATAAAGCAGTTTGGCGGTACATTTGCCACGATATATGGTTCTGCATAATACTGTACTGCTAAAGAAAGAGCACCATAATCCTTTGTTCCCGGGCCTACCTGCATACGGTCAGCGACTTCTTTCTGCACCATAACTGTAATAGAGTCCAGTGGTACTTCACTCTCAAATAACCCCATAATAATTGGTGTTGTAATATAGTAAGGCAGGTTCGCAACGACTTTAATTGGTTTTCCACCATTCTTTTCTTCTGCGATCTTGCGAATATCTACCTTTAAAATATCTTCGTTCAATACTGTAACGTTATCATATTCCTTTAAAGTATCCTCCAGAATTGGAATCAGCTTTGTATCAATCTCTACCGCAACAACTTCCCTTGCCGCCTCCGCAAGATACTGCGTCATCGTTCCAATTCCCGGTCCGATTTCTAAAACAAAATCATCCTTTCCAATCTCTGCTGCACCAATAATTTTATCGAGTACATGCGTATCAATCAAAAAGTTCTGTCCATATTTTTTCTGAAAATTAAATCCATACCGCTGTAAAACTGCAATCGTTTCCTGCGGGTTTCCTAAATTCGCCATAAGACCTCCTTGGGCTGTCATAAGATTTTGAAAGCAATTTTATATTTGGGGAATCAATGTTGAAGTCTTCCCCTTAAATTTTTACTTAGTTTCTCTATAATAAGATAATAATACATGAAATGGATATCTCATTCAAGAGACGAAATCAAGAAAGGGACAATATGTAAAAGAGAAAGAATCCATATCTGTGGCCTGGGAGCAAGTGTTGGATGCGAGCGGCTAAGCGAACATTCAACACGCCGCGACGAAAGTCACAGATATGGATTCTTTCTCTTCCAGAGTTCGTCTGTCCTTCTGTTCTCCTAATGAATTAACCCATACAATCTCTGAGCATTTTCATAGGTTGCATTTTCTACTTCTTCCGCTGTAATTTCCTTAATTCTTGCGATTTCTTCAATCACCAGCGGCAGATATGCAGAGCTATTTCGCTTTCCTCTGTGTGGTGCTGGTGCAAGGTAAGGGCAGTCGGTTTCTACTACAATACACTCTAATGGAATTGCCTTTACAACTTCCTTCAGCACACGGGAATTTTTAAAGGTAACGACACCTCCTACACCAATGTAATAACCCATTTTTACATATTCTTTTGCCATTTCAGCAGAACCGGAAAAGCAATGAATTACACCGCCTGTCGTTCCGGCGTGTTCCTTTTTCATAATGTCAAATGTATCCTGCGATGCGTCTCTGCTATGTATAATTACAGGAAGTTTTTCCTCTGTTGCAAGATGAAGCTGTCTGATAAACCACTCCTGCTGTACTTCTTTTGGCTCTACATTCCAGTGATAATCAAGGCCAATCTCTCCGACTGCCACGATTTTATCCCTGTGACAATATTCCCGAAGCTGCTCCATCCGTTCCTCATTAAGTTCACCAACATAGTCTGGATGAATTCCGGCTGCACCGTACATAAAAGGTACTTTCGAAATAAGTTCTAAGGTATCCATCAGGTCTTTCCAGCTTGCACTGACATTGACAACCTGTGTCACGCCAGCATCTTTTAGCGATTCGAGAACGACCGCTCTATCTGCATCAAACTGTTTATCATTATAATGAGAATGTGTATCAAAAATCATAGTATACCTCTTTAATCCCTGGTTTGCCACAGGGAAAATAGACGCTCCCGAAGAGAGAAGATACCCTATAGCTGTGACCTTAGACCAAGGGTTGGATGCGAGCGTTTAAGCGAACATTCAACCTGCAGCGACGAAAGTCACAAATATAGGGTATTGCCTCTCTTCGGGAGCGTCTCCCCTGCCTGCGGCAACTCAGAATTTAATTAACAAATCTCTGCGCCTGCTGGCATCTTCTTCTCTGGTACCATCAGGGATAATTCCCCATTTTCGTCCTCTGCGCATAAGAGCATACCTTCAGAAAGTACACCGGCTAATTTCGCAGGTTTTAAGTTTACAAGAACCATAACCTTCTTACCAACCATTTCTTCTGCGCTATAATGTTTCTTAATACCGGAAACAATCTGTTTTACCTGGCTGCCAATCTTAACCTGGGAGCAGAGAAGCTTTTTAGACTTCTTTACTTCTTCGCAGGCAATGATCTCACCAACCTGGAACTGCATTTTTTCGAAATCATCAAATGTGATTTCTTCTTTTGGTTCGATGTCGATTACTGGTTCGTCATCTTTTTTCTCTTCTTCAGCTGGAGCCTGTCTTGAAGCATTCATCTCGTCTACTTTTGCCTGTACTTCTTTTGCATCAAGTCTTGCAAAAAGGATTTCTGGCTTGTCTGTTACTTTCTTTCCAGATTCGTAAAGACCGAACATTTCAAGTTCGTCCATAGTTCTTTCGGAAGAATTAAGCTGTGCAAAAATTCTTTCTGCTGTTTCTGGCATAAATGGAGAAAGTAAAGAAGCACCGATTGTAATGCTTTCTACTAAATTGTAAAGAACTGTAGCAAGTCTGTCCTGTTTTGCAGGATCTTTTGCTAAAGCCCATGGCATTGTCTCATCAATGTACTTGTTACAACGTTTAAATAAGTTAAAGATTTCTGTCATAGCATCTGCAACTCTGAGCTTAGACATACATTTTATTACTTTATGCTTTGTATCTAATGCTACGTCCATAAGATTCTTATCAAATCCATCTGTCACTCCACTGTTAGCTACGACTCCGCCAAAGTATTTATTAGACATGGAAATTGTACGGTTTACAAGGTTTCCAAGTGTATTGGCAAGGTCAGAATTCATACGTTCTACTAAGAGATCCCATGTGATTACACCATCGTTCTCAAATGGCATCTCGTGAAGTACAAAGTAACGAACAGCATCTACACCGAATAAATCTACGAGGTCATCTGCGTAAATTACATTACCTTTGGATTTACTCATCTTGCCGTCACCCTGTAATAACCAAGGATGTCCAAATACCTGTTTTGGAAGTGGAAGATCTAATGCCATTAAAAAGATTGGCCAGTAAATTGTATGGAAACGTATAATATCTTTACCGATCAGATGTAAGTCTGCTGGCCAGTATTTCTTAAATAATTCTCCACTTTCACCATCGCAGTCATATCCAAGGCCTGTGATATAGTTTGTTAATGCATCAAGCCATACATAAACAACGTGCTTTGGATCAAAGTCTACAGGAATACCCCATGAGAAAGAAGTACGGGATACACATAAGTCCTGAAGTCCTGGTAAAAGGAAGTTGTTCATCATCTCGTTCTTACGGGATTCTGGCTGAATAAAATCAGGGTTATCATTAATATACTGAATCAGACGATCAGCGTATTTGCTCATACGGAAGAAATAAGCCTCTTCCTTTGCAGGCTGGCATGGACGGCCACAGTCTGGACACTTGCCATCTACTAACTGAGATTCTGTGAAGAAAGATTCACATGGTGTACAGTACATTCCTTCATAATGTCCCTTGTAAATGTCACCCTTATCGTAAAGCTTCTTAAAGATCTTCTGAACCTGTTTTTCGTGATCCTCATCTGTTGTACGGATAAACTTATCGTAAGATGTGTTCATTAAATCCCAGATTCTCTTGATTTCTCCTGCTGTGTTATCAACAAATTCCTTTGGAGAAATTCCAGCTTCTGCTGCCTTTAACTCGATTTTCTGACCATGTTCATCTGTTCCTGTCTGGAAACGTACATCATAGCCTTCTTTTCTCTTAAATCTTGCAATTGCATCTGCTAAAACAACCTCATATGTGTTACCAATATGAGGTTTACCGGATGTGTAAGCAATTGCAGTTGTAATGTAATATGGTTTCTTACTCATTTATCTATTATACCTCCTATGCAACCTGTATCATTAGGTCTGTTATCTGTTCGTCAACTTTCCTTAATGTACCCTTAGAATCTTTTATCCCTGATTTATACAGCAATTGTATTTACAGGGTAATTTTGCGCGTACATATTATTATAGAATAAATCCGAATATTCGTCTATGGTTATTTTTCTGAAAAACTAATAGTTTTCCTGTATAATTCATAGTATAATACCAAATACTTTTTATCTTCCGATATAAAAATGCTATCAAAGGAGGCCGACTATGAAGAAAAATCATCGCAGACCATTGTCTAAAGCACTATTTACCCACTTGTTTTTTCTACTTCTTATCCTTATTTGCGGAGTCAGTTTAGCAGGTTGTGGACAATCCAGTGCACATAATTCTTCAAAGCAGAAAAAATTTGACCAGTTTCTTGATTCCTGCTTTAAAGAATTCGCTACCGAAAACACAATTACTTTGCATTTTAAACTCTCTGATCCGTCTTCTTACGGTATTAAAAAGGAACCCTCTCCCACTTATGGAGAGCTTTCTTCGAATACGGCAAAGAAAAACTGCAAACGTTCAAAACAACTTCTTCAAGAACTTTATACTTTTCCAACAAGCAGCCTGACAAAAGAACAGAAACTTACCTGGCAGATTTTTCAGGATTATCTAAATGAAACTATTATGAGTGAAAAATATATTCTTTATTCTTCTCCTTTCGGTGCAGATGGATTACCTTCGGATATTCCTGTAACTCTTTCCGAATATCGTTTTGACAACGAAAAAGATGTTAAAGATTATTTATCACTTGTAAATCAAATTCCAGAACTTTTTACGCAGGTTCTTGATTTTGAGGAAGAGCGCCGTAACGCAGATATTGTAAGCCCTGATTTTGTAATCTCTGATACTATCGACCAGATTAACCAATTTTTAAATGCAAGCGAAGAAAATAATCTTCTCGTTGAAAGTTTTGAGGAACGTCTGGATTCCCTTGATACTTTAAGTGAAGATCAGAAAGCAAGCTACACCGCAAATAACCGATTACTCATTACAAATAAAGTATTTCCCGCATATGAGCATTTAAAAACTGCTTTACAGGTCTCTACAGGCAGCAAACATACTACATCTGATAACAGCACAAAAGAGAGACTCTGCGAATATGAAAATGGCCAGGACTACTATCGTTTTCTTCTCCAGTCCGATGTCGGAACAGACATGTCCCCGGAAGAATGTATCACAGCTTTGGAAACACAGTTAAAAGATACGATAAAAGATATTTCTTCCCTGACAACACAAAATAAAGACCTGTATACAGAATATCTCAGTGCGGTTCCGACACTTTCAAAACCAAAGGAAATCATGGAGCAGTTAAAAGACGATTCTCTTGTGGATTTCCCGGAAATAAAGAACATTTCTTATGAATTAAAAAATGTTCCTAACGCTCTTTCCGGCACTTCCGCCTGTGCATTTTATCTTGTACCTCCAATTGACAGTAAAGATGCAAATATTATTTACATCAATAACAACCGTGTGGAGTCCAACGAAATGTTTTCCACACTTGCCCATGAAGGCTATCCGGGACATTTATACCAGACGAATTATTTTTTAAGTACGAATCCTTCCCCTCTCCGTACATTTCTTCACTGTGACGGATATGACGAAGGATGGGGGACTTATGCCCAGTTATACAGCTATAATTTTACAGAATTTAAAGATGTCGATGAAAAAACACAGGCACAGCTCCGCCAGCTATATCGGGATAATGACCTGCTCTCACTCTCCCTGTCCTCTCTGAGCGATTTATATGTGAATTATAAAAATTATGATGAAAATGCACTGGCCGATTATTTAAAGACTTACGGAATTGATAAATCCGCTACAAAACAACTTTACCAATACGTTATTGAAAATCCGGCTACTTATCTTTCTTACAGTATTGGATATTATGAATTAAACAAATTAGAAAAGGAGATGGCTGCCTCTCTTGGAAAATCATTTAAAATTTCTGATTTTCATGAAGCAGTTCTGAATGTTGGTTCTTGCAATTTTGCAATTTTAAGGCAGGAAATAGAAAAGGAAACAGAAATTCTCAGCAAGGTTCCTTAAAAATATTGCTTGTATACACGCGTTTTTTAAATATTTTTAATATTTTTACTCATAATTGGTCATTTTATTTGTTTTGAATAATTGACATTTCAATCCTGCATTGTTATACTAGAGCGTGTTTGAAAAAATAATAGAATTTCATTATTGGGGATTTTTATTCTTTTTTCATTGGAAAATCGACACAAAAAGTGTACAATAGACAACGTACGCGATAAAAAGTACAATAGTTTAATTTAAATACAACTTAGGAGGTAATACTATGGAAACATATGGTATCGAAAAACTTGGGATTGTGAATCCTAAAGCAGTTTACCGCAATTTAACACCTGCACAGTTAACAGAGGCAGCTTTAAGAAGAGGCGAGGGCAAGCTTTCTAACACTGGTGCACTCGTTGTAACTACAGGTAAATATACAGGACGTTCTCCTAAAGATAAATTTATCGTTGATACTCCTTCTGTTCATGATGACATTGCATGGGGAAGCGTTAACGTTCCTATCACTCAGGAGAAGTTCAATGCAATTCGTTCTAAAGTAATCGCTTACCTTCAGAACAGAGAAATCTTCATCTTTGATGGTATGGCTGGTGCTGATCCTGTCTGCACAAGAAAGTTCCGTATCATTAACGAATTAGCAAGCCAGAACCTTTTCATTCATGAACTCTTAATTCGTCCTACAGCAGAAGAATTAGAGAACTATGGCGAAGCTGATTTCACTATCTTCGTTGCACCTGGATTCAAATGTATTCCAGAAATCGACGGAACTCATTCTGAAGCAGCTATCATCGTTGACTACGAACAGAAACAGGTAGTTATCTGTGGTTCCCAGTACTCAGGAGAAATTAAGAAGTCTGTATTCTCTGTAATGAACTTCTTAATGCCAAAAGAAGGTGTACTTCCAATGCACTGCTCCGCTAACATGGATCCAGAAACTCATGAGACAGCTGTATTCTTCGGTTTATCCGGAACAGGTAAGACTACTCTTTCTGCAGACCCTAACCGTAAATTAATCGGTGATGACGAACACGGCTGGTCTGACAGAGGTATCTTCAACTTCGAAGGCGGATGCTACGCTAAATGTATTAACTTAAGCGCAGAGAACGAACCGGAAATCTACAACGCTATCAAGTTCGGAAGCCTTGTAGAGAACGTTATCATGGATGACGAAACTCGCGAATTTGACTTTGATGATGGATCTCTTACAGAGAATACTCGTGTAGGATACCCAGTTGATTATATTTCCAACGCACAGATTCCTGGTGTTGGCGGAATCCCTAAAGTAGTTATCTTCTTAACTGCTGATGCATTCGGTGTACTTCCTCCAATCTCCAGATTAGATGAGAACGCAGCTATGTACCACTTCGTAACAGGATTCACATCCAAACTTGCTGGTACAGAACGTGGAATCACAGAACCACAGCCAACATTCTCCACATTATTCGGTGAACCATTCATGCCAATGGATCCATCCGTATACGCTAACATGCTCGGAGAAAGAATTGAAAAATACAACACTAAAGTATATCTTGTTAACACAGGATGGACAGGCGGCCCTTACGGAGTAGGCAGCCGTATGAAGTTAAAATACACTCGTGCAATGGTAACTGCAGCATTAAACGGAACATTTGATGACGTAGAGTACAAACATGATGAAGTATTTAACGTAGACATTCCTCAGACATGTCCTAACGTACCTTCTGAAATCATGAACCCTCGTGACACATGGGAAGATAAAGCTGCTTACGATGCACAGGCTAAAAAGCTTGCTAAGATGTTCCAGGATAACTTCACTAAGAAATATCCTAACATGCCAAAGAATATCGCAGAAGCAGGTCCAAAAGCTGACTAATTGATACTCCAAAAAAATCCCAGTAAAGGAAAGGCTAAAAAGCCTTCCCCTTACTGGGATTTTTTTAATTTTAATCACTACTGGAGATGCCAAAATATTCGATTACCAGACATCCCCTGTTATTTATTATGTAATTA
>OBJF01002954.1_pt1 | contig 11402 bp, 8 predicted proteins | sample 1519091 | NCBI WGS metagenome assembly OBJF01 (sample SAMEA2452124, study PRJEB22498) | human gut metagenome | biome: human feces; feature: human gut; material: feces | place: Australia | collected 2012
AGAAATTTGAAGTGCAGCTTTTTCCCCACTAGGTGTTGATAGCGCTCATCATCCGGATGGACGGCCACAGCCGTATCGCCGAGCATCGTTTCCGGGCGGGTGGTTGCAAGCTCAACATAGCCGCTGCCATCCGCAAACGGGTAGCGCACATGCCAAAAGGAGCCATCCTTCTCGGCATACTCCACCTCCGCGTCAGAGATCGAGGTTTGGCAATGGGGGCACCAGTTGATAATACGCTCGCCGCGATAGATCAGCCCCTTCTCATACAGCCGGACGAACACCTCGCGGACAGCCTTTGAGCAGCCTTCATCCAGCGTAAAGCGCTCACGCTCCCAATCGCAGGAAGAGCCAAGCTTTTTAAGCTGCTCCACAATCCTGCCGCCATACTGTGCCTTCCACTCCCACGCGCGCTTTAAAAAGCCCTCGCGGCCAAGATCCTCCTTGGTTAGGCCCTCTTTTTTCATCGCCTCAACAATCTTTGCCTCCGTGGCGATGGACGCATGATCCGTGCCAGGCAGCCACAGCGTATCATACCCCTGCATCCGGCGGAAACGGATCAGGATATCCTGCAACGTTTCATCGAGCGCATGGCCCATGTGAAGCTGCCCCGTAATGTTGGGCGGCGGGATCACGATGGTGTACGGCGTCTTCTCCGGGTCGAGCTTTGCATGGAAATAATGCCCGTCTAACCAGAACTGATAGATGCGGTTTTCCACATCCTGCGGGCTGTACTGTTTGGCCAGTTCCTTTGCCATCCTTTGATTTCCTCCTCAATCCGCGCTTTCACGGCGGACTACGGTCATTTTCTATTTATTATCCCATCTGACCATTCGTTTGTCAAGAAAAAAGGCGGCGCCTGTTCCCAAGGTGGCCAAACCAAATAAGCAAACGAAACAATGTGTTTGATCACACCGGCTCAAGCAATAAATTGTATAATTTGCTTAATATGACTGCAATATGACTGCTTTTTTCGTGCTTTTCTTGTGTTTTTTTGCAAAAACGTGTATGATATTTTTCAGAAAGACAAAACTGTATGCACCAAGGAGCACCGTTATGGATATCAAAAAAGACGACTTGCTGATAAATCCCCCCAAACAATTCCGCCCAATCTCCCTTTGGGCCTGGAACACACGCTTATATAAAGAAGAAACAGCCCGGCAAATTGCGCAGATGGACGAAGCCGGAACCGGCGGCGTTGTGATACACGCGCGCGGAGGACTCCGCACCGGCTATATGGGCCATGAGTGGATGGAAAATATACGCATGGCGGTGGCCGCCTGCCAAAGGCATGGGATGGATATATGGTGCTATGATGAATATGGCAAGCCAAGCGGCAACGCAGCCGGTTCGGTGAGCGGAATGGGCGAGAAATACCAGCAAAAATACCTGCGCTGTTCCATAACGCCGCTGAAGCAGGGCGTGAAGCCCATTGCGAGCATCCCGGTACACGGCCGCCTTTACTACTTTTATTATGAAGTGAACGAGAATTATGTGGACTTTCTGGAGCCCAAAGTGACAGAGGCCTTTCTGCGCAGCGTCCATCAGCAGTATAAAAGGCGATTAGGCAGTTATATAGAAAGTTTGGCGGGATTCTTTACAGACGAGCCTCAGATTTCAAGCGGCGGCTATCCTTGGACGCCTTCTCTGCCTGCGGAATATCAAAAGCAATATGAGGAATCTCTTCTGGAAAAGCTACCGGATCTTTTTTTTCACAGTGAAACGGCTTATAGAACGCGCATCCGCTTCTGGCGGCTCATCACCGAGCTCTTTGCAAAGCGCTATACAAAACAGGTTGCCGGATGGTGCCATGAAAATGGATTGCAGCTAACCGGCCACCTGGCCTATGAGAAAACAATGACCGGCCAGCTCACTGCAAACGGCACATGCATGCCACAATACGCCTGTTTTGATATTCCCGGCATTGATTGGCCTGGTCGCCGCGTCTCCGATTGCCTGACCGTCTTACAAGCCGCCTCCGTTGCGCACCAGCTTGGAAAGCGGCAGATCCTGAGCGAATCCTTTGCCATGTGCGGCTGGAATGTCAGCTTTGAGGAGCTGCGCCGGATCGCGGAATACCAGATGGTGCATGGTGTTACGCTTTTATGCCAGCATCTGGCGCCTTACAGCCTTGGGGGTATTCGCAAGCGGGATGCTCCGGCTGCGCTTTTTGTGCAGCAGCCATGGTGGAAGGAATACCGCCATTTTAACGATTTCATCAGCAGAGTCGGAATGCTTCTCACGCTGGGGAACGTCCATTTCAGCGTGCTTGTGCTGCATCCCCAGCAATCTGCCTGGGCGCTTTATGACGGCAGTGAAACAAGCAGGGCGGAAATCGACAGGCTCAATAGTGCCCTGCGTTCCACCGTTCAAACGCTGGAGCATGCGCAAATTCCCTTCCATTTAGGAGACGATCAAATGCTCAGCCAGCATGCCAGCATAGAGGGCAACCGCCTCTGTGTGGGCGCCCAGCGCTACCGGGCGGTTATCATCTCCCCATGCCTCTCGCTGGATGCCCGTGTGGCTGCGCTGCTCGCGCAGTTCGCCCAAAACGGTGGGACCATCCTCTGTGCTGAAGCCGAAGAGCCCAAAGCTCAGGCCGCAGTCGGCATCCCCTACCTGTCGGACGGCGTTTCCTGCGCAAATCTGCGGCGGCTTGCCGGAGGCTTTCTCCGCGTTCCACTACACCAAATTGCACAAGCGCTTCCTTCCGGCTGCCGCCCTTTTTCTCTAAAGCGGCCGGACGGTTCCCCCGCCGTGGGCATCGCTGCAACCGTTCGTGATTTTGACCGAGAAGGCGTGCGCATGTGTTATTTTGTAAACCCACAGGCGCACGCCACGCCGCTTACTATCCGTGTGAAGGGTGCTGCCGCGGTCCGTTTTGACCCCTCTACCGGAAAGAGAAGTCCGGTTCCCTCTGTGCAGGAGGAGGGAACACTATGCTTTTCCATAATGCTTGAGCCACATGGAAGTGCAATCTTTTTCGTATTTGAAAAGCTGCATCCATCATTGGCAAGGCGGAAAAAGGCAGCAGCCTCCGCGCCCCTTGCATCTATCCGTCCATGTCTTTCGCCAACCTGGGAGATCCTCCGCAGCGATCTCAACGCCATAACGCTCGATCGCTGCGACTGCTCTTTTAATGGGGTGCATGTGGAAAAAAACATCCCAGCCATTGAAATTACAGAACGTGCCTGCATGCTGGGGCAGCCTGTGGAGCTGCGCCTTACCTACCGCTTCCAAATCTCCCAATCGCTCGACGGTCCATTTTTTCTGGTGTGTGAAACGCCGAAAAATTTCCGTTTTACCATCAACGGCAAGCTTGCCCGCCTCACGCCGCGCGGCTTCTACCGCGATCCGGCATTTGAAAAATTGAATATCACCAAATGGATTCAGCTAGGCGAAAACGAGCTGTGCATGGAAACCTGTTTTCAGCAATACGATTCCGTATACCGGAATTTTCAGGCGGCAAAATGCGGCTTTGAAGCTATTCGAAACCGACTGACCTATGAAGAAGAGATTGAGGCAGTTTATCTGCTCGGGCATTTTCGAGTAGACACCCCTGGTGATTTTCAACCCGGCCGGCGGGAGGATAGCCTCTATCAGGGCCATTTTTCGCTCGTGCGGCCCTCCCCCATCGTATACGCCGGGGATCTCGCCAAACAGGGCTTCCCGTTCTTCAGCGGACAAATCACCCTGCGCAACACGTTTCGCCTCACCCAGGAGGAGTGCGTGGGCCGTTGCCTGCGCTTTGCCAAACGCGGCGCAACCGTGCTCGCCGTTCGCGTCAATGGAAAGCCAGCGGGCAAGCTCTTTTGGCAGCCCTATGAAATAGATCTCAGCCGGTTCTTACTGGAAGGGGAAAATACAATTGAAATCACGCTGACTGGCTCCCTGCGCAATCTGCTTGGCCCGCATCATCTCAAACACGGGGAAAGCTACAGCGTTTCTCCCGGCAGCTTTTATCGCCGCTCCTCCGTTTGGAGGGGCGAAGATAACCCGGATTGGACGGACGACTATTCCTTTGTGGAATTCGGAATATTTTTAGTTTAGGAGAGGAAAACATGTTTTTTCAATTTTGCGGCACAATGGTACAAAAATGCATCGCCCTGCTGATGACCTTGCTGATGAATCTCGGCGCGGCAGTCTCCGCCGTCATCCAGCCAATTTCTCTGCCCACACTCGCACAAAGCGCATCCACCTATTTGACCGTACAGCTTGATCTGGGAGACGGCAGCTACACGGTCGCCCACAAGGGAATCACCATCTTCCGCAAAGCCTATGCTGCCGTGATGCTGGACAGCCTGCTTTCCAGCAGCGATTATGAAGCGCATTCGGTCAACACAGCGCCCCTGCACGATGCGGCTGGAAACGGGCTTAAAATCACTGTGCTTCACACCGGCCCCGCTCCAACCTGCGGCAGGATTTTCTGCTTTATGAGGGGCGGGATTACCTGCTCACCCAGGCCACCTTATGCGCAGAGGAAGGAGGAACGGTAAAAACCAACTATATTTCCCCCCTCTCGATTTCACAAAAGGGCAATGTGCAGGCCGCCGCCCCACGCTGGTCGCGTTTTTTGGAGGTGCCGTTTGATAATGACGCATGGGTGACCTTTGAAACCAAGAGCCTGTTTCAAAAAGGCCAAAGCCATGAAGCCGCAGCCTTTTTTGAGCCGGATGACGGCGCAGGCCTGATTCTCGGCTCTGTCACGCACGACACTTGGAAAACCGGAATATCCTTTGAAGGCTCCTGGGGAAACATTCGATCGCTTACCGCATACAGCGGTGCAAATACAGCGCTCACCCGCGACCAATCCCCCCACGGGGCGGTCAGCGGCCGGGAGGTGCCCTCCGCTTTGCTTTTCATCGGGATATTCGACCATTGGAAAACCGGCATGAATACCTTCGCGCAGGCTAACACCGCAATAACGCCTAAAAAGGAAACCAGCTTAAAAAGCATCCCGATCGGGTGGAACAGCTGGGGTTCCGTCCAAACAGACTTGACGCTTCAAACGGCGATCGGAATCTCCGATTATATCAGCGACTATCTCCAACCCGCCTGGCAAACGGAGGGAGAAACGGTTTTCGTCAACCTCGACTCCTATTGGGATAATTTGACGGATGATGAATTGAAAACCTTTGTTACGCATTGCAGAAAAAACGGGCAAGAGGCCGGGATCTACTGGGCGCCCTTTGTCTCCTGGCTCGGCGCCAATGCGCTGGGCAGCACCTATGTAGAGGGAACTCAAGCGCCCGTGTTATACAAAGACGTGATCCTCAAAAAAGCGGATGGAACCCCCTATGGAAACGATATTGACGGCTGTTTCCCGCTGGACGTTACCCATCCGGCCGTGCGTGCGCGCATGAGGTGGATGATCGGGCGTTTTCTGGAGGCCGGGTTCACCTACATCAAATTTGACTTTATGGGCCATGGCGCGCTGGAGGGGCAGCACTTCGATCCGGCTGTGCAGACAGGGATGCAGGCCTATAACCACGGCATGGCCTACCTCAACGAACTCATCGGCGGGCGCATGTTCATCAACCTTTCGATTACACCAATCTTTCCTTATCAATACGCCCACGGGCGGCGCATCGCGTGCGACGCCTTTTATGCAATGAAGGATACAAAATACACGCTCAACGCCCTGACCTATGGATTTTGGGAGCAGGAACTCTATGCATACCCCGATCCGGATCATCTCGTCATCTGGGGCAAGGATGGAAAGGCCAGTGAAAATGAGGCGCGCAGCCGCCTGACGCTGGGCGCCATTGCAGGCACCAGCTTCCTGACAGGCGACAACTTTATCGCTCCTGCCGGAAATGCTGGCCAGGCAAACGAGCGCTTTCTCACCCTGCTGACCAATGCGGATATCCTGCGGGTGGCAAAATTTGGCCGGGCATTCACACCTGTGATCGAAAAGCACTGCCCGCAAAGCGCCAGCATATACCGGCTGGAACAGGATGGAAGGCTGTATTTTGCCGTGTTCAACTTTTCTGTTTTGCCGCAGTATCAGGAAATTCCGGTAAACGGTGTATTCCATAGTAAGGAACTGTGGAGTGGCAAACAGGCCAGCGGGAAAGAAACGCTCGGCGTATGGCTCGCGGGCCGGAATGCGGCGCTATATGAAGTTGAGCTTCTCTGAAGTCAGTGAAAAAAGCGACTGCAAGTTACGCCGTTGCAGCATCAGTGGAATGATAAAAGGAAAAGCCGCCGCAAAATGAAATACATTTTGCGGCGGCTCTTTTTAGATAAGACAGGGTCAATCCGTGTGCCCACGCTCCATCGCCGTGGAAGCCATCACAAAGCGCAGCACATTTTTGGCGCCGCGCTGCAATTCACCCAGCGTGATCCCCTCCGGCTTTCCATAGACTTTTAGCAGCGTGCCGTCGCTCTTCTTCCGCCTGACCCGGCCGCCGCCCGGCATAAACACATCCACCTGCGCGCGCACGCGATAAGCTTGGTCCCGCAGGGCAGGGAATTCCGGGCTCTTGGCGGGTTGCATCCACCAATCCGTCATGACGCAGCCCTCATAGCCCCATTCACCGCGCAGGATCGCCGTGCAAAGCTCATATTGGTAATGGCACCACACACCGTTCACCTTGTTGTATGAGGTCATTATGTTTTGAGGCTTCGCCTCTTTGACGCAAATTTCAAACCCTTTGAGGTAAATCTCCCGCAGGGCACGCTCGGACAGACGGGAATCGTTGGTGTTGCGGCAATACTCCTGATTATTGCAGGCAAAGTGCTTTGGGCAGGCGGATACGCCCGTCTGCTGAAGCCCCTGCACCGCTGCCGCCGCAATCTTCCCCGTCAGGAACGGATCCTCGGAATAATATTCAAAATTCCGCCCGCACAGCGGATTCCGATGGATATTCATCCCCGGCGCGAGCAGCACGTCGCTGCCCTTCGCGCGCATCTCACGGCCCTCCGCCTCATATACCTCCCGGATAAGCGCCTCGTCAAACGTGCAGGCAAGCAGCGTGCCGATCGGCAGCAGGGAGCAGCTGCTTTGCAGCCGGATGCCCGAAGGGCCGTCGGTCGTGGTGACGGGCGCAACACCCTTTTTGCGTAGGGAGGGCAGCACGCCGCCGAACACGCCTGCGTTGCCCGGCGCGCCGAGCGGGCTGTTCATTATATAAGCGCCCCTTGAAATGGCCTCCAGCTCAGTCGGATCGAGCTGGGCGACAAAAGCGTCCAGCGTCACCTTGCCCGCCTTAACGTCGTCCAAACGGTAGCCCCGATCGCCGGTTATGGGCACGCCGGCAGGCAGTGATTGCAGAATTTTCTGCTTTAAATCTACCGTGCGGGTATGTACCGGCTCCTGCACGGGTACATGGACTCCATCCACCTCTTTGGCCGTGAGGATGAAAAAAGGCTCTGCCGGAGCGGCCGCTTCCTCCAACTGCTCCAAAACCACCGTTTCCGCCTGTGTGAACGCCCATGCGCGCCTAGCGTCGCGCACATTGGCGCCAATAGCAAACCCATAAACGCCTTTTTCAATCACATAGGCGGAACGATGGCCGGTTTTTCCGCTATCGTCATAAGAGGACAAGAGCTCACAGGGAACCGATATGGTCAGCTGCTGGCTTTCCCCCGGGGCGAGCAGCTTCGTCTTGGCAAAGCCTGCAAGAATCCGCGCGGGATTGCCGAGGCTGCCGCATGGCTTCTCCACATACACCTGCACGGTTTCCTTCCCGCTGAAGCGATCCCCTGTGTTGAAAACTGTACAGGAAAGCTCCACTCCCCTCTGCGTCTGCTCCGCACCGCCGAATGCGATAGCAAAAGAGGTATAGCTCAGTCCATAGCCGAATGGAAATAATACAGCGTCCCTTTGGAACGTTTCAAACCACCGGTAGCCAACATAAATATCTTCTTCATAGCAATTAAACGTTTTGTTACCAAAGCTGCCGGAGGAGGGATAATTTTCATCGGCGCGCGCTATCGTATCCGTCAGCCTGCCGCAGGGCGTCACATTTCCACAGAGAAGGTCCGCCACCGCATTGCCACTCTCCATGCCGCCTTGCCATACCAGGAGCACGGCGCTGATGCGGCTGCCATACTCCTCGAGCCAGGAAAAATCCATAACACTGCCGATATTGAGCAGCACTGCCGTTTGATTAAACTGCGCCGTCACCGCGGTGAGCAACGTGCGCTCTGCATCCGTCAGATAGAAGCTGCCTTTTTCCAGCGCGTTTTCCCGATCCTCGCCAGAGGAACGGCCAATCACCACCACGGCGCTTTGGGAATGCTCCGCCGCCTGATGGACGAGCTCCTTCGAAACCGGCATTTCCGGATAAAAGCGCGGCCAATGGCCCCAGGTGCCGTGTTGGACCGGGTGCGCTGCACACCAGGCCTCATAAACGCGGGCAAGCTCTTCATTCAGCGCCAGCCCTTTACAACGGCGTATCCCCTCCAGCAAATTAACCGCATAGGGCTTTTTTACATCTCCGCCTGAGCCATAGCCTGTGTAAAACCAATCCCTCTGCACTCGGCCAAAGAGAGAAAGTTGAGTGCCTCCGGCGAGCGGCAGCATCCCATCGTTTTTTAAAAGTACCGCGCCCTCAGCTGCCGTGCGGCGCAGTAATTCCGGCATCCATGGGGTAACGCTCGCATTCCCCTGCGCCTGCCCGCTCTCCGCTTGAGATAGCCCGCTCCGCCTAACAAAAGCCTTCAGCCTGGCTCCTATTTTTTCCTTTTGCTCATCCGGCATCGATGCACAACTCCTTTTTCATAAAATCGAGTAGCATCAGTGGATAGGGCCAACAGCGGTTTCTTCCGCCTATGCGGTATCGTTGGCGGCGTTGTTTCCCCAGTTCACTGTCGCTATGATTATAGCACATGAGCAGAATTTTTTCCAAGCCTTCCGGCGCAGCCTGATAAGCAGAAAACGAGCTTGCATAAAAAAATGCATTTTGCCCAAACTAACCGAAAACAGCCATACGATTTTGACAGGGAGGTATTTTATGTTTAAGCATGAAAAACAGTTATTTCATCCCGTAGGCGTTGAACGGCCGAACCCCCAGTATGCCGCGCTTTTGCAGGAGCAGCTTGGAGGGGCCAACGGAGAATTAAAGGCCGCGATGCAATATATGTCCCAAAGTTTCCGGATCAAGGACCAAACAATCAAAGATCTATTTTTAGACATTGCGGCGGAAGAACTTGGCCATATGGAAATGGTTGCTCAAACCATCAATCTGCTCAACGGGCACGATGTAAATTCTGCATCCGTTTCCGCCGGAGAGATCCAAACACACGTCCTACTCGGATTGAACCCGGGCTTAATCAATGCCTCTGGGTATTCGTGGACCAGTGATTATGTCACAGTCACCGGAGATCTGTGCGCAGATCTCCTCTCCAATATTGCATCTGAACAACGCGCGAAGGTCGTCTACGAATATCTTTACCGGCAAATCAACGATCAAAAAGTGCGGGAAACCATCGACTTCCTGCTGAATCGGGAAGAGGCGCATAACGCCATGTTCCGTGAGGCGTTTAACAAAGTACAGGATACCGGATCCAACCAAGATTTTGGAACGACGAAGGCTGCAAAAATGTATTTCAGCATGTCGAATCCTTCCCCCAACTCCACCTTTCCCAACACAGAGGTCACGCCGCCCTCCTTTCAATAAACGGAGCACGAATCCCGTAATTTGTCACATTTATCGATAAAGCACGCCGCAAATGGGGATCAACCCATCTCGCAGCGTGCTTTTTGACACTTTTCGCCTGCTTCACTTTGCAAACCGCTTCAAAACGGATATAATAACAATATCATCCTGTAAAATTTATTATTGGGAGGGATCAGCGATGCCTTATATCGCAACGCAGGTGAGCACACCGCTCACCCCGGAGAAGGAAAAAGTGCTCAAGGAAAGATTCGGCCAGGCAATCGAATTGCTCGGCAAAACGGAAAGCTGGCTCATGCTCTCTTTTGCCGACAATTGCCGCCTATGGTTCCAAGGGAACCAGGAGCAACCCAGCGCCTTTATATGCATTAAATTATTTGGAAAGGCCTCACCGGCAGCATACGAAAAAATGACTGCCGCGGTCACACAGATTCTTTCCGAGGAGCTTTCCCTTGAGCCAAGCCGGATCTATGTGCAATATGAGGAAGTCAATCACTGGGGCTGGAATGGGCGCAATTTTTAAATCCGAAGCAGGAAAGAAGGGCTATCTATGTCTCATACGGATCGAGTGCTGGATGCCATTTGCAATAAGATGGATCGATTGATTGAAAACCAAAAGCAGATTGAGCGACGCCTCGCTTCGCTGGAACGCGTATGCGCTCAGCAAGGAAAGAGCCAAAAAAAGCTTACGGTAAGCGTCCGAAAACCGGAAAAGGAATAAATCCAGCCGGATTGTCGGAGAATAAAAGGAACCGAATCGTTCAAAAAAGAGCCGGGCCAGCGCCGGCTTTTGCCCGGAGGACCGCTTATGAAACAGACGCAAAAGAAACGAAAAAAGAAACAATATAAAAAATGGCCTTGGGTTGCCGCCATCCTCGCGCTGTTGGTGATCGCAGTGGTCGTGTTCGCAGGCGCGCGTCTTGCTGCTGAAAAAGAGCAAAGTGCATGCGTTTATCTGCGGGAAGGTGCGCTCTATTTACAGCGGTCACCGGGGGACGATCCCATCCGCGTGGCGGATGCATTTGATGAGAGCGGCGGCGCATATGTCAGCCAAACCGCGTCCGGGGATTTTTTGCTCTATCCCTCAAACCTGCGCAAAGCAGCGGATGGGTCCATCAGCGGATATGACCTTTATGGCGCGCCTGCGCGCGGTCGTGAGGCCGGCAAGGAATTTTTGATCGCACAGGATGTTTCCGGCAAACCGGAAGAGCTAACGGAGGAATCCTCCATTTTTTACCTGCGGGCGGAAACGGACGGGGCAGGTACGCTTTGTGCATATCACCTCCCTAAGCGTGAAGAAGTCGTCATTGATACCGAAGTGACCGCTTTTCAGCAAATCGGCGGAAAAGACAGCCCGCTTTGCTATCTCCGGAAAGAAGGCGGCAGTCAGGTGCTCTATGCCTATAACGGAACCGCCAAAACAGAGTTGGACCGCGCAGTGGCCGAATTCCACCTTTATCCTACACAGGCCTCTTGGGAGCTCTTTTATCTCAAGGCACAGGAGCAGGATGGTATTTTTTCACTTTATAAACAGACAAAAACTACAAACGCCCAGCTAGTGGCCGAAGGCGTAGCCTCCGTTCGTTTCGATCAATATGCGCCGGGCGGCCCGCTTTATTACCTGTGCCCCAGCGCAGAGCAGCTTAGCTGGACGGATCTGATTGAGGATGATAAAAAGGAGGAGGACGCAGCTTTACAGGAGCCAAAGCTCACTGATTTTGTGGGCGGCGTGCTGGACTCTCTGCTGAATTAAGAACATGTTGTATAAAATTGCATGACATT
>OBJF01002964.1_pt1 | contig 11382 bp, 9 predicted proteins | sample 1519091 | NCBI WGS metagenome assembly OBJF01 (sample SAMEA2452124, study PRJEB22498) | human gut metagenome | biome: human feces; feature: human gut; material: feces | place: Australia | collected 2012
CACCACTTATTTTTTCTCTTTAGCCATGGCTCAAGTAGAATATGATATGGCCAAAGAAAATGTAGCGACAACCGATACGTTATACCGTACCGGCCAAGAGCGGCATAAGATCGCGGCTATTAGTCAAGCGGATTTACTGACACTCAAGCTGGATGCGATCAATGCCCGCAATACGTTACAAAACGCCGATATAGCCTTGAAGCGAGCCATGTTCAGTCTGGCCTCGTATTTGAATTTCGATAAGAATACGAAGATACGGCTTCGTCTGCCGTCACGCCCCCATGATATGGATATTCCGGTGGATCAAGCATTGACGTTAGCCCGGGAGAATAACCCCAAGTTTCTGGAAGTGCGGCAAGAGGTGTTAGAGGCCGAGCAACAAGTGGATAAGACCAAAAAGGAAACCTTATTCAACGCTTCCTTGAATGCTAGTATCGGTTTCAATCAAGTAGCGACCCAGTTTAAGGAAGTTTACAAGAATCCGCTGCAGCAGGACTTGGTATCGATATCTATCTCTATTCCCCTTATAGACTGGGGAGTACGGAAGGGTAAATACAATATAGCCAAAAGCAATCTAAATGTTACGCAAATATCCGCACGGCAGACGGAAGTCACTCTGGAGGAAGACGTAATCATGACTGTCGGCGATTTCAATGTACAGCAAAACCTGATCGCCAGCGCCGAAGAGGCTTTGGACATCGCGATCATGGCCTATAACGAGACCAAGCAACGTTTCATGATCGGCAAAGCGGATATCAATAGCCTTACGCTCTCCTTGAACCGACAGCAGGAAGCGCAACGTAATTATATCACGGCCTTGCAAAATTATTGGTTGAGCTATTACAAAATACGTAAGCTCACCTTACATGATTTCGAGACAGGCATCTCATTAGCCAACGAATTTGATTACGAGCATGGGTTCTAAGCCGAACATATCATCCTTTACGATCATCGTCACCTTCCTTTGTATCGCATTGGCGGGGATCGCTTTCGTGCCTTTATTGCCGATCAAGCTATCTCCCTCCCGTACGCTGCCGAAATTAAGTATCAGCTATAATATGCCCTCCAACTCAGCGAGGGTTATCGAGATGGAGGTAACCTCACAGTTGGAGGCGATGCTTGCCCGTATCAAAGGAATCAAAGAGATCTCCTCGACCTCGGGAAACGGATGGGGAAGGATTACTTTAGAACTAGATAAACATACGAATATAGATGCCGCACGTTTTGAGGCATCAACAATTGTTAGACAGACGTGGCCGGACCTTCCGGAAGAATTAAGTTATCCGATTTTAGAGATGAGCCGTCCGGACGACAAGGAATCACGCCCGTTCATGAGTTATACCTTGAACGCTTCCGCTACCCCGATATTCATCCAGCGATTCGCCGAGGATCAGATAAAGCCCCGGCTTAGCAGCGTGCAAGGTATTTATCGTATCGATGTAAGCGGAGCGACCCCTATGGAATGGCGCTTGGAATACGATAGCCGCCAGCTACGGGATCTGGGGATCACGATAGAGGATATCCAATCGGCGATCAGCCAATATTACAAAAAAGAGTTCCTTGGAACCGCTAATATGGGACAAGGAGATACCAGCAAGGAATGGATTCGTCTGGCGTTAATGCCGGAAAAGATCACGAATGGGTTCGAACCATCGCATATCACCGTCGCAAACAAAGATGGTAGCTTAATCCGGCTGGATCAATTGATAAAGGTAACCCGGCAAGAAGAGGCCCCGCAAAGTTACTACCGGATCAATGGTTTAAACTCTATTTACCTGTCTATCCGTGCGGAAGAGACTGCCAACCAGTTGCAATTAGCCAAGAAAGTGAAGGAAGAAATGAAACATATCCGCACCTTGCTTCCTCCCGGTTACGAGATCCATACCAGTTACGACGCTACCGAATTTATCCAAGAAGAATTGGATAAAATCTACGTCCGTACAGGCTTGACCATCTTGATCCTCTTGCTCTTCGTTCTGCTGATTACCCGGAATGTACGTTATCTGTTCTTGATCATCATCAGTTTAAGTATCAACCTGTGTATAGCCGTCATCCTTTATTATTTATTAGGGTTGGAGATGCAATTGTACTCGCTGGCGGGTATCACGATCTCTCTCAGCTTGGTGATCGATAATACGATCGTGATGACCGATCATATCCGGCACCATCATGACCGGAAAGCGTTCTTGTCTATTCTGGCGGCCACTTTGACGACTATGGGCGCCCTCGTGATCATCTTCTTCTTGGATGAGAAGATACGGTTGAACTTACAGGATTTCGCTGCTGTCGTGATCATTAATCTGGCCGTATCTTTGTTCATCGCGTTATTCTTGGTTCCGGCATTGATCGACAAGATGAATTTGCACCGGAAGAAAGTCGCTTCTTCTTCCCCAAAAGCCCGGAGTCATTGGAGACAACATCCGGTGGTCCGTCCGATACGGTCGTTCATACACCGTTTCCCAGTCTATTTCTCTCATTATTACCGGGCGCAGATCCGTTTCCTTTGCAATTGGAAAAAGCTGGCTTGCCTTATTCTAGTACTGGCTTTCGGACTACCGATATTTTTATTGCCGGAGAAGATCGAGCCGGAAGAGAAGGATCTATCCGCAAGGGACTCTTTGTGGATCGCTCGCTACAATGAATTCGCGGCGAAAGGTATTTGGAAGGAAACGATAAAACCTATCGTCGATAAGAGTTTGGGAGGAACCTTGCGCCTATTTGTCCAAAAGGTATACGAGGGAAGTTATTTTACCCGGAATGAAGAAACGGTATTAAGTATCAGCGCTTCCATGCCGAACGGTACGACCCTTGATCAAATGAACCACTTGATCAACCGAATGGAGGCTTACTTGAGTACCTATAAGGAAATACGGCAATTCCAGACCAGTATCTATAACGCACGTCAAGCCAGTATCAACGTCTATTTCACCCGTGAGAACGAGCGAAGTGGTTTCCCCTACACCTTGAAAAGCAGGGTGATTAGCAAAGCGTTGGAATTAGGTGGTGGAAGTTGGGGCGTATGGGGACTTATGGACCAAGGTTTCAGCAATGATGTCCGTGAGAACGCAGGTTCTTTCCGGATCGAGATGTACGGATATAATTATGACGAGTTATACGAATGGGCGGAGAAACTACGGGAGAAATTGCTTACGTATCGCCGTATCAAGGAAGTATTGATCAATTCCGAGTTTTCTTGGTGGAAGGATGATTATCAGGAATTCTACTTCAACTTGAATAAATCCCGTATGGCGCAAGCGGATATATTGCCTATCGATTTATTCGCGTCTATCCGGCCTGTTTTCGGTAAAGATATCTACGCAGGTACCATCGTCGTTGATAACGAGACGGAAAAGCTAAAACTTTCTTCTCGCCAATCAAAGGAGTTCGATATCTGGAGTATGCAATATGTACCTCAAACCATCCGTGATAAATCCTATAAGTTGTCCGAACTCGCTATCGTCGAGAAAAGCCAGACCCCTCAACAGATAGCGAAAGTAAACCAGCAATACAGGCTCTGCCTGCAATATGAATATATCGGAGCCTCCTCACAAGGCGAGAAGATACAGAAAAGGGAACTTAGAGAGTTTAACAAGATCCTGCCTATGGGATATACGGCTAAAGCGGAAAAGAACTATTGGTCATGGGATCAGAAAGATAATAAACAATATGCGTTATTATTCTTGATCATCGTTATTATTTTCTTTACGACCAGTATCTTGTTTAATTCCTTGAAACAACCGCTGGCGGTCATTTTTGTCATACCGATCTCTTATATCGGGGTATTCCTGACCTTCTATTGGTTCAAACTGAACTTCGACCAAGGTGGATTCGCCTCCTTCGTTTTATTATGCGGTATCACGGTAAACGCCAGTATCTATATCTTAAACGAATATAACCAAATTCGGGAACGGATACCCGCTATTTCCCCAATCCGTGCTTATCTAAAGGCATGGAACGCCAAGATCACACCGATTTTCCTAACCGTTATATCGACCATACTCGGATTTATCCCGTTCATGCTAGGCACCGATAAAGAAGCCTTTTGGTTCCCGCTCGCCGCCGGAACGATAGGCGGCCTTATCATGTCTATCCTAGGCATCTTCTTTTATTTACCGATATTTACGCTGAAAAAAGAACGGCATTAAACAGGAATACGTATCTTTAACGGATAAATCGTTAATCAAATTCATTAAACTTATGAGACACATAAATTATTTAGTATTGCTTCTGGTAGCTTGCAGCGTAGGTGCTTGCAGTTCCCCGAAAAATGATACGAAAGATGCTTATCCGATGTTCTGGACTTGGTTGGATTACCAGCCCGGAATGAATTTCGACTCCATCTGTACGATCATGAATGAGGCGGGGATAGACGGTGTCATGCTAAACGCCCCTACTCCGGATGATTATCGGGCCGCTATTCCCATCGCCCAGAAACATGGGATAGAGGTCTACGCTTGGTTATGGACGATGAATCCGGAACATGACCGAGACGCTATCTTAAAAGAACATCCCGAATGGTTCAGCGTAAACCGCAATGGACAAAGCTTGGCCGATACGACCGCTTACGTGGATTACTACAAATTTATGTGCCCCGCCTTACCCGAGGTACGGGAGTTTATCAAGAAGAAAATAGAGGCTTACTGCGAGGTAGAGGGTTTGAACGGTATCGCTATCGATTACAACCGTTTCGTGGATGTTATCCTGCCGACTACCCTTTGGCCGAAATACGGTATCGTGCAAGACCAAGAATATCCGCAATGGGATTTTGGTTATCACCCGGCCATGATCGAGAAGTTCAAGGCCGCTTACGGATATGATCCAAGAGAACAAGAAGATCCCTCGCAAGACGAGAAATGGCTCCAATTCCGTTGTGACCAGATTACCGAGGTCGCTAATATGATCGCCGACGTGGTTCACTCTTACGGCAAGAAAATGGCAGCCTCTCCTTTCCCTACGCCCAAGATGGCATCCAAAATGGTTCGTCAAGACTGGGGGAAATGGAATCTGGACATTGTCTTCCCCATGGTATACCATAACTTCTACACGGAAGATATTAGTTTTATCTCAGACTGTATGATAGAGGATGTCCGGGATAAGAACCCGAAAACCACGCTTTACTGCGGACTGATGGTAGCCGACGATATAGAGAATGCCATGGATGCCGCACTGAATCATGGGGCGGAAGGAATCTCTATCTTTACCGTATCCGCTTTGCGCACTCCGGAAAGCCGTGCGATGTTCAAGGCTTATGCAGATAGTGTTCGTGCGGTTCGTGCCGAGAACAATGGGGTGAATCCGGCTTTATCCAAGAGCACCAAAGTAACGAATCCTTTCGAGAGCATGGATATCTTGAATAGGATAAACGCAAAGATCAAAGAGCTCGCCAACGTGCCTATTCCGAATATCGCCGATTATAAATTGGTGAACGAAAAAGGTGCCACGAAATACTACGAGGTCAAAGAGCTGAACACAGGAAAGACATTCTGCGTAGACTTTTACTTCTACGGAGGTATTCTTTCCGGATGGAATGTTACGGTTAAATAAGTACTTGATAATAGCTATTTTTACGCGGCCTACCTCGTAAATTCATGAGGCAGGCCGCATGCGTAAACACCCCTATTCCAGAACGCCGAAACAAACAATCACCTTTAACGAGGAGACACCTCGCCTCATTGAAGGGAACTTGCCCTTATTACCGTCCGAACAAGAAAGTACGCTATGCCGCGGGATTCGTAAGCCTATTGGAGAGCTTGCCACACAAACAGATGCTCTCCGTTATCCCGGGACTCATGAGGCACTTCAGCCGGCGCACTTACTACCGTGTCCGCAAGGGAGAAAGGCCGCTCTCACCCTCCGAGCAACAGGTCGTATTGAATGCGCTTAAACGCTGTGGGGTGAAGGAACCAAAAGACTTCGACGCTTATTTCGAGGAGTACGACTGGTAAACCAAGGAAGAGAGGCTTGTGCCACTACCCATGTTACGGATGTGCCAATAGCATGGCACATCATTGGCACCACAAAGTACTATTAATAAAGCAATTAGAATGATATCACGGAGTCACCTCCCAGCATTTCCATCCTTTGTTGGCACAGATATATACAATGTAGGAACGGACATGATAGTGTGGGAACTTCTCCTTGGTATCCTTGGCGTAGGCGAGTACTTGCGCCACGTCCTCGGGACGGGGATCGCTGAGCGCCAGCATGCGCTCCGCTTCTTTCGCTTTGAAATACTTGAATTCCGCCAACCGGTCGTCCTTGTAATAGTCCGTGCCGGGGATACCGGTCATCTCGAAATCGGAACGTCCCGCCGAATTGTTCTGCTCGATGGCGAACGTATAGCAGCTGCTCAGGTAACGGGAACAAAGCTCGAAGAAGGAGCAACGGATGAAATTCTCGTTGATCTTGTCGAACACCTGCGCAGGGAACTGACCGAGGTATTGCTCGAAGTAGTTTTGCACCAGCGGCTCAAAACGACGCTCCTCGGTGAAACGCTCGTAAGTGGGGACATAGCGTTGGGCATTTCCCTCGATATGATTCATCTCGTTGTAATAGTCCATGTAGATGCTGCGCATCGTGAGGTTGGGCAGCACCATGCGGTAATTACTCCGCAGCGTGGTCATGCCCAGATAAAAGAGGCTGACCGGATAGATGCTCTTGTCGAAGAATTTCCTCTTGTTGAACTTGCTGGACAGGTCGGAAACGTTATAGGACAACTCATCATCGATCACCAAGGCGTCCTGCATCTCCTTGGCGTTCTCAAGGGAAAGAGTCAGATGACGGATCCAACCGATATCCGTACGCAGGTTCTCATCCACCAGCTCACTAGGGATTCCACCTTTACGAACGGCGAATTTCTTGAAGAAATAGGTCAGGATCGTGGAATTGAACAAGGGTTCGGCCTCCGGCAAGAAGCGATAACCATCGTAATTATTCACGATCAATTGCCAAACATCATCGAACCGATCCTGCCCCTCCGTATAGGTATCCAGCACGTAACGCAAGTAGACCTCCGCTTCCTTATACGTGAAGCCCAGCATACTCAGGAATTCCGGTTCCAAGGTCAGGATCTCCGCTATATTATATCCGCTTGTCAAGTCATCCATCGTAACGGGAAGAACCCCCGTGCAGAAACAGGTACGGATCGCCAATACCCGCCTTGATCACCTTGAAGAAGGTGCGCAGGAAACTGTCCTTCGTGGTTACCTGCTCATAGAGCGGATCCTTGTAGGCCGTCAATAGCTGATTGGTGAAATTATCGTACTCATCGATCAGCACATACACTTTTGGCAATCCATGCTCGCGGGCGTACCCCAAAGCTTCCTCAAGCATCTTGGAAGCATCACCACGGCTAGAGAACCGGAAGTCCTTAAAACAAGTCCCGGTTATGCGTCACCATGATCTCCACCGCAGAACAATTCAGGTCATTGAAATTCCGTTCCAACCCCTCCATGTCATCAGCCATCACCATCTTGGAGAAATCATAGCGCACGACCATATACCGATTATGTTCCTCCGTCGGGTGCTCACCAATCCAAGTCCTGCCGAACAGCTCCTCGAACCGATCGGCCTTGGTGCGGTCATAGTAACACGCCAAGGTAGAGATAAGCAAACTCTTGCCGAAACGCCGGGGACGGAGGAAAACAGGAGCGTTATAATCTTCCAAGCTCGGGATGAAATCGGTCTTATCCACATAATAATAACCACGTTCCCGTAAATCTACGAAATCCGCTACCGCATAAGGAATCGTTATCCGTGCCATAAGCTTTCTTTTTTCAGATTAGTCGCACAAAGATAAAAATAAAAAGTGAGATAAAGTTATATCCTTCACGAGGCAGGTTAGGCGAAACTATAATTCTGAATATTCACTTCTAGTTGAATCTAGGACCTAAAATATTCTATTTTTTTCTTGCACGCTTAATTTTTTTTGATAACTTGCGCACATACTAGAACGTAGATAACGTTTATCATTCTGCTTACAGGTCGCTTTTCGTATAGCTATATTGCAATATAGCAAACGAAAATGAAAAAAACCGGTATAATCACTTATCCGGTCCCTCTCAATTAATTCATCAGTTACATGACTATCCAATAAATTTGTTTAACTTAAAATTCAACTATATGCAAAAACTAAAAACAAAAATAACAGGACTTGCATTTTTCTTAGTCATAGTATGTATAAGCTGTGATAAAGATGATAGGCTGGTCGGCTTTGTAAGCATGATTGCGCTCGAAAATAATAATATCTGTCTTGTAGCAATTCATGAAGGTCCGAAGCTTGGTGTAACCGGCTTGAATTTCTCGAATGCCATACAACTGTATATCCCCGATAATCGTACAGTTAAGCTTGCCTATACAATAAAATTCAATTGTAGAGCTTATGATCCAGCCATAGATGGTGTGATATTGGATGCTTTTACCATACCTCACCCTTCGGAATCTTATGACCCACGGGACCCAAACTCTGAATATCTTTCGAACAAAGTCCCTATGTATATTGCTGAAAATGTTGAAATAATTAAATACGAACTGGAATGAAAACAAATAATTTGATATATCTTTTAGTGATTGTGCTTTTGTCTTCAATACATTGCGATGTTAATGCGCAATATTATTGGTCACAAAATAGGAAAATCGCTTTAACCCCAGACTCATCACACCTTGTGTTGAATATAGAAGCCGATTTAATCCGAACTCCAATGCTAAGTTCGGATTATAAGGGATTTAATGAAATATCGCCGAACATCATTGTAAAAGAAAATAAATCCAATATCTTTTCTGAAAATGATTTTAAAGCATACGAGTCGGATCCTTTAGTGAAAAGAGCTTCTCCTGCTTATTTAGTAAATGGAACAGATACATTGTATGTAACTAATCATATACTGCTTAAGCCTAAAAATGGCGTAAGTATTGATTCTATATTAGCAGGTATGAATGAGATAGTAGAAGTTGTTGATCAAACTAAATATGGGGTTTACACATTATCCGTGAATCAAGGGTTTGATGTTTTAACTTATGCCAATATAATATATGAGAATGGTTTGGTCGATTTTTGTCATCCTGACTTTATAATGAGAATAACTCAATTTCTGAATGACCCTCTTTATAGCGAACAATATTATTTAAATAATACGGGACAATTAGGTGGGACGTGGAATATCGATATTAATGCTCCTGAAGCCTGGAGTATGACAAAAGGTAGTTCTTCGATAAAAGTGGCTGTTATCGATCAAGGTGTGGCAGGGCATGAGGATCTGGGTGATAGACTTTTGCCGGGTTTTACGCCGGGTTTAGCCAATGGGAATGGAGCACCAGTCTCAAATAATCCACATGGAGAATGCTGCGCTGGTATTATTGGAGCTTCTCATAACAATTTAGGTATAGCAGGGATTGCCCCTCTAGTGAAAATAGTCCCTGTTAATATATTTTATAGTCAATCTAGTTCTAATATTGCAGCTGCGATAAATTATGCGTGGGATGATGCTGAAGCAGATGTTATTAGTAACTCTTGGGGTGGTTCTGTAGCTGATGCAATTACCTCAGCCATAAATAATGCTAGAACGAATGGACGCGGTGGACTGGGATGTGTAGTTGTTTTTGCAGCAGGAAATTCTGGTTCCTCTGTTTCGTTTCCCGCAACTGTTAATGGGGTTATCGCAGTTGGCGCAGTTGATAAAAATGGTGCTTTGTGTTCTTATAGTGCAAGAGGTTCAGAAATTAATCTGGTTGCACCTTCTGGTGCCTTGGATTATACAGGGGATATTCGCACATTGGATTTAATGGGGAGTGCCGGGCTTTACCCCGGAAATTATCTCTCTACTTTTGGAGGAACCTCAGCGAGTTGCCCTCAAGTTTCAGGCGTTGCAGCACTCCTACTATCTATTAATCCAAAATTGACAGAAGCTGAAGTTCGAAATATACTTGGACACTCTGCCAGAAAAATTGGATCTTATTCTTACTCAACAGTTTCAGGACATCCATTTGGAACTTGGAATGCCAATATGGGATATGGTTTGCTTGATGCAGAGGCGGCTGTCCGAGAAGTATATCCCCAAATATCCGGCGATAATTTAGTGCCATGTACCGGAAATAAAACCTACACGTTAAATCGTAATTATAAGGGGAATTGGACATTAGGAACCAGTGGCCTACAAATTGTAAGTGGAGGACAGAATAGTAATTCAATCACGGTTCGGGCTATCTCTAATCCGGGAGGAACAATGAGTGGTACGATTTATGCGAATGTGGTACTTCCTAATGGCTCTTCAGTTTCTGTAGCGAAAACTGTTTCTATCGGTGCCCCATCCATAACTTCCGTGTCCGGTCCGGATCAAGTAGGGGCTGGTGGTAGTGCATCTTTTACGGCTAGCCCTATATTTATGGAAGACGAAGGGAATTATCAATGGATGGTCAGTCCAAACACGGCTAGCATGTCTGCCTATCGGTATTCAAACAGTGTTACCTTCTCCGCACCAGGAACTTATATTGTGGGCTGTCGTTCAACCAGCACTTGTGGAACACCCGGGTCTTATGTGATAAAAACAGTATCTGTTACGGGATATTATTATTCTGTTTCAACTTCCTCATCCACTCATATGGTTAATATTTCAAAAGAAACTCAAATCCAAGATCAATTCAGTGTTATGTTAGAGACTAGGCCAACCTATACTCTATATAACCAATCAACCGGAGCATTAGTAAGGGAGGGGACATTCTTGAGAGAAGGAGATCTCTTAGATTTTAATACATTACCTTCGGGCATCTATGTATTAAGACTCCAAATAGGCAATGATACTTATGAAACACATAAGATTGTTTTTAAATAATGGATGTGTTAAGCTGGATTTAGAGGCTGTTAAACACAGACAATACTATTTCAGCATAGATTTTCGCATTTAAGCTTTGTTCTTTCAGACATAATCCATACCTTTGCCGAAATTTTGAAGAGAGAGCAGATGACAAACAAGACACATAAGGATAATCCGAAGTTCTATTCCGGTTATATGTCGGAGGTTGAGGCTCTTTTCTCTATTTTACGGGATTATAATTTGGTTATATAAGATGCGTTGGTTACTTTTACCAACGCATTTTTTTTGTGTCCAGCGGTCCGGTGATATAATATAAAGGTATAATATTCTAAAATCATTATAATAAACAAAACAACCCAAATTACTATGTCGAAAAGTGATATCAAAAAGGTGATTGTTCTGGGCTCGGGTGCCCTGAAGATCGGACAGGCCGGGGAGTTTGACTACTCTGGCTCGCAAGCGTTAAAGGCTCTGAAAGAAGAAGGGATCAGTACCGTATTGCTAAATCCGAATATCGCGACTATCCAAACATCCGAGGGAGTAGCCGATAAGGTATATTTCTTGCCTTAACTTC
>OBJF01002970.1_pt1 | contig 11356 bp, 12 predicted proteins | sample 1519091 | NCBI WGS metagenome assembly OBJF01 (sample SAMEA2452124, study PRJEB22498) | human gut metagenome | biome: human feces; feature: human gut; material: feces | place: Australia | collected 2012
CTATTTTCTTTTGAAGTACTAACACGGCCTCTAAATAATCCTCTCCCGACTCATATAGGTGCATTTAAATCCTCCAAACATATAAGTGTAGACTATTCAATACCCAACAACCAGTTGGGACTTTATCCTCCCATTGTTTAAGCTGTATAATAATTTATATAAATGACTTGGTTAAAATGGGAAATGATTTAGGGGCAACAACTGTAATTTTTCCAAATATATGTCATGCAATGATGTTAGATCCTGATTGGATTATTGTAGCAGAAACTATTCTGGGGGTTATTCAAAACAAAAAACAAGAGGTTGAAAAATATAGAATATGTAAAAGAGAAAATGATCAGAAGTCAAGTTTGGATTAAAAAAGTGGTGGAAATCGTTCACGTTGAAATGTAAGTAAATGTATAGTTGCTAATTAGTTAAAAAGTCTTCTGCGTTCCTGACGCTATTTTCTGTGAACTCAAACGAACGATGGTAGTTCGACTTGGATAAATGAACGGTGGCAATGAAGGGCTGATTGAGTTTTTTAAATACATATGATCCAGGATACATAGCTAGATTTATATAAATCCCCCTATCCGCAAAACTACCAATAATTATTATTTTTTTATCATTCGGCAAATATGGTAATATAAATGGTTTTAACAATTGGATAGATAGCTTAAAAGAGCCTTTGGCAAATTTTTCTTCGTAGTTCTGAATAACACTTTTGTTTAATCGATTCGAGAAATAAATATCCGATAAATTATATGAAGAAATATGTTTACCAAAAATACTAATATAATTTCTAAACATACCTCTATTAGTAGCAGGCGCTAAAAGTACAATTTTTGAAGAAATATCTGGAAGTAAATCTAATAACTTTAATGCTATAGCCTTCTCTCTCAAAGGCAGTGTATCAATATCCAATCTTCTGCCTTAAAATGTATTTCCTCCCTTATTGGGTGTCCGAATACATTTTAAGGCCATTCTAAGAAATTATTTTTCATTCTATTTCACACTTAGACTTAATTTGCGAAAGAAAAAAACTCTGCAATACGTTTTTTATTATCCTCTGTCCATCTGCCACTCCATACCGTTTTGCCATGCTCAATAAACACAAAGTAATTACAGCATTTTGCAATCAATTCCGGATCATGAGTTATAATAAACAATGTTTTCCCCATATCGCTAAGCCTTTGCAAATTGTCAGCAACTTCCAGCATATGATGATAGTCCAGACCACTAGTCGGCTCGTCAAATACCAAAATTTCTTTGTCCGATGCAATTGCACTTCCTATTGCTACCCGTTGCTTTTGACCACCGGATAATGACATCGGATGCAGTTCTTTATACTCTAATAGATTCAAACTGCTAAGTATTTCCTCCGTTTGGTTTTTATCGGTCTGTTCGTCCTGCCCTTGCATACTGAGCATAATTTCATCAGACACGCTTTCCGTAAAAAGCTGATGATTTACATCCTGCATGACCATATAACACTTTTTGATTCGCTGCTTTGCTCCCAAAATTTCTTTTCCGATTTGCAGCGTACCTTTTGCCGATTTCTCCAATCCACACAAACATTTTGCAAATGTGGTCTTTCCTGCTCCATTATCTCCAAGAATTCCTACAATCGCTCCTTGCGGAACGGACATTTTCGGTATATTCATTGCTTCTATCTTTCCATATGAGAACAAAAAATCTTTAACTTCAATGGAACTGTCTCCTATAACCACATTCGGTATGTTGCTAAAGCGAGCTGGATGAAGGGAACGGAGCCCCATCGTCCGAAGCTGCTCTTCACTAAATTGTGCAAATGCAGTGGCAGACATATCCTTTTCAATCCGGCCATTTTTTAAGTAAATCACCCGGTCTGCAATATCCATCAAATAATAAAGCCTATGTTCTGCAATAATAACCGTCTTGCCCATCGATTTCCATTTTGCAACAATGTGCTTCAAATCAGCAATCGTAGCCACATCAAGATTCGAGGACGGTTCATCCAGCACGAAAATTTCCGGCTCCATAGCAGAAACAGATGCACACGCTATTTTCTGTTTTTCGCCGCCAGAAAGGGCGAACAAGCTGCGGTCAAGCAACTTTTGTATTCTCAATTCTCCTGTAACCTGCCCAATCCGCCTATATATCTCTTCCTTTGGTAATCCGATGTTCTCACATCCAAAAGCAATCTCCCCAGTAGTATCCACATTAAAGAACTGGGAGCGTGGATTCTGAAATACAGAACCGACCACCTTTGAAAGCTCGTACAGCGGTGTTTTAGTTGTTTCCTTTCCGTTTACCAATACAATCCCATCCAGTTTTCCCTCATAGTATTCTGGTGTCAATCCATTAATCAATCGGGTAAGTGTTGTTTTACCGCAACCAGATTCTCCACAAAGCAAAACTATCTGTCCATCCGGGATTGTTAAGTTTAAATCATAAACACCGCTCTCTCGCTCTGTGCTTTGATAAGTAAAAGTGACATTTTGAAATTCAATCATAGATTTGCCACCTCCTACAAACAAGCCCACACCAGCAGACCAGCCGAAAGTACGGCAATAATGAGGTCATATACTGTAAAACCAATGTGTGCAATACTCGTTCTGTGTTTTAATCCCCCTAACCCTCTGGTGAGTGCTGCCGCTGATAATTCATCCCCAATTTTGACAACAGACATCATCAACGGAATTACCCGGTATTCCAAAAGTGCAGTAGGATTTTGCCAGAACTTCTTTGTTCCAAACTGAATTTCACGCATCCGCATAGCGTCCGTAATAGCTGCCGATTCTTCCCCTAATGTTGGAATAAAACGAAAAACAACAGTAATCGGAATGATGAACGCCTCCGGAACATGCCATTTCTCCATAGCAGCCACAAATTCATCGGTGGATGTAGATTCAATAATGTAATAGCCCAACATAAAAATCGGGAATAAACGAATCACCATTGCAACTAGCAGCACAGAAACCATGTTCAGGATTGCCGGCAATACATACATCCCCTGCGTCAGCTTTGCTACAATTGCCAAAGCGAACAGCCCTCCATAAATGAGAGCCGTCCGCATTTGGCGATTAATCAATAGCAAGGTCAACGGGATTATCGCCACCGCAGCATCCATCGCAAGATTCTCATATACAAAGAACATCAACATTGTAACAAACGCCATAAATAAGACTTTTGTACGCGAATCAAGATAAAAGCCTTTCTTTTTGGGTGGTTGATAAGCCTCGTACCGTTCCATTAGACAATGCCTGCCCTTTCAAAATGTTTTTTCAACATCTTACGTCCAAGCAATGCTCCTAACAGAGAGCCAATGAATATAATTGCTATTGCGGCAATTCCCATCCATGAAGGCATATAATGGGCTAACTCGCTTGCATACTGTTCCCCCATAGATGCCTCTACCTGTGCCATATATGTATCTGCCATCACCCACATTGGAGCCTGACAACCGATCATACCGCAGGAGAACAACCAATAACCAATCACATCCACTTTAAAGTTCTTATATTTTCCCGCCTTTAATACCAAATCAGCAATCAGTCCAAATACAACGTAACCTACTATTGCTGTCCATGTATATCCCATAAAGAACCAAAAAACGCCACAAATCACAGACATAATTGTAACCATACCAAATTTCTCAGTCTTTGTCAGAAACAACATAAATGGGATTCCAGAAATCAGCGGAATCAATACATACAAGAACGGATAAAGCACCGGAATTGCATTGAGCATACCTGCAACGAAAAAGAATACGATGTAGATAGCGGTATAAATACCGACATTGATAAGGTCTTTCGCTTTGAGCTTTTTATTTGTTTCCATTTTAGAGAACCCTCCTTAAAATTTGTTATTTATCTATTTGACTGCTGCAAAACAGTACAAATCCTGTTTAGTTGCCGGCATTCAGCTTCCAGCCGATTGCCTCCTTACGCCCAAGTACAAAATCAGCATAAATGCCCTGCTGTTTAATCAAATCGTCATGTTTACCCTGCTGCACGATTTTTCCGTTATCCACCACCAGTATCTGGTCTGCGTTCCGCACCGTTTTCAGCCTGTGTGCAATCATAATGATTGTTTTATCCTTTGTCAGTTCCTCAATGGCTTTCTGCAGGCGATCCTCGTTCTCAGGGTCTACATTTGCAGTTGCTTCATCTAAAATAACGATAGGCGCATCTTTTAACATAGCCCTTGCAATGCTGAGCCTTTGCTTTTCACCTCCGGAAAGAGAAGCTCCTCCCTCACCGATAACCGTATTGTAACCGTCAGGAAGCGCCTCGATAAAATCATCACAGCAGGCTCTTTTTGCTGCCGCAACAACTTCGGCATGGGTAGCCTCCGGTCTGCCAAACTTAATGTTATTTTCAATCGTATCTGCAAAAAGATAGACATTCTGGAACACCATGCTAATCTGCTCCATCAGGGATTCCAGCGTGTAATCCCTCACATCTTTTCCGCCAATCTTAACCGAGCCGCTATTTACATCCCAAAACCGGGCAATCAGGTTACAAAGCGTTGTTTTGCCGGAACCAGAGGGACCGATCACTGCGGTAGTGGTTTTGTCTGGAATCTGCAAGTTGATTCCATGAAGAATTTCTTTGCTTTCATAGGCGAAATGCACATCATCAAATACAATGTCATGTTTCTTCACAGCAAGTGCTTTGCCGCTTTCGTCCATCTGCTCCATGTCCTCTGTCTGTAATGTTCTTTCGATGCTACTGTCTGCCAGACGCAGCATGGAAATACCCATTCCGAACAGCTTGATCTGCCCAAACACCAGAAATGACATAATAATCACCATCAAAGTATTAACTAATGTCATTGTTCCATTTATCCAGAACACAACCGCTGCCAGCATCATGCCGATACCCGCAATCTGCAATACAAGCTCCTGAAAAATCGTGTAAGGCGTCATAAGCTGCTCCATACCAAGATTGCTTTTCCGGTTATATTCCAGCGCATCCTGAAGATTTTTATCGCCCCGCCCACTCAGGTTAAAAGACTTGATAACGCCCATTCCCTGCACATATTCCAGAACAGTTTCAACAAGAGCCGTTTGAGATTTTTGCGAGTTAGGCGCAATGACAGCAGATTTTTTCTCCATAGAAGATACAACCAGCAGATACACGATGATTCCTGCTGCGGCAATCAGCCCGATCCTCCAGTCAAAAATTAAAATCATTATAGTAAACACAACCGTTCCTATAACGCCGCCTAAAATATTTACCAATGTCATAGGAACCAGATTTTCAATATTGCCAAGTACCGTTGTACATACTCCAGTTACCTCGCCCAAACTGTTCTCGTTAAAAAATCCCATAGGCACACTTTTTAGGCGGTTCCCAATAGAAACCCTCCGGTTAGCTGCCATGAAATAGCCGGCGTGTGTCTGCTGTAATTTTGAGAAACGGCTGGTAACTGCATTTCCAATAATGCTGACGACCATAAAGGCAAGGGAAATCCAGACAGTTTTCATATCCTTATCTCCGTTTGTCAGTGCCATTACCACAAAGTAAATTGCACCAATCTCAAACATATGGAAAACAGCGTTCAGAAAACTTACCGCCACGGATTTATTGATATTGCCTCTTTCCTCACCGGAAAACTCCCATATTTTTTTGAATGTACCAATCATGCCACGTCACCGTCCTTTGCCCCAATATGCGCCTGCCACATGGATTCATACAACGGGCAGCTTTCCCTAAGTTCCTCATGCCTGCCGCTCGCCATTATTCTGCCATCCTTAACTACCACAATTTTATCTGCGTCCTTAATGGTTGACAGCCTGTGTGCAATAACAATTACCGTTTTCCCTTTTACAAGTTTTGCAATGGCTTCCTGTATGACCGCTTCATTTTCCGGGTCTATATATGCCGTGGCTTCATCCAGAATGACTATCGGAGCATCTTTCAGCATCGCCCTTGCAATGGCAATCCGCTGACGTTCTCCGCCGGAAAGATGCGCCCCTCCGCTACCTACCTTTGTGTCATAACCCTTTTCAAGTTCACGGATAAACCCGTCACAGCCTGCCGCCCTGCAAGCAGCCTCTATCTCTGCATCCGTGGCCGACATTCTTCCCATTCGGATATTTTCACGGACAGTTTCATCAAACAGAAAATTATCCTGAGATACAAAAGCCGCCTGATCATACAACTGCTTCAGAGGAATTTTCTTTTCATCCACGCCGCCTATTGTCACTGTTCCGCTTTGCACATCCCAAAAACCTGCTATCAGCTTTGCAATAGTCGACTTGCCTGAACCGGACGGACCTACCAGAGCCGTCATGGTTCCAGCCGGAATTGCAAGGCTCACATCGTGAAGTATTTCTTTATCTCCGTGATACCCGAAAGACACATGGGAAAGCCCTATATCCATCTTTCCAAATGTGACGGTTTTTTCTTCATGCTGTTGTTCCTCTGCAAGAAGAACTTCATCCACCGATTCCACCGTTGTTCCCACTTGTGCAAGCGTATCCACAAAATTCATAGCAGCCATCAATGGCCCCGTAATACCTAAAGCCAAAATGACGGTTGTAATAAATACTTCTGCTGACAAACTTCCCCCACGGTAAAAAACAAAACCGACGGGGAGAATCGTAATCAATGTGGCAGGTACAATCGAGTAAGCCATCGACATACCAAACTGGCTTTTTTTCATCCAGTTATAGTAATATTTCGCATTGGCTTTCACTCTGTCTGAAAATTTGGCATATGAACTTTTTCCCTGGTTAAATGCCTTAATTACCTCAATGCCGTTAATGTATTCTACAATCGTTTCATTCATTTCCTTTGTTGTTCCGACAGCTCCCTCATAGTCCTTACTGTAAGAACCCATGACCGTCATTAGGAAAACCATGCCTGCCGGAATGGAAACAAGCGACAGGAGCGCCATGCGCCAGTCAAGGATAAACAGGTAAACAATAATCAGTATCGGCCCTGCTATATTTGCCGTCAGCTCCGGAAACAAATGCGCCAGTGTTGTTTCCATACCGTCCACCTGATCCACAATAAGCTGTTTCATCTTCCCACTGGACATATCTGTCACTGTTCCAAGAGGGAGTTTCGGCAGTTTTGCCAATATTTTTTGGCGGATAGTTTTTAAAACGGAAAAGGTTGCCTTATGTGATATGGACAGCGCCAAGGTATAAAGCAGTGTCCGCACTAAATAGCCTGCCATCCCAATGCACAGCCATTTGAAGTACAATGACATATCCCTATTTCCTTCAAGCAGATTCACAATCATCTGCGCCGCAGCAAAGTATGGAAGCATCCCGCCTAAGACACCGAGAAATGCGCTGATAACCGCACAAATCAGTCCTGAATGCTGCGATTTTCCAAGCTCCCAAACACGGAGTAATGGATTTTGTTTTTGCATATAGGTTCCTCCTTGATAAGTTAGTTTTCGCTAACCATATATTTAAAAAATATAGTAGCCAATAAGAAGATAACAAAGTGTGCTAACAAAAATCGCAAACTAAGTTATCTATCAGGCAAAAAAGTGTGGCCTTTTATTCAAAGACCATGCACTTTCCGCCAACCGGCTGTAATAAACTCTGCCAGTGTATGCGTTGCCTGAATTGCTTCTTCTTTCGTGTAGTCATGCAGGACTGTTTCAAAGATACAGGAGTAATAAGCATGATTCAGCATATGCAGCTCTTTCAGTCCAAGCCGTTTATATTTAATTCCCTTTTCTTCAAGAACATCGTACATTTTCAACGTGTCCTGAACTTCTTTTTCTACCATCCAGTCAGTAAAGTCAACATATTTTGTTCCATCCGCACAATGCAGAAGAAGTTTGAACGAATCAAAGTGGCTGAAAATAAATTCAATAAACTCGACCATTGTTTCAACCGAAACATTCCACAAATCAGTCATGTTGTCAACAGATATATAATCAAAGCATCGCTCTCCTGCAGCATCATACCTTTTACGAATCCCCTCGACAGTAGGCTCAACCAATGCCGAGAACAATGCCGCCTTATCTTCAAAGTGCCGATAGTATGCTCCAGTCGTAATCCCCGCACCCTTGCAAAGCTCCCGAAGATTTGTGCGTTCATAGCCATTTTTAAGGAATAGCTGCTTTCCACTTTCTAAAATCTTCTCATGGGTAGTCTCATAAGTGCCAACTGCCATTTATTCACCTCCTTGATGCGCCTGTGTGCTAACATAGTTATCATTATAATTATCCCCACTTTTTTTGTCAATAGTTTTTTCTATAAATTTGAAAATTAAATCTGCTATATTTCTCCAATCCGGATCAAGCATCATATCATGACATACACTATCTACAATCTTCAACTCCGCGGTGTGTATTTTAGCATTGTCTTTAACTGCCTGCAGAATTACACATTGGTCATTATATGATCCAATTACCAGGGTTGGAATTTTTCTAACATATATAGAGAATTTTTTTTGACGTTTCATCATGGCATACTCAACCTTTTTTGACTCTTTATCTAATAATGACATATAGTATTCTTTTTGTTCTGAATCTAACCTTTCTGAAAAAAGAATATACTCCAAATTATTTTTTCTCTGCTTTTTACTCATCTGTAGTAATTGTAAAAAATTATTTCTTACTGGCATTGGTGTAATTAAAACAACTGACTGTATTGAAGAGTATATTTCTTCCAAGCACATCTGTGCGATTCTGCATCCCAATGAATGTGCTATCAAGATAATTTTTCCATCAATTATATCTATAGTCTTTATTAGATCTTCTACCATATCCTTGACTACTATCTGATCAACATTTTCTATTCTTTCACTGTTACCGTGATTTCTAAAGCTCATAGCATAAACATTATATCCATGAGCATAAAAAAACGGTATGAAATGTTCTTCCCAACACCATGCTGCATGATATGCTCCATGCACAAATAAAATGGTATTCTTATTTAACAGACTTACTTTTTTTATAATTTCCAATTGCATAACAAGCATTACTCCTTTGTACAATAAAAAAGTTTCTGTCCCAAAACCTCCAAATATTCACCATATCCTGGAAACTCTTCACTATTACAAAACCCATTTTCTTCAAGAATCTCCAGCCATTGTTTTCTATTCAGAAACATGGTATTTGTCGCTTTTCTCTGATCCTTTGGTTCTGTCATCATAAAAGACTGCGTTATGAGGATATCCGGAACATCCTCTACAGTTTCTATGATAAGTAAAATTCCACCTGGTTTCATTACACTATTTCCCATCCATATTTTAATCCTTTTTCATATATCTCGATTTTACATACATAAATCCCATCGGTTTCAGTTACATAATTATACTTTTTCAACAGTTCAATCCATCTATATATAATATCATTATTGTCCGTATTTACCGATAGGCATTTTAGTATTTGATTTAATGTGCAAGGAATATCTTTTAGTAAAACGCCTTTTTTATTCATATAGAATAATATTGTTTGTGCCAATATTTTTTTTCGCATCTCTACGCTATATTGTATGTATTCCTGACTAAAGTTATCGAATATATTTTCAATTTCACTCTCTGTTCGCAGATCAAGTAATTCTTCTAGCAATAGAGGATAGTCATTCAGAAAGCGTCTCTTTACCTCAGTCATAATAGCTTCAATTTCCCGGCGTAAGCTGGTATCGTGTAAGTCCTTCATAATATACCGGAAGGGCTGCCCAAAATTAATACTGTCCACTGTCGGCTCAAAATAACTGGAATAGAAGATTAAAACTGCATCTTTGTTATAATTTCTCAATTTTAATGCTGTTTGGTTTCCATCCAGCCCCGGCATACGGATATCTATAAAGACCAATTCGTGGAGAATATCCGTATGTTTCAAAAGTTCATTTCCAGACTCGTATTCATAAAATCTGATTTCATTTTCAGGCAAACTATTTTCATGCTCTACAATCTCCCTGATCGTTTTTCTATATCTTTTATCATCATCACAAATAGCTATCTTATACATAATCCTTCCTTTTGTTAGTTGCATCTAACCTCATTCCATAAAAAAACCATCCCGCAGAATTTTGCCATGAGATTATCTCTTACTTCTATAACTCCGGTTCCAACTCTGCAAAGATGGAATCTCCAAAAAATTCTGGTATTGTGATTTCTAATCCATCACACAATTTCTTGATTGTAACTACGCCTACATTCTTACTCTGCCCGTACAAAATATTCTTCAGCGTTGATGGCGGAACACCAGACCGTATCGCCGCCTCATTCACGGTAATATCCTTTTGCCTTATCAATTCTTCAAGACGATATATAACTGCTGTTTTCATATCCATGATTTCTACCACCTTTTCTCTATTCTATATAAATTGCCCGTAAAAGGTCGCCCATATATAGTCTTTTTGAACAAAGATACCTCTTTGTAAGCTTTGTATACTTTCGTGGTAGATAATTCAGCATTTTTACCAAAACAAAAAAAGCCGAAAGCCACATTGTTATCCGTGACCTCCAACTCCTTTCTATCTCATACTACACCGTCCTTACATCCAAATCAGCCCCTCTCTCTGGTTTATCTTTTCCCTGTTTTTCCTGGATAATTCTCTTATTGATTTCCAATCGTTCATGGATTGACGGTTTTCTCTCTTTTCCTGGCATTGCCTTTTTCTGTGCTACTGCCTTTCTTTCAGCTTTCCCTGCGTCCTTAACTGCTATATTTGTTTCAACGCCAGTTCTTGGCACAGCTTCTCTGCTCTCATTTTTCTCTGCTACCTGCTGTTCTCGTCTCTCCTTCACACCCTTTTCTTTCAGACTGCAAAAGCTCTGCAAATATGGCAACACATGATTCTGCATATCTGTCAGATCTTCCATATACTTCTGGTACTCTTCATTGCCTTTTCCTTGCTGATAGCTGATCCAGCTTTCATCTGTCAGTTTCATTTCATTCTGCATCTTTAACTGACTGATGATACCGCCGTTTCCGGTACCAATCTCTATCTTACCCTGAAAATGGTGCAGCATTTTGTCACCTTTCTCAGCATAATATACGGTAAAAAACATCTGAGCCGTTGTCGTTGGTTTATTGATTTTGGGATTTCTGTCAGCATACCATGCTTTGTCCTGTTCTGCGGTCTTGGAATCCAAATCCGATAACTTCTGGCATCGTGGATTCATGAACTCACTTTTCTCACAGTAATTGACATACACCATCGGCTCCATATCTTTCGGAAGTTCCGGTTCGTAGGACTTCAATCGTTCGATCAATACTCCGGCACGGACGGACAAATCACATTCTTCCTCTACAATGTCCTTCAAATAAGAAATATAAGAATGTGTATTGCCACTCTGCAAATCCAACATCACCTCTTGTACCGTATTTTCTCCGATTTCCACATTATCCCGATACTCATACGGATCAAAAGCTTCTGCAATCTCATCCAGTGCCTCTGCCAGCT
>OBJF01002974.1_pt1 | contig 11340 bp, 16 predicted proteins | sample 1519091 | NCBI WGS metagenome assembly OBJF01 (sample SAMEA2452124, study PRJEB22498) | human gut metagenome | biome: human feces; feature: human gut; material: feces | place: Australia | collected 2012
CCATTTAAATAGAGAAGAAGTATCTATTCAAGAAAATAAAGTATGTAATGATGTTGTTTCACCTAAGTTACAAGGGCATTATGATATTGAACTTTATTATGATCATCATGTTTTTGAAATTTATATTAATGGTGGTGAATATGTGATGTCACAAGTTGTTTATGATTTAAATGATCAAGTTATTATTCAAAATACAGAGTATAAAGTCTATGTCAGATCATTATAAATTCTTTAGTCATAAACAATGTGAGTATTATCCTTGTCATCAATTAGATGAAATTAATTGTTTGTTTTGTTATTGTCCATTGTATATTTTAAAAGATTGTAAAGGTAATTATAAAATGATAGGGGATATAAAAGATTGTAGTGGATGTACTTTACCTCATCAAAAAGAAAACTATGATTATATTATTTCTCGTTATCAAGATGTTGTAAAAGCTTTTCAATTACTTGACAATAAAGATACAAATGATAAGATAGAAGCACCGGAGGGTATTGAAAACAATGTTGGATAAGGTTTAGACCTTATCCAGTTTTTTTTAGGAGGAAATTATGGAACAAAGACTTTTAAAGCATTAATGATATTTGCTTTACCTTATATGTTTTCAAACTTATTACAAGTATTATATGGTTCGGCAGATTTATTTGTTGTAGGACAATTTGGACATACCTTTGATGTTTCTGGGGTTTCGATAGGAAGTCAAGCCATGTCTTTAATAACAAACCTTGTTTTAGGATTGACTACAGGAGTTACGGTTTTATTAGGACAATACCTAGGAAGTAAATCTTATCGTGATCTATCAAAGACCATTGGAGGGGCTATTGTTTTATTTTTAATCATTGCCTTAGGTTTAACTTTTGTTATGTTGTCTTTTAATAACGAGATCACTCTTTTAATGAATACACCCAAAGAAGCTATCGAAGCTATTAAAAGCTATTTAAGTATCTGTTCAGCGGGGATTATCTTTATTGTAGGATACAATGTGGTAAGTAGCATATTAAGAGGTTTAGGGGATAGTAAAACGCCTTTATTATTTGTTTTTATTGCATGTATGATTAATATTGTTGTTGATTTTGTTTTAGTAGGATATTTTCATTTGGGAACAAAAGGGGCTGCCATTGCCTTAGGAAGTGCTTTAGCTTCTCTTATTGCTTTAAATGTAGGAGCTAAACAAACATTAAAATATGCAATCATGATATCTCTTGCCTTCGCAATTGTTGTAACAACGATTTGTGAAATCGATGGAACAATACTTACGCGTATTTTTACCAATAATCAAGATGTTATTAAAAATGGTGTCTTGTATTTAAAAATGTATTCTATTGATTGTTTACTTATAAGTTTTTTATTCTGTATTAATGGGTATTTAAATGGTTACGAAAGAACTGTTTTTACGATGGTACATAGTTTAGTAGTGGCTTTTGTTGGAAGAATTCCTTTAACTTTATTATTTTCTAAAATACCAAACGTAACACTGTTCCATATGGGAATTGCAGCCCCATTATCTACAATGATTTCTTTAATAATGATCTTTATTTATTTTAAGAAAACAAAATTTGATAGTATTAAAGAGAGATAAGTTACATTAGTACATAGAAAAGAGAAATTCTTTATTTTTTTTGCAACAATATATCTTTTTTATAAATTCTATTGCTTAGTTTATTTTGAATCTTTATGATTAAAGATAGGTGATGAAAATGATTAAAGCGATATTTTTAGATATTGATGGAACATTGATTTCAGGGAAAAGACCTTCTATAAAAAAAGAAGTGATTGAAGGATTAAAACAAGTAAGGAAAAAAGGAATTCAATTGTTTATAGCCAGTGGAAGACATATGTTAGAGTTAGAAGAATTAAAACTTGTTGAACAGTTTGAATTTGATGGATATCTTTTATTAAATGGTGGCTATTGTACAATAGGTTCACAAATTATTTATGATAATAAAATATCTCAAGAGGATTTAAAAGAAATTGTAAAGATTGTAAAAGAAAATAATTATCCTTGTTTATTTATTGAAAGCAATCAAATGTATATTACTCATGTAAATCAAAGAGTCATAGATGCTCAAGCATCTATTTCAACAATGATTCCACCAATAAGTAATCAAATCAATATAGATAACATTTACCAAGTAGATCCTTATGTAGATGAAAAAGGAATAAAAGAAATTATAAAAAATACCAAACATGTCAAAGTCACAAAATGGCATGACTATGCCTATGATATTGTTCCCAAAACAGGTGGGAAAGCAGCGGCTATTCAAGCTGTTTCAAAACATTTTGGTTATCAAAAAGAAGAATTAATGGCTTTTGGTGATGGACATAATGATATTGAAATGTTAGATGTCGTAGGTTATCCTATTGTGATGGAAAATGGCAGTGATGAAGTAAAACAACATGCATGTTATATTTGTGATGATGTTGAAAAAGAAGGAATTTTAAAAGGATTAAAACATTTTAATCTTATTGACTAGGAGAAAAGAGTATGAGAAGAAAAGATAGAGAAATTACTGATTTTGATGAAATGATGAAAATTATTGCAAAGTGTGATACTTGTCGTTTAGCACTATTTGATGATGAATTTCCTTATATCGTTCCTTTAAACTTTGGAACAAATGTAGAAGAAGGACAACTTTATCTATATTTTCATAGTGCCAAAGTAGGAACAAAACTTGATTTAATAAGAAAAAATAATAAAGTGACTTTTGAAATGGATTGTGAACATAATATTATTATGTATGATGAAAGAATGTCATGCACAATGGGTTATGAAAGTATTATTGGACATGGTATTGTAGAATTTGTTGAAGATGAAAATAAGATTGCTGCGTTAAAAATCTTAATGAGACATTATCATGAAGAAGATTTCAAATTCAATGAAAAAGTCGCAATGATGACAGAAGTTTTCCGTGTAAAAGTATTAGACATGACAGGTAAACGAAGAGATAATATTCATCCTGAAGAAAAAGTAAAAAGACATATTACATTAGAGTAAAACCTTGGCATTGCCAAGGTTTTTAAAATTGATAAACATCTTCACCTAACAGATTTAAAGCATTTAAATTAATAATTTGATACGTACCACGTTTTATCTTCTTTATATATTTCTTATCTAAAAATAATTGAAGAACACGTTGGAGTTGACGATAACTACAACCAATCAATTCAGCAACGACTACAAAATTGTCTTGAACAATAGAGTTTTTATGAGAAACAACAAAGTAAGCCGCTAATCTATTTTCAACTGGATAATTTAATGAAATAGACTGATTCTGAGTTGATTTAGAAAGCTTGCTGGCAAGATTTTTTGCGATGGCTTTCATAAAGAAAACATCATTCATTAATATTTCATGATATTTAGAAAGGGAAATAGTTGCACAAATACAATCTTCATAAGCAATCACATTATTAATAATAGGAGATTGAGTGATAAATTCTAAATCACCAATAATAGAGTAGGGACTATTAAAACTGCATAACATACTATTTCCATTCGCATTAATATGGTTTACTTTCACTTTTCCTCTTAAAAGAATATAAATATAATTAAGCTTTTCACCTTGATGTAATAAATATTCGTCTTTATTTAATTTTTTGATTTCAATATATTGATAATTATCAACGTGAAGAATTTCTAATTTTTTTAATTCATTTAAATAATTCATCTAAATCACCATCACCAATATGACATATGTCGTATTTATAATCAAGTTCAATCACTATAATTCTTTCTGGAGGTGATCTTGATGGATTTTGTATTAGCCACATTATGTGGGATTATTGTAACGACAATGAATGTATTTAATGGGCAATTATCAGATTATACAGGGGTCTATTTATCAACAGTTATCATTCATTTAGTTGGTTTAGTTACTTTTCTAATTATTATGAAAATCAAAGATAAGAAAGTTTGTTTTAAAAAACAAATTCCTTTATATATGTATTGTGGAGGATGTATTGGGGTATTAACTGTTATTTTTAATGTTTTTGCGATTGGTAAGATAGGAGCTTCTTTAATGACAGCACTAGGATTATTAGGACAAATGATGACATCTTTGTTGTTAGAAAATAAGGGATGGCTAGCGACATCTATTCGAAAATTAAATATAGGAAAGATCATAGGATTAGCAGTTGTTTGTTTAGGAATAGGAGTGATGTTATTATGATTTCTATTATATTTTCTATTTTATCAGGAGTTACGATTGTTTTAAGTAGAAGTGTTAATGGTTTACTTTCTAAGAAAATGGGAGCATATCAAGGAACATTTTATAATTACTTTACAGGATTTATGACAAGTTTGATTTTAATGCTTGTTTTGATGATTGTTGGTGTTCAACATATAAATATTTCTTTAGATAAAACGAATTTGATGATGTATTTAGGTGGAATCATAGGGGTTTTTAATATCTTGATTTTAAATATTATTGTTCCTAGAATATCACCTGTTATCCTTACTTTATTAAGCTTTATTGGACAACTTGTCAGTGGGATGGTGATTGATGCTTTTGTATATAACATGTTTTCTATTTCAAAGATTTTAGGGTGTTTGATTGTTATTGCTGGTTTAGTGATTTATCAATTAAGTGAAGAAAAAGCATAAAAGAAGATCAGTTTAGATCTTCTTTTTGCTTAATATGAGTTTTTCTTTTTCTGATCTTTTTAATTGTTTAATTTGATACTCTCTTTTTAAAGCCTCGCTTTTATGTTCAAAAGTTTCAAAATAAACGAGTTCGACTGGTCTTCTTGCCTTTGTATATTTAGCACCTTTACCAGCGTTATGGGCTTCAATACGCTTTTCTAACTGATTTGTCCAACCAGTATAAAATGTTTGATCACGACACCTTACGATATAAACATAATTATTTTGTTGTTGAGCCAAAGCCACCATTTCTTTCTTCAGTGACATCATCATCTTCAACAATTCCAAATTCAAAGAAAATACCTTGAACCATTCCTTGTCCTGCTTTTAAAGAAAGAGATTTATCTTCATTACTATCATTTGTAAGTTTTACAAACATATGACCTTCATTATCACTATTATAATAATCACTATCAATAATACCTACTGTATTATTAAGTTGTAAACGATATTTAAATCCTAACCACTACGAGGATATAAACCTAATACCCAACCATTTTCAATACGTACACGAATACCTGTAGGAATTTTAATAGTTTGTCTTGGCTTTAATTCAAAATCAATAGGACTATAGAAATCATATCCAGCTGATCCTTTTGTGGCACGTTTTGGAAGTTGGATGGAATGATAGATTTCTTCTACTTCTTTTTCATTATATTGAGGAAATGAAACTTTTTCAAATTTTGCGATTTTTTTCATATTTTTTCTCCTTTTTACTTTTCTATTATAGAATAAAAATGAAAACAAGAAAATAAATAATTTCCTCACTTGACAGAGGGGAAGGAGATTGTTATTATATGTGTAAATTACAAGATGTAGTATTAAATACTACATGAGACGGTTAAAAGAGGCAATGGATATGAAAAGAACAAAATTAGATGATCGTGTTTTACCTGTTTATACAAAGGGTGAAGAAATATTTAATATGGTAACTCATATTGTAGGTGGGGCGATGGGAATAGCCGCATTAGTTTTATGTATTATCTTTTGTCATGATGGTTATGGCTTATTTTCAGGGATTGTTTATGGAATTTCGATGATTCTTCTTTATACAATGTCAGCTATCTATCATGGTTTATCACCTAAGCTTAAAGCAAAGAAAGTTTTCCAAATTATGGATCATTGCAGTATATTTGTATTGATTGCGGGAACTTACACACCGGTTTTACTTTGTTCAATAAGAGAAGTTGATGCTAAATGGGCTTGGATTTTATTTGCAGTCATATGGATCATGACAGTGATTGGAATTACGTTAAATGCAATCGATATTAAAAAATATCAAACTTTTTCAATGATTTGTTATTTGGTGATGGGTTGGTGTATTATTTTTAAAATCAATCTCTTACCACAAGCAATAGGAATGAATGGTATTTGGTTACTTGTTTCAGGAGGACTTGCTTATACAATTGGTGTTATTTTCTATGTGTTACAAAATAAGATTAAATATATGCATAGTATTTGGCATTTATGGATTTTAGTTGGTTCTATCTTACATTTTTTATGTATTATTTTGTATGTTTTATAAAAATCATAAATATTAATTTAATGAAATCCTTTGTTTATATGAACATTGGATTTTTTATTTTGTAAAAACGTAAAAGAACTATAAAAACATATTAAATTGTGCTAGAATGAGGAGGATGTTGAATAAATCTGTTAAGTTATTCGCAAAAAAAATTATCAACTGATAGAGCATAAAAGTATATTCTTTTTTTTTGATTGGTTATAATACATATACGAAATAAAAATAAGGAGGCATTTGGCGTGAAAATAATTAAAAGAAATGGGCAAGAAGCAATTTTTGATGAAGTAAAAATTACCAATGCAATTATTGGTGCTAATAAAGAAGTTGTTGAAACAGAAAGACTTTCTGAAGAAGAAATAGATAATATTACAAATGACATTAAATATAAATGTCAAAAAATGAAAAGAGCATTGAGTGTTGAAGAAATTCAAAACTTAGTAGAAGATGAATTAATGAAATTAAATGCTTTTTCTGTTGCCAGAAAGTATATTACATATCGTTTTCAAAGAGCGCTAGCAAGACAATCTAATACAACTGATGATCAAATTTTAAGTTTGATTGAATGTGCAAATGAAGAAGTTAAACAAGAAAACTCTAATAAAAACCCTACAGTAAATAGTGTACAAAGAGATTATATGGCTGGAGAAGTTAGTAAAGATTTAACAAGAAGAATTTTACTTCCAGAAGATATTGTAAAAGCACATGATGAAGGATTGATTCATTTCCATGATGCTGATTATTTCTCTCAACATATGCATAACTGTGATTTAGTAGATCTAGAAGATATGTTACAAAATGGAACAGTTATTTCAGAAACAATGATTGAAAAACCAAAGAGTTTTTCTACTGCATGTAATGTAGCTACTCAAATTATTGCTCAAGTAGCAAGTTCTCAATATGGGGGACAAAGTATTACATTATCTCATTTAGCACCATTTGTTGATGTAAGTAGACAAAAGTTTAGAAAAGAAGTTAAAGAAGAATTTGAAACTATTGGTTTAGAATTAGATGATGAAAAAATCAATGCTTTAGCTGAAGAACGTTTGAAAAAAGAAATTACTAAAGGGGTACAAACAATTCAATATCAAGTTGTTACTTTAATGACAACAAATGGACAAGCACCATTTATTACTGTCTTCATGTATTTAAATGAAGTACCTGAAGGACGTTTAAGAGATGACCTTGCTATGATTATTGAAGAAACACTTAAACAAAGAATGAAAGGTGTTAAAAATGAAAAAGGTGTTTATATTACACCAGCATTCCCTAAATTAATCTATGCTTTACAAGAAAACAATATTGAACCTAATAGTCAATATTATTATTTAACAGAACTTGCTGCAAGATGTTCAGCAAAACGTTTAGTTCCTGATTATATTTCTGAAAAAGTAATGAAAGAATTAAAAGTTGATCAAAATGGAAATGGTCAATGTTACCCATCAATGGGATGTAGATCTTTTTTAACACCATATATTGATGAAAATGGTAAACCAAAATATTATGGACGATTTAATCAGGGTGTTGTGACAATCAACTTAGTTGATGTGGCTTGTTCATCAAAAAGAGATATGAACAAATTCTGGCAAATATTTGATGAAAGATTAGAATTATGTTATAGAGCTTTAATGTGTAGACATGAACGTTTAAAAGGAACACCTAGTGATGTAGCTCCTATTTTATGGCAACATGGAGCATTGGCTCGGCTTAAAAAAGGTGAAACAATTGATAAATTATTATACGGTGGGTATTCAACAATTTCTCTTGGATATGCTGGATTATATGAATGTGTTAAATATATGACAGGTAAATCACATACAGATCCAAGTGCAACACCATTTGCTATTGAAGTGATGCAACATTTAAATGATGCATGTACAAAATGGAAAGAAAAAGAAAATATTGATTTCTCACTTTATGGAACACCAATTGAATCAACAACTTATAAATTTGCGAAATGTTTACAAAAACGTTTTGGTAAAATTGAAGGTGTTACAGATAAAAATTATATTACAAACAGTTATCATATCCATGTAACAGAACATATTAACGCCTTTGATAAATTAACATTTGAATCTCAATTCCAAAAATTATCACCAGGTGGAGCTATTTCTTATGTAGAAGTTCCAGATATGCAAGATAATATTGATGCGGTATTAGCAGTTATGAAACATATTTATAATAATATTATGTATGCTGAATTAAATACAAAGAGTGATTATTGTATGGCTTGTGGATATGATGGAGAAATCCAAATTGAAAAAGATGAAAATGGTAAACTTATTTGGGTATGTCCAAACTGTGGAAATAAAAACCAAGATATGATGTCTGTTGCTAGACGTACATGTGGTTATATTGGAACTCAATTCTGGAATCAAGGAAGAACACAAGAAATCAAAGAACGTGTATTACACTTATAGAGATGAAATTTTCATCTCTTTTTTTTATATTTATTAACCAAAAACCAAAGAATGGGAAATGGTAAACAAGAAATCTTGAAGGTATTAAAAAATCTTTAGAGGGCTCTCTTAAAAGATTAAAAACAGATTATATTGATTTGTATTATTTACATCGCGTTGATCCTAATGTACCAATTGAAGATATTGCGTATTTAATGAAGGATTTTATTAAACAAGGAAAAATCAAACATTGGGGATTATCAGAAGCAGGAATTGAAACCAAGCCCATGCAATATGTCCTTTAACAGCCGTAGAGAGTGAATATTCAATGATGTGGAGAGAACTAGAAAACAAACATATTCCTTTATTTGAAGAATTAGGAATTGTTTTTTTACTTTTGCTCCATTATGTAAAGGATTTTTAAGTGACGCTTATGATAAAAATGGTTTTCATGTAAAATTAAATGCACCAAGATTTAGTGAAGAAGCGCTTAAAAAGAATCAAGTAGTTGTTGATTTAGTTAATAAAATTGCAAAAGAAAAAAAGGCAATAGTTGCACAAATTTCTTTGGCTTGGGTATTAGCACAAAAAGATTTTATTGTACCTATTCCAGGAACAACAAAGTTGGAAAGATTAAAAGAAAATATTAAAGCCACCGAAATCAAATTTACAAAAGCAGAAGTTGAATCAATGAATGAAGCATTATCTCAAATGAATATCGAAAGTAGAAGATTTGAACCAGATTCAGATTTTGAAAAAAGAGTTGATTTATAAAGGCGAGACATTCTCGCTTTTTTTATTATGAAAAAAATTTAATGAATTGATAAATTTGTAAAAATATGTCGATTATATCCAAAAAATATGTAATACTGAAAGAAGTGAGGAAAGGAGAATAAGGTGAAAGACATTTATTTATTACTAACAAAATCAGATACTTTTATTTCTAAAGCAATTTATTTAGTGACGCAAGACAGTTATACACATATCTCTATCTCTTTTGAAGAAAATTTACAACCGATGTATAGTTGTGCTAGAAAATATACTTACTCTCCAATTCCTGCGGGAATTAGAAATGAGTCATTTGAAAAGGGATTCTATAATAAAAATCAACATATTCCTTGTGCATTATATAAACTTACTGTTAAGAAAGAGATATATTATAAGGCAAAATTTATTTTAGAATCTATTTTAAATCATTCTCAAGATTATAAATATAATTTAATGGGATTAATCTTATGTAAATTGGAAGTTCCTTATCGTAGAAATCATTATTATTTCTGTTCAGAATTTGTAAGTGAAATCTTGGCTTATAGTCAAGCTATAGAATTACCTAAGCTTCCTTGTTTAATGAAACCATCGGATTATTTATTATTTGAAGAATTAGAGTGTTTATATCAAGGAAATATTAGAGAACTTATAAAATATAGAGGATTATGTTAAAGGATGATACATCCTTTTTATTATATCAATAGAATCTATAAAGAATTGTTGTATAATAGGAAAATATGAAAAGAGGAATTGAAATGAATTATGCAGAAATTAAGAATTTTGATATCGCTAATGGCTTAGGAGTTAGAGTTTCTTTATTTGTATCAGGATGCACGCATCACTGTAAGAATTGTTTTAATCAAATGACATGGGATTTTAAATATGGAAAAGAGTTTAATCAAGAAGTAGAAGATTTAATTATAGATTATTTAAAACCAGAACATATAACAGGATTGTCTTTACTTGGAGGAGAACCAATGGAACCAAGTAATCAAAGAGCGTTATTACCATTTATTAAAAGAGTGAAAGAACTTTATCCACAAAAGGATATTTGGTGTTATACAGGTTATCTCTTTGATCAAGAACTTTTAAGTGAAAGTCGAGCAAGATGTGAAGTAACTGATGAATTGTTATCTTATATCGATGTTCTAGTAGATGGTAAGTTTATTGAAGAACTTAAAGATTTAAGTTTAAAGTTTAGAGGATCGTCTAATCAAAGAATTATAGATGTTAAACAAAGTTTAGAAAAAGATGAAATTATTTTATATAAAGATTTGAATGAAAATAGAAATTTTCAAAAATATGAATAAGACGATATACACTACATAATTAGATAAAATTATGCTATAATATTTTCGTTAATTATAGAGGGAGTAGAATATGATAGGATTTTATAGTTATACTGTCATTCTTACATATTTATCATTAGTTTTTGCAATGGTAGGAATCCACTTATCAGTCATTGGAATTTATCAATGGTCATTTATTTGTTTAATGATGTGTGGTATTTGTGATACCTTCGATGGAATGGTCGCAAGAAGTAAGAAAAATCGTACAGAAGAAGAAAAGAAGTTTGGGATTCAAATAGATTCTTTATGTGATCTTATTTCTTTTGGTGTTTTTCCAGCAATACTAGGATATAATTTAGGATTATCTTCAGTAGGATGGCTTGCTATTGAAATACTTTATGTATTAGCAGCAGTTATCCGCTTAGCTTATTTTAATGTTACTGAAGAAACAAGACAGCAACAAACAACAGAAAAAAGAAAGTATTATCAAGGTTTACCAGTTACAACTTCAGCCTTTATTTTACCTTTTGCATTTGCTTTAAGATATGTTATTTTTGGTTTAGATTACTTATATGGAACTTTAATGTTAATTACAGGTATTTTATTTGTTGTTGATTTTAAAGTGCCAAAATTAAAAAGGAAAGGACTTATTGCACTTGGTGTTCTAGTTGTTGTAGAACTTGTGCAAATTCTTTGTTTTTCATGATTAAAGATCGTCAAGG
>OBJF01003022.1_pt1 | contig 11170 bp, 9 predicted proteins | sample 1519091 | NCBI WGS metagenome assembly OBJF01 (sample SAMEA2452124, study PRJEB22498) | human gut metagenome | biome: human feces; feature: human gut; material: feces | place: Australia | collected 2012
ATTTTCTTTTCTGATTTCTTTTCTGTTGTCTGTTCTTTTTCCTGCTTTTTTTGTTCCTGCTGTTTTTCTTGTTTCTTCTTATCGTCATTTTCTAAAGATTGATCTGACGAACTTGAATTACTTACCGCAGTTTCCTGTGTCTCATAATACGGTATTCCCATAATGTTTTCATATTTTGGAGTAACTTCTATCGGAATCCATCCCATTCCATCCAGATAAATTTCGGGCCATGCATGCGCGTATTTTTGTGAAACAGTCACCGTCTCTGCCGTTCCTGCCTCTTTTACCGTTTCCGGTGTAAGAAGGTATCCTTCCACATAACGGGATGGAATTCCATAATAACGAAACATCATTACTGCTGCCGCCGCATACTGCACATCGTATCCTGTTTTTTTATCTTCAAAAAACCATTGGGCAAAGTCTTCATCTTCCGGGATACTTCCTGGATTTTCATTATAGGTAATCGATGTTTTCATGAAGCTTTTTACCCGGTTTATAATTGCTAATACCGATAGATTACTTTGAAGACTCCCTTCTGTTGCAGAAGAAATCAATGTTTTTGTTTCTTTATTTAAGAAAAGACATGTTGCATTTACATATTCTTTGTAGCTTTCCGTCATTTTTTTTGAGGAAAGATTCTTATCCTCCGTCTTAATATTGGTAGACGATTTCAACTTTCCAGCCATTGTTTCCATTGCTTTAAAAGAATATTCTCCTGCTCCTTTTATTCCAGAAGCGAATATATTCTCTGTTTTATTAATCGCTGCCGTCCCTTCTTCTTCATATATTGTTGGTAAAACAGCACTCTCATAAGGAAGATAAAAATACTTTCGATTCGCCCCTACATTTTTTACAGATAAACTGTAAAGAGACGGATCTGTTTTCCCTTCCAAAAGCTTTTTCTGCCTTACAAAATGATACATTACTGTGTTTCCGTAAAATTCTTTATTATGAAGCCATAATAAAGATTCGTATGCCTCCCGGTCAGAAGCTGCAAGCATACTCCTGTCTGAGCCAAAAATATTCCAGTTATTTGTACTTGCTTTCCAACAATTATTCTCATAAGTTGTTCCAACAAATCCTTTCAGATAATAACTGTTTTTCTTATAAATATTTACTTTAAGAGCTTCCTCATCTGTCCGCTTCATCTTCTTTGCCTTTGTAAGCTGACCTTCCGGAAGAACGGATTCCTGCTCTTTATATCGTTCTTTATTCCAATTTTTCTGTACTGCCGACATCTGTCCGGTATTCGTCATTCCAAAAAAAGTTCCTAAAAGAAGCACAATAATAATAACTGCTGTTCCAAGTACTCCACCCCAGAAAGAGGATGAAAATAAAAAGAAACAAAAAATAAGAAAGCTTAATACCGCAAACAACTCCGGTCGGATTCCCCACACAAAAAAAGGAAAAGCGAAACAAATCGCTACTACAAAAAACAAAATGCACGGATGAACTTTCCACAACAGTGCCATGACTAGAATGAGCCATAAGGTTATCCCCAATATTCCAACCACAAATGGCAAAAACTCCACATTTCCTGTCTGCATATCTACCGATGTATTTTGAAGTATACGATGAAAAATATTTTTGCTCTGTCCATAGTCTGCCAGATAGTCAGCCACGGTTCTTGAAAAAATCAACAGAGCCTTTCGAATATTTTCTACGGAAAGAAGGAAAAATGGCACAACAAAATACAGACTGCTTATAAAGATCGCAAATCCTTTTCCGGCAGATATTCCGGCTAAATACAGCAGTATTAAAAAGGCTGCTCCAACAAAAAGAAGGACACCTGCCATATACATTTCAAAACGACCTGCAGCATACCAGATAAAACACAATATCGCAGCAAGCCAAACATAGCCGGCCCGCATTGTTTTGGTCCAGCTATCCCCACTCTGATGATTCAATTTTTTAATATGAAATGAATTTTTATGCTCCATAATGTGTACTCCTGTATGCAGTCAAAATCCGATCAATATCCTGTCCCAATGTCTCCGCTGCAAAAATATATGGAACGAAAGCTTCCCCCTCTTTTTCCCTTGCTTCCTGCCGTTCCAGTAACAAAGTCATATTCCAGTCAGCTACAATATCCTTTTGTTCATTCCAGTAATCTGTAATATAAATCACTTCCGAAAATGCTTCTTTTCTCTCTTCTTCAAAAGAAGTTATCGTCGCACTTCCCTGAGAAAAAAATACACTGTGAAAAACATGAACATATACTTCTTCCAACTGCATTGCATTTGCCACATTGTAAAAATTCCATCCATCGGTCTTTTTATCCCACCAACAAAGACAATGCTTCTGTCCTTCCTGTGCCATATGCTGTGAAATAGAAAAAAATGCTTCTAACAACCCGTCAATCATAGCAGCATCCAGCTTTTCTACCCTTGTTTCGAGAAAAATAAGTGGCATCCGCATCATAGGAACTTCCACTTCTTTTACCATATATTCATCTGTTTTTCCTGTTAGCTTCCAGTGAATTAACTTCATGGAATCTCCATCAACATACGGACGGATTCCAAAATATTCCCCCGGACCATTTCCCTTTTTACCACTTTGTTCCTCATCAAAAAAAGAACAGGCAACTCCGCTGTTTTGTACTGGAAAATGCAGTTCCGTTGTTTGTGGCAGAATCATTACCACCTTCTCCTGATTTACATATGTTACCTTTTTCATACATCCAAAAAAGCTGTACAGTTCCACCCGCAAAATCGTGATTTCCAAAAATCCCATATATTCCGAATCTATAACAAAGGCAGCCGCACTATTTTTTCGTCCCGCTGCCCTGATATTCATAGAAAACATTTCCTGTTCCCCACTGATTGTCTTCTTTACCCGTAAAAAAACTTTCCCAGATAAAACAGGGAAGCTTCCTGTATTACTGATATAAAGTCGTCCGGTAATTTTTTCTTCCTTTTGTGCGTAGGCAGGAATAATCAGATGAGTAGAAACTTCCTTTGGAAGATAAAGATTATAAATGACAGCCACCAGCAACATAATTCCTAATGCCATCCCTGCAATCTTCCCTGTTGTTCCAGAAAGAAAAATAATGAATGCAATCCACAGTAACAGACAGACAATCCCGCTAATTCGATTCATCCATAATCTTTTTCGGGTCATCTTCTTCCTCCTGCCGCTCTTCGATCCGGCACATGTACAGTGGCACAAATTTCATCCATAATCTTATCCGCATCTTTCCTCGATAACCTTGCTCTTGACTTTAATACCAGACGATGACGGAAAACATCTTTTACAACATCCTGAACATCTTCCGGCACAACATAATCTCTGCCAGCCAAAAATGCACTCGCTTTTGCCATTCTGCATAAAGCCAGAGACCCTCTTGGACTGACGCCCAACTGAATCATATCATGTCTTCGTGTCGCATCAGAAAGCATTGCAATATATTGATAGATTAACGAGGAAACCTTAATTTCATTCACTTCCTTTTGCATAGTAAGTAATTCTTCCTTTGAGATAACCTCATTCACAGCATCTAAAGGATCACTCACCTTTCTCTGACTCATAAGAATCATTTCTTCCTTTATTGTTGGGTATCCCATAGACAAAAGAACCATAAAACGATCCATCTGCGACTCCGGAAGAATCTGCGTACCGGCAGACCCGAGTGGATTTTGCGTTGCAATAACAAAAAATGGTTCCGGTATATTTCTTGTCACACCGTCTACCGTCACCTGTCCTTCTTCCATAACCTCCAAAAGTGCTGACTGTGTTCTACTTGAAGTACGGTTAATTTCATCTGCCAGCAGAAGGTTCGTCATAACTGCCCCCTGACGATATTCAAACTTTCCACTCTCCTTATTATAATAGTAGAAACCGACCACATCCGATGGCATAACGTCCGGTGTAAACTGTATTCTTCGATAAGAAAGTCCCAAAGCCTTTGAAAAAGCCAGCGCCATCGTTGTCTTTCCCACACCAGGTACATCCTCAAGCAAAACATGTCCACCAGAGAGAATCGTCATCCACACCTTACGGATGACCTTTTCTTTACCAATAATTACTTTATTCACTTCTTCTATAATCAAATTCGCTTTATTCAAAAAATACTCCTTTCTTATGAGGGTAGCAATATACAGCAATTACCGTTCATTATAACACGAAAAAGGATTTTTGATATAATAATTTATCTGATAGACAAAATCTGGAAAAGTTTTTAATACAATACTCTAAATATCACGAATAATATCACAGCCTTTCCTACAAGCATTGGTAACCATAACCTTCCTGGAAGACCATTATGTGTGTTTTGTTTTGGGCATTTTCCGATACATTTTCCACAGGAGAAACATTCACCGGATGTCGCATTATCCCCTTCTTTATCCGATGGTATCTCAAGGTTTGCCGGACATACTAAATTACACGCTTTACAGTTTGGAATACAGTTTTCTCTGTTTCGTTTGATTACAGAAAATGGTAACACCGGCATCAGGGAAAATACTGCTCCCATTGGGCATAAGAAACGGCAGAAAAATCTTGGTTCCAATGCCATTCCTGCTGTAACCAATAAAAAGAGACCTGTTCCTATAAGGCTGTCTGCCATCTTCAACTGATGGAAACGGGAAAATGCACTGAACGGACTATGTACAGCAACGGCACTACTGTAACCTTTTATGCAAAGAAGCAGGACAACAAGCAGGACAACATATTTTAAATACCGGAGTATCTTTCCCGCTTTTGAAAAACATTTCAACGGTTTCTTTTTTCTTTTTTTGCGAATCATAGATGAAATAAAATAAACGAAATCCCCCCAGGTTCCAAATGCACAGGCAAATCCACAGAAAAATCGTCCAAACACAATGGTAAAGACCAGTAATACCACAAGTGTCTGTACAAAGGAATTCCACTGCAGACTTGCACGCTGTGTAATTTGTTCTACAATTAATTTTATTCCGGTAAATGCAGTGGAAAATAAGGCTGGATAGATGATAAAAAATACTGCCCGTATCATCACTTCTATGATTGTCTGCACCGATATTTTTTTCTTTTTCTTCATTATTTAGCTGCTCCTTCTAATGCCTGTCCTACTGCATTCTTTATTCCTGTAGATGAATAGGTTGCTCCGCTTATTGTATCAACCTCTGTCGTCTGCTTATCAAGTATTGTCTTCACAATATCTTTTGCCATTGATAAATAAGCCTCATCTTCTCCACCTGCTTCTATAATATCTATCGCACTGATCTTCTTCCCGGATACCGTTACTTTTACTTTAATTTCTCCTCCAAATCCCTGTGCGCTTCCTGTATAGGTTCCATCTTTGTAAGTCCCTCCTGCTCCTGCGGAACCACCCTCGGCTCCAAGCTTTCCAGAGCTTTTTGCTGCTTCAAGAATCTCCTCTTTCTCTCCCTGAAGTTGATTTACCTGACTTTCTAATTCTGCAATCTGCGCTTCTTTATCCCGGCTGTAGATTACCGCCTGATAGCCCGCTAATAGTCCCAGAACGAGAATGAGGTCAAATAAACGGATTAAAAAGTTTTTGTATTTCATTTATTGTCCTTTCTAAATTGTTTTATCTAAGTTTTTCAATATTATCTTTTACTAATATTTTTTCATATTCATTTTTATAGTTTTAATAAATTACATAGTAGTTTTTCATAAAAACACCTTATATCAGATATGAGATGACCCCACCTCTGTAGGTGGCGAGCAACAAATCCGTATCAGTGGGGGAGTCAATCCCCCATCTGATATAGTCTCCGGCAGGGCGCAGCAAAACTGCCGGGGCATTCTTGAATTTCATAAATAGAAAACTACTTTCTTGTGGTGATGGATACTTTACATAAACTATATACACCAAAATAGCTTTCATTCTATTTTTATAAATATGTTATACTATTTCTTTGCTGTATTAAATGCTTTCTGGCAGGCTTCTTTAATCGCTTTTGAAGAACAAGTTGCGCCTGATACAGTATTTACACCATCTGCTGTTCCCTGCGCTGTAATCTTGGAAACCATTCCTCTCTTTGCTGTATTGACATAAGATTTATTAGTTGCATTGGTGCTTGCAGCAATATTAGCTATATTCGTAATTTTATCTTTTTTAATTGTGATATCCATAGTTATCGTATAAGAATCAAAATCTTCGTCTTCATCTGGATCACAAGTCACACTTACTTTATAAGTTCCATCCTTATATACTTCTCCCTCATCGGTATTGTCTTTTGATTCAGTTGTTGTGTCCTCTTTTTTCTCGGTTGTTGTATCCTCTTTCTTTTCTGTAGTTGTATCCTCTTTTTTCTCAGTTGTTGTGTCTTCCTTCTTGGCTGTTGTAGTTTCCTGCTTTTTCGTTGTTGTAGATTTATCTTTTTTTGCTTTAGATAACGCATCATTTACTGCATTAAATATAGCATTTGAACTATAGGTTGCTCCACTGACAGCATCCACTCCACTCGTTCCATTTTTTGAGACAATAAGTGATGGGATATTTTGAATTTCATCCCTGCTCATAAACTGCTTAAGGTTTGTTCCCTTTGCTGTAGAAGAAATCTCAACTGCAGAAATCTTTCCATTTTTAATTGTTACGTTTGCAGTTACACTATATTCTTTAAACTGCTCTCCTTTACAAGCTGCATTTCCTGTATATGTTCCATCCTCATAACCTTCTTCAGGTGCTTTGGTATTACTATTATTGGAGTTATTATTTTTCTTTTTATTTTTTCCTTTTTTCTTCTTTTTACTCTTCTTTTCTGTAGTACTACTCTCACCTGTTCCTGCTTTTGAAAGCGCATTTCTTACTGCCTTTATAATTCCGTTTGAACTATAAGTTGCTCCTGAAGCTACATCTACATTTGTTGTCTGCCCGCTAATTATCTTAGGAATAATTCCTTTTGCTTTACTAAAATAGGACGCAGTTTCTCCAGATGCACTTGTCACATCAATACTCTTGATTTTTCCGTCTTTTACCGTTACTTTTACAGAAATATTTCCGCCAAAACCTTTGCCAGAACCAGTGTAAGTTCCGTCTTTCCATGTACCGGATTCTTTTACTTTAGAAACGCTTGGTGCAGAACCACCTGCATTACTGTTACCTGCTGAAGATGCTGTCGCATTATTAGATTCTGTTCCATACAGGGCATTCTTTACGGCACCAATAATTCCATTAGAACTGTAGGTTGCTCCAGACACAACATCTACATCCGTGCTTTGTGCAGTAAGCATCTCATCAATAACACCTTTTGCACGACTGAAAAATGAATCTGTTTCTCCCGGTGCACTGACAATATCAATGGCAGTCATCGTCTTCTTGCTTACCGTAACATTTACCGTTACCTTTCCACCATATCCATTGGCAGAACCTTTATAAGTTCCATCTTTTAAGTCAATGGCTCCCTTTTTTCCTTTTTTCGTTGTATTCTTCTTTGCCGTAGCAGCCGCTGCTTTCGCTGTGGTGCTTTCATTTGCGAGTGCTTCTTTAATCTGACTGATGTCTGTCCCCGTAGCATTGTATTTCTTTGCTTTTGGCGTCTGATATCCTGTGAGTACTGTTAACATCAATACTGCAAGACATACTGCCGGAATTATTGCTGTAATCCCTTTTATAGCTGAAATCCTGCTACCAAAACCTTTAAACTTTTCAACAAATTTACTCAGTTTTCCTTTCATCTTCTCTCCCTTTCCTCTTGATACATCTTGATGTATTTCCGAATTTCTCTGTTCGAAAGCATACTTTTTACTGGTTTTCTTTTTTATTTTTATATAATTGGTATCTTTTTTACTTTCAGTTGTTTTCACTTCATTAATCCAACTGCTTTTCTTTTCATTTTCAACTATTCTTTATCCTATAACTGACTGATCCTCTTTATATTTCCAGCTTTTTACACTATAAAGCTGATTTGACACAGGTAATATTATTTTTTTATCACCATAAAGTCCGACTCACTCGTAAAGTTATCCGCAATTCCCTCAGATACTAAAATACTTCCATCATCCTTTACGAGAATCGTATCGAATTCATCATTGTGCTTTTTCCAATATTCCTGTGCCTTTTCCGGCCCCATAATAAATAATGAAGTGGACAGTCCATCTGCAAGTGTTCCATCATCTGACACAATCGTTACCGAAGTCAGCCCATTATTTGCCGGATAACCTGTAGACGGATCAATAATGTGATGATACGTCTTACCATCTTGTTCAAAATATCTCTCATATCCGCCAGAAGTAATGACTGCCTTATCTTTAATAGACAGTACACCAAGATAATTTTCAGTATCTGCCGGATTCTCAACAGCAACTCTCCAGTCAGACCCATCTGGCTTTCCATTTAAAGTCTGCACATTACCACCAAGACTGATTACTGCACTGGAAATTCCATTTTCCTTAAATATATCCATCACTTTTGAAGAAGTATATCCTTTGGCAATTCCACCAAGATCAATCTTCATTCCTTCCTTATCTAAAGTGACTTCCTGCTTTTTCTCATCATATAAAACGTTATCTGCTCCCATCAAGCCTCTTAACTTCTTCAGTTCATCCTTGCCAGGAACACGGTACTTCTCTGTTGGAAATCCCCATGCCTGCATGATTGGGTAAATCGTAATATCAAATACTCCATTTGTACTATCATAAATTTCCTTAGAACGTTCAATCAGATAACCTGTCGTTTCTGACACAGAACCTTTTCCATTTTTATTAATCTGTGAAACTTCACTGCTGTCAATTCCTGTAGACACAAGCTGTTCAATCTTATTAATCTCATCAACTGCTGCATCTAATCCTTTTTCAGCATTCTCCCCGTATGCAGTTAAAGTCATGTAAGTATCCATTGCAAAAATATCTCTGGATGCTGACTTTTCCTGCCCTGCTTTTACATCCTTGTCTGTGCCGCCTGCCTGCTGTGTTGTATGTTCCGCTGCCTTTCCACTATCACTTTTTCCCGTATTTCTGGATGTGCCACATCCAGAAATCATCCCTGTGATAAGAAAGGTTATTAATGATAAGATTACTATCTTTTTTCTCAAATTTATCACTACTATCCTCCGCTATTCTAAAGCTTACTTTTATTAGTTTATGCTAACTTCATACATTATATAGAAAACATTCTGACAATGCAATTTTTTTTTGCGAAAATGAGAAGTTTTTTCATTAATGTATATAAAGTTTGACATAGCTAATAGTAGTATATTATTATATTTTTCGTTAGAAATTCCTAACCATAAATACCAATTATAATAAAATTTAAGGAGGAACTTATGAGAAACAAATTATTTGCAGGCGCTCTCGCTTTAGCTATGACTTGCACTACTGTATTTTCAGGTGTAGCTCCGGCAACAGTTAAAGCTGCAAGCGTAAGTACCGTACAGACACAGGCAGCAGAGAACAGCTATGTTTACTGCTATGCTGGATTAACCTGGGCTGAGTATTGGAAAGCAGAAAACTGGAGATGCTTCTTCTTCTTACAAAGGAGATACTCGTAACGAACTTGATAAAGGTGCTTTTGACGTTGTAACAAGAGCTACAGCAAATCATGGCTTACACCGTGGAAGTTATCAGTGTACCGCTGCTATTGAAGGTGAAAAAGGAACTTACAATGTATCTTACTGGACAGATAAGAATACTGCAGTTCTTACAGATGGCAGCACTATCAATTTCGACAAAGGAACGATCACAACTAGTAATGGTAACACTGATACTATGAAAGATTATAAAGTTTATGGTCTTAAATATGTACCAGTAGCTGTTAAGGTTTCTGATTATGCTGCTTTCAAATCAAAATATAATGTAGTTGAAAATGGTCAAACTTTATCTGGCGGATTCGGTGAAGGACAATTAAGTAACTATTCTGTTACTGCTGATGTTACTGCCAAGACAAACGGTTTAAAGACTGTAACCAAAAACTCTGATGGCTCTTTTTCTTTTGGAACAAGAACAGAGGGTACTGATTCTGGTATTAAAGGTCAGGCTTTAAAAACTGCCGATTTGGCAAATATGGGTGCTGAGGTAAAAAAAGCGGATGGGGCTTATGGTGAGTTTCTTCGTGTAGACTTTAAAAGTGGTTATGGTGATCTCGGTGCTAATATGCAGTCTGTTACATGGACTTATTATGGCAAAGACAGCACTCGTACTACTGCACTTGAAACTTATGGTACAAAATTTGCCGCTGATAACTGGATGCATAAAGCAATGGGAATCCAGTTAGGCCTTACCGATTCTCTTCGTTGCCAGCTCCCAGCAGGAACAGATGGAACAGGTTATTGGACAATCACTATTCATGCATTAGGTTATAAAGATGCTTCTTATGACTTTGAGGCTACTGCTGATAATATCGTTGTTCCTTCTACTGAAGACGCTGACACTTCTGAATTAGAGAAAAAAGTAAATGAAGCTTCTCTTCTCTCAAAAGAAAATTATACTGCTAAATCATGGAGCGATTTTGAGGGAGAATTACAGGAAGCAAAAGAGGTTTTACAGGATTCTGGTTCCGCTCAGGCTATCGTAAATGAAGCTCTTAGCCACCTGACAAATGCAATAAATGATCTTGTAAACATCAGCGGTCTTAATAAAGCCGTTTCTGATGCAAGTACTTTAAAAGAAAGTGACTACACCTCCGCATCTTGGAAAGCTCTACAGAATACATTAACCTCTGCAAAAGCTGTTTTAACTAATGATGCTGCTACTCAGAAAGAGGTTGACTCTGCAAAAGAGGCTGTTACTGCTTCTATCAAAGCACTCGCTAAGAAACCAGCTGTCACTACCCAGAAGAAAGCCAACACAACCACTGCTTCTAAGCCAGCTACAAAACCAGCATTAAAGAAAGCGAACGTAAAACTTTCCAAACCTGCTCTTAAAGTTGGTAAGACAACAAAGAACAAAGCAAAAGTTACATGGAAGAAAATCAATAAAGCTACAGGTTACGAAATTCAGTACACAACAAAGGGATTTGGTAACAAGAAAGCTACAAAGACTGTAAAGATTTCTAAAGCTAAGACTACATCTGCCCAGCTTAAGAAACTTACAAAGAAGACAAAATATAAAGTTCGTATCCGTGCCGTATATTCAAAGGCTGGATATAAGACAGTTACTTCTAAGTGGTCTGCAACAAAGACTGTGAAGACAAAATAGTAATTGCCGCAGGCAAAGAGACGCCCCCGAAGAGAGTCTAACCCCTATATTTGTGACTTTAGTCGCGGCGGTTTGAATGCTCGCTTTAAGC
>OBJF01003039.1_pt1 | contig 11119 bp, 5 predicted proteins | sample 1519091 | NCBI WGS metagenome assembly OBJF01 (sample SAMEA2452124, study PRJEB22498) | human gut metagenome | biome: human feces; feature: human gut; material: feces | place: Australia | collected 2012
CAATATCCGATTCTTGTTCTGCTTCTCCAAAAAGTAATTGAATCGGAGACTCTATTAAAAATAACATACCACCATCTACAATAACCGAGTACGCATAGTCGATACATTCTTTCCACTTCTCAGTGGACCAAATCAACTCAAATATCTCTTGCTCATCTCCATCACAATGTGAATGGTTCTTCACCCAATCTACATATTCTTTCCATATATTTGGGCATTGTTCGAATATTCTAATAAACAGTTTTCCGCCATAATCCACATGGTCACTTATTTCAAGAGCATTCATATAAATTTGAGATAGTGTACCAAAATCATCTTTGAAAAGTTTCAAAAGGACTTCTATATCATCATCTCGGTACACATATCCCAAAAAAGCTGCTGACAGAGTCTCTTTTTCCGCTATTTGTTTAAGAATGCTATTCTTTAATCCATTATCTCTTTCCCCATACCTTATTAGCAATGTAACCGAAGGTACTATCGGATTATCTCCAGCCAAATTTCTTTCCGAAAAGCTGCTGTAATCACGAACAACTGTGTCCGTGATACCACGCTCGTTAATACACTCCCAAATCAGAGACAGCCATGTATCTTTCTTACAATACTCAACTCCATTCAGCAAATTATATGTTTTTTCGTAACCAATGTTAGAAAGCAAAAAATCAACTTGCCTATAGCCGTTTAATCTGAACGGGGCATCACTTTTAAAATACTCTTCAATCACATCTACATAAAAATTCGGATTTGTTTCTAGTAGCTCAAAAACTATATCCAGTCCTCTGCTTAAAGACCAGAGATTTCTTTCACCAACCGTATCTTGTAAGAAATTACATGTTTTAAACAAATCTATATAATCTTTAAGACCATATGAATCAAACTCCGCAGCTATATTAGCCTTTCGAATTCTCTCATCTTCTTCAATGGTCCTTCCAAGTAAATGCTCTCTTAATAGAATCCTATACAATCTAAAATCATGATTATTCTCAGAAATCAAGTATCTCTCATCAATTGGACTATTTATCCGACCAGCAACTTCTCTGTATCTATCAATTATTCTTGCATCGAAGAAATCAATGTTATCTTTTTTTATCACCTCAGCAAAAATCGTATCAAAATCCGATTGCAAATAGGCCATGGAATCCTTCTTTTTTAATCCCTTAAAACGGACTTCAAAAAGAATGTCATTAACTATATCCCGGTATTCCTGTTTTGTACGCAGAACTCCCAGTGTCCTCCAGATTTTATTACGCAATAATGCTATTTCTTCGTCAAAACCTATCGTCATTTTAATAAAGTTGAAAGCTCTGCTATTCTTTACTTCTTCCGTATAAGAAAACTCTGTCTTCAACGCATATTGTGCGACGTGGATATAAAGTATACTGAAATTATAGTTTTCGCCTTCATTAGTTGCTTCCCAAAGTCTGTCCATTAGCACATTTTCATTTTTATATTTGTTATTCCAAGAATACTTATCATAAAGAAGATAGTTACAAATCCCAAAGTAAAAATCCATTATTAAATCTGGACGCTTTTCAAAATATGACATAAGAAGTTCTATCGAATCATTAAATGATTCCGTATACTTAAATCCTCCAAGAATTTCTATTTCTTTTGTAGAAATATTCTGATAATTCTTTTTAGAATTCACATCAAAACTATGCATATCAAAATCCACATACTTTTCTAGTTCTATCTTCTTTTTTATGATACACAAAGCTTTATCTGGATTCACCTGGTGAAAAGCCTCTAAATATTCCATGTCTTGCCCGTCTGGAGCATTATTCCACGCAGAAATAATAGAATTCTCTACATAGTGAACAGTATCCTCGGAATTAAAAATGTTTATTATAGTTTTTAATGCATAAACAGCTTTTTTCTTATATCGCGGGAAAGCAATAGCTATTAGATTTTCAATGCTTATCCATCTTTTTTCATACAAAACATAGTATAAAATGTAATTCCCAAGGCTTTGATCTGAAACCTTAGTTATTTCGTTTTTAAACCAATCAACAAGCTCAAGAGAATAAAGTTTTTCTACTGCTTCATCCTCCCTAATCTCAGCGCCATACTTTCTCTTCAAGTCGATATATAGCTGGTTTTCTTCCCCTTTTACAGGCCCTGCAACCGTAATTAAGAAAAGCATTATGATATCATCTTTAGTTAGACCAGCTTCACTTAAGATGCGACCGTAATAATTTCTAAATATGTCTTCAGCATTTCGAATAGCCTGATACCCTTCATCAACAGATCTGATTCCAGCCAAGAAAGCCAGTCTTGCATTACCATTAGCTATCTCTGATATTTTTTTTAAAAAATCAGGATTTAGAATCTCCAAATCTACTTTCAGAATATCCTTGATTTCTTCATCTGTAAGCCTTTCTATCTCTATAACTTTAGGTACAGTATACTTCGATACAGTATTAATTACTCTTTTCCTTGCATAATCACGTACGGTAATCAAAATTTTAATCTCGTACTCAGGCGGAAGCATCAAAAGAGTTTGTAACACATTATCCATGCTGACCACCATATTAGCATCATCAAAGAATAGCATATATTTGCCGGGATTATCGATATAATACTTTATATCTTCATACAAAAAATTACCATTACTTCGAACACAATAAACCTTATATTCTTTGTCATCCCATTCACGACATACTTCTATCGCTAATCTTGTTTTTCCAATTCCAGATGGTCCAGTCAAAACCGTAACTGTATTATTTCGTATGCTCTCACATGTATTATCTATTTCTTTTTTTCTATGCAAAAAATCACAATTAATTGGTGCATTGATACCGTTTGCATCATAAGCTTTGACAAAATCCTCAATATCAAAAAACTGATTCGTATCAATCTCAACCCCAAGTTGATTCTTTGCAATATGCGGATATATCAGCGCTAAATCATGAGAAAGTGTGTCAATCCCAATAAGTTCTATCTCAATACCTTCCAACAGTTCTATAATGCTGTCAAATTGCTCTATGTGTATATTTGTAGAACAATGTCCACAGATAATCTTCTTGATTTTGTCATTCTCCAATGACAGTTTCGCTGTATTAAAACATGACAAAATATCAGCCTTTATCTTATCTGCCGGCTGAGAACTTACACTTCCGTAATTTATTAGTATATACTTTCCATCTTCTGTTAACACATAAGCATCTGGAGTCCCTTTTGTAGGCTTATTAGTCGCCGTCTGTACCCCTAATGTTTGAATATTTGTAAACTTATATTTTTTATAAAGATACTCATCAAACAGTGACTGAAAGGCCCCTCCTTCCAACTGCATGACTTTACTTTGTATAAGATTCACATTGCTCAATTAAATACACCTTCTTATACCACTACAATCTTATCATTTTTTCTTTCTATAACTCTTCGGATTCCCAGCCGGACATTAAAATTCGTAAATTTTTCAACCATGCTTGCCTGATTCGTGAACGGAGATTGCAGAAGCATATGTAATGGGCCGCCCCTTTTGTTACAATAAAAAATTTCTATTTCTATCATGCTTTTTTTAAAGCATATCTCGTATAATCTCCGCTGACAGATTTCCACCTCCATGCTGACTGTCACTTCCAGATGCGGCCATTGTAAATAAATACCTACTATCTCCTTTATAAATTAATTTATAATGCCTTCCCTCTTTTTCGATAGCAAAACCATATGCTTTTAAATCACATTTTAAACTATCGCCTACTTTTGTATATCCTTTTAAAATACGTTTAATATCCTTTCGCTTTTTATCCACTGCCCCTGTAATTTCATTACATTCTAAAATATCCTGTAATATATGTTCTTTACGTGTTTTCTTTTTCACCTGGCTCATTTGATTATGTAGCATCTCTAAAATCTGGTCTTTTATTTCCCCCTCATACAGCTCATCTTCTACACCATAATATATAAGTGGTATTTCTGTTACCTGTTCATATTTTGCTCTTAATCCTTGATTTTCTGCCTGCAATGCTATAACACGATTATTTAATTCCTTAATTGTGCGCTCTTTTTCTTCAAGTTCATCAGAAAAATTTTCATAAACTTCTGAAACTTCATTTTCTGCCTTTGCTTTCTTTTCTGTAGCACTTACATAACGCAATTTAAGAAGTTCGTTTTGAACGCCCTCCCACGTCATCATTTTATCACGCGCCTGTTGATTCATATATCTACACACTATATTCACAATACGGTCTAGTAGAATTTCTTCATGCTTCTCATATCTTCCCGTTGTAATAATTTTATATAATGCAGAACTACCAGGGTAATAGATACCAATACTTCCATGATGAGAATTCATGCCATGACAGCTTTCCTTAAGTACTTTGGATACATCAGTATCTTCTTCCACAAGAGTATGCGCAACGCCGCGCAATCTATACGCTAAGCTTTGAACTCTTAGTGGATATCTTCCCCAGAATTTTGTTACATATATTACCGGCATGGAGTATATAGTATTTCTACATATAATATCTTCAATAACTTTATAATTGTCTTTTTTTATCGGGATGACTCTGTCACTAATTTCCAAACCATTATCCATAGCAATATAGCCTCTCTCTAGCAGCATATTCACCAAAATCGGCGTCTTAAATTGAGGACTAAAACCTATTGTATCCGCCGTTGTCTCTCTATCAATCTTAATAGAAAAGACATGTGTATTGAAATTCACAACAATATCCGTATTCCATATAATATTATTTTTATCAAACTGGTGAAACCGAATCGCAATCGTATTGTAAGTTTGTATTTCTTCAATAGCTAATGATAAATCTTTTTCTTCAAATTTAACATTTCTTTTCTTTCCATCCCACTTTAAGTTAGAAATTTTATTATGAGGACTCCCTTGATTCCATCCATGATTTAAAAGAGCTTTACTGGAAACGCTGGAAAATAGAAACTGCCATTGATAAATACAAATATGATATTGGTGCTGTTAATTTTCACTCGAAAAAAAGAGAATTTATCATACAGGAAATCTGGACGAGGATGATTCTTTACAACTATTGTATACTGCTAGCTTTTCAGGTACCAGTCAATCATTCAGTAAAACATAAATATGAACGCCAGATATCGTATACGGATGCAATTGATATTGCAGAAAATATCTACATCCACATACGAATCTGAACAATAAAACTTTAATACAGCTACTCTTACGGTATATCCATCCTGTCCGCCCCGACAGAAAGGAAACCAGGAAAAAACGCCGTTCCAGAAGATGTATTCCCTTTACACACAGAATAGCTTAAGTTTTCCAATTTAGAATAACGTATTTTTGACAGATTTGCAATCTGTCTTTTTGTGGTACCCGAAAAAACTTTTTCACCTAAAAAACCATTCTTTGATTTGTAAATTCCTTCTATTTTTCAACATTTATAATACAAAACAATAATAAATGGTATGAATAATTTCCAGTTTTCATTTAGTTAGATATCTTAATGACAGTGGGTCTGACCCCAGATATCTCCCCGAAATCAAACAACTGATCAGCCAGTTTGGTAAGATTGGTAACAACCTGAATCAGATTGCCCGATACTTTAATCAGGGTGGCATTATTTCATCTGAAATGAAAAAGGAGATTAGAAAGGCACTACGGGATATTTATGAAATGAAATATGACATGGGTAAAATGGTGCGGGAATTTCGGGGCGAGATGTAGATTGTGAAAGTTAGCAAAACTTAAAAAATTTCCATATCTTTATGAAATTGGAGATGTGGTGTGGAAAAAGCACTGCTGATTCACGAAATTTGTGGCTTGGCAGTGCTTTTTGGTTGTCTTTATTTATTGTATTGGTGTGGGGAAGCTTTCTTGTGAAAGTTAGCAAACTTTAAATCATTCCCAGTATATTAACGCCATTTTTACTTATTTGGCGCTATTTATGGCGTTATTGGCGCTGTTGTTAATATTACTTTTTCCCATAAGGAACCGATACTTCTGCCTCCATGCTCAATTCGATTTCAGATACATATTTATAAAGTAGTCCAAAGCTCACACTGACTAATTTCTGTGCTTATTGTAAAATTATGCAGAACGGTCTACCCCCAGATTTTCCCTATTCCATTCTTCCCAGCATAGCTGGGGGATTAGACTTTTCATTTACATGCATAGTTATCTTGTTAACATATAGCTACACAATATTGCATACCGGCTGGGCGAGTGCTTTTAAATCATCCCACGAATCTGCTTTTGCAATATCATCTTCGTAGGCAATCAAATATCCCCATTTTTGATTCACGTATTCCTCTACCGTAATAAGACGTCTAACCAAAGCTTCTGCTGCCTTACGCTTTGCCTGAACCTTTGCATCATCACGCCCTCTCTGATCTTTCCCCTCAATTATCCAATAAACACCCAAATCATCACGTGCTACAAAGTCTGGGAAATATCGATCTTTCGCATTATAATAAATGTAAGCTCCATGATGCATATGGAGTCGATGCCACCATACAATATGTGGGGAAGTATTAAGTAATTTTGCCAATACATATTCTCCTCTATATGAATCAAACGACTCCGCTTCAAATAATGATTTAAACCATCCCGAATAAAATCTCCCACGTACAAATTGGTTCTTTGATTCAATAGGATCATAAATTTTATCCCCTAAAGTTAACGTATAGCGATCAAACTTTATTTCTTTAGGTTGAATTACTGGTATTTCTTTTGTTGAACGCTGAACAGATTCAATATATGCTTTAACAATATCTTGTAGCTGAATTTTTGCTGAATCAAGAGACTTTATTGTCCATGTTTCAAAAGTAACTGATTTCATAAACTTAGGAACCAAATATTTTTCAATGTAACAAATATTTTCTTTAGTTGATGGAACAAGTTGCATATACATTACAAGTTGACTAAGCGCATTGGCAGCATCACTATATTCGATATGTATTGAATCTACCTCAGCACTCTCTGTATCCACCACACGTAGTTTTTTTCCAAGTGCTGCCACAATTTCTTTTCTATAAAGGACATCTCCCGTAGAAGTAACCTTCTTTGCTGCCTCCTCTATACTTCTATCTGATATCTCAGATAAATCTATCGGAGGTTGCTCCAGTTTAACAATTGTCACTGGAAATTTGTAGGATACATCTTTAAATCGAGGATTTCTGTCTATGAAAACTGGCTCTAACAGAATATCATCTCTTATGCCATTATCGCCAATTGTTCTTATTCTAACAGTTGTTCCCTCTGCATTATTTACTGTTACTCCATTATCTAATACTCCAAAAGCAACAGAATCGCGGACAAATGTATGATTATCTTTCTTTAATTTATCATCATTTGAATATACAAAAACATTATTTTCTCTTGTACTGTCACAAAAATCTTCTCTATCTATTTTTTCTGTAGGTATTCCTGCTTGTTCTGCTGCATTACGAATAGCTATATCTACCTTCTCCTTGTCAGACATAGCGACTGCATCTTCCAAGCCAAACTGTTGAAGCACATTTTCCGCTACTAGTAACTCATGAAATGATTGATGAGCAATAATATCTAACTGATCTATTTGCCAAACACCCGTATACTTTCCAAATGGTAATCTTAATCCACGTCCCATAGTCTGCTGAGTTAACACCTCTGAAGCCATAGCTCTGAGCGTAACAATAACAGCAATATTTTTTACATCCCATCCTTCTTTTAGCTTATTAACACTTACTACTGCAAGAACTGGCGAATTAGGCAGATCAATATTTTCAAGTAATCTCTGTGTAGAATCATCTTCATGCTTAGAATCCACCTGCAAAACAGCAAGCTGTTTTCCAAAATATTCGGGTGTTCTAAGCAATTGTGTCACCTGTGTTGCATGAGCAACATCTGCACATACGACAAAAACAATCGCATTTAATGAATCTTTTCCTTGCTGCTTAGCATAAACATCATAATATGCTTGTTTAATTTTTCTTAGTTGCAATGCATCACGTAACTGTTGTTCTTCAGATGTCTGATCTGCTCCATATCCACCCTTTCTAAAAGCTAAAACTGGAGCTTTAACAAATTCTTCCTGAATAGCTCTATATAACGGATACTTATATATTACATGGTCTTCCTCAAGTACCGATGCTGTGAGACCAATAGTTGCAGCAGGTTGCAATTCTCTAAGTGCAGCATTGAATGCAGCAGCACTTGAAGAATACAAATGTGATTCATCTGCAATCACTACTAAATCATTCAAATTCTTTAAATAATCAAAGAGCACTCCGGTATTCTCATCAAATTTTCTAGTTTTTCTTCTTTCAGCATCCTTTGATGAGCCATGAGTACTACCTTCTGCTTCTTTAGGTGCATTAATTGCTGAATATTTAAAATAAACACTAAAGCAGGCACTTCTCGACCATAAGAAAGTTTTGGAGTTCCATTTATACGAGACCTCCATGCAGAATAATCTTGAGGTGTAACAATATCGGGTGGAACTTGTGCCCCCTCAATATATTTATCGTTACCTGGAACAAAATTTTGCACTGTTTTAGACTGTACAACTTTCCCTGGCGTAACAATTACAACATTACCAATTCCCTGTCTACGCAAATACTCAATAAATGCAGCCATCAAATATGTCTTACCTACCCCAGTTGCAAGATTAAGTACTTGCATGATATTTGTATCATAATCTCCGTCAAGCGTAAAAATTAGTTCTCGCAATGCTTTTTTATTTGGTGTACGAAGATCAAAATCAGCACTTATAGATTCAATCAAATCCGAATCATATGAAATATTAAGTTTCTTTACCATTACTCATTACCCCCTTTAGAATATTGGAAGATATCATCTGGAATAACAATTATCTTGGAACCTTTGCGCACTTGACGAAGATACTGTCTCACTCCATCCATCACGCTCATGGCAGCTATAACAATAATTTCTCCACATTTAGTTTGTGGTACAAGCCAATCTACTATCTCAACAGTAACCACTCCTTCAATTACCTTTAATAAAGAATTTCCTTTTCTTCCATCAAAAATTGATACATCCTCTCGTTTTAGTAATGAAAATCCTAAATTGGCAGCAATAGACCGAATAAGTATATCTCCTTTAGCATGTTCAGTTAATATGACTCTATTCCATTTCAAATCATAATCAAAACATTGTGGCGACAAGTGTGCTACTTGAAAACCGCCTCCACCATGCCAATTGATTACCTCTTTCGTATTTTGTGTCTTAGCTAATGCCTTGAGATTCTTAATCGTCTTGTCCCTTTTTAATTCCTTATTATCTGCTATTAATTTATTTAAAATACTTGTAAATTTTGCTGCGTCATCAGGGGAAACTCCTTTGGGTAATTCTACCCCTTCTGCAGCAATTCGCTCACCTTTCGTTCTTGTAATCCCGCCATTATCTTGATCAAAAACTACTTTTTCCAGTCGCGGCCTTGTATAATGAACAAATACGGAATCTAGGAGTTCACATGTCACCCATTTACGTCCCATTTTCTGCGCAACTGCTGCAGTAGTTCCTGATCCAGCAAAACAGTCCAAAACAATGTCACCTGGTTTTGTTGCAATATGTATAATTCGTTCTAACAATTTCTCCGGTTTGGGAGTAGAGAATGGAGTCTCATCAGGAAAAAGTTTTTTTATCTCTGCCTTACTGTTTCTATTACTACCGACATCACTGAAATTCCAGATTGTTCTTGGTGTAACTCCTCCTATTGGCAAATGTCCTTTTACCTGAATTCTCTTGCCATTGTTAATAAAGAAAACATCTGGCCAAACGCCAGCGACTGTATTCATGGCAGTTATTCTCGATTCTTCAACTGTTTTCTTTAATACTATGGCTTTAACATCTGATCTTACTTCGTGTAAACTAACCCCACAAATTTCAGCACGTTTTTCTATGTCATTAATATTACACAAATCATATTCTGCATATTTCAATAATTCACGAAACATTTGTTTCTGACCAAGTCTCCAACAACCTCCTATAGGTGGATATAATAAATCTCCAGTAAAAGGCGATTGGATTGCATAAACCATTCCTTGATGTGTTCCTGCTCCAGGTGCATGACCCGGTTTAGCAATCCATGGAATTGGATCATTATCCGGCGCCTTATAAATCGAATCTTGTCGTGCAGTACGAGGAAGGCGATTTAATTTCCAACCTCTTTTTTTGGAATAAACATAAATATAATCCTGATCTTCTGAAAACTGTTTTGCATCATTTCGACTTGTATCTGCTTTACCCCATACAATTTCTGCAACAAAATTTTCTGTTCCAAATAATTCATCAAGTAATAATCTCATCCTATGATTCTCTACAGTATCTAAATGAACCCATATAGATCCATCATCTGAAAGAAGCCTTTTTAAATATATTAACCTATCCCTCATCATTGTTAACCATATGGAATGCTCCAGATTGTCTTCATATGAATCAAATGTCTGTGAGGTATTAAATGGTGGATCAATATATACTAATTTCACCTGTCCAACATATTTTTCTGCCAACTCTGGGACACGAGTAAGTGTTTTAAGAAGATCTCCAGATTCACCTAACACAAGAAGATTATCATTCTGTGGAACTAAATCAGCACGCTCTGAATATTCAAACTCATCCCTTTTCGGTGTTTGTTTCCCCTGTACATAACTATCATATATCAGGGTACGTGTTTCACAATAACGTGGATCTTCTGGATTTGCCCATCTATATCCATATTTTCCCGTTTCTGTAGGTATAAGAACTTTCTCTTTATTATACCAAGTGAGCTGCAATCTTTGATTTGGCATATTAATCTCTCCCTATCACTGTTGTCTTTCTATCATCTTTCAACTTGTATCTTGCCAAATATCCTACATCCTCCGTTTTCCCGAACATAACCTATATTCCTATTTTATCACAATCAAGTACAAGTTTTTGCCTTCTATATCTATTATAACAACGTAATCCCTGATGTTATCATAATAATACACCATATAAATTTAGTGCCATATACTTACCTCACTAAATTATCCTAAATTGCTTCAGTGTATACTCCTTGCTCATCACATCAAGCTCAATATAATCATCCTATTTCTGTTGGGACAAAAGAACAACCGTCTCGACTGTTGTTTCAGTTTCCAAGGGAAGCGCTTTCACTTCCTCACCATCAACAGGCACAGGAAAATTGAATACGATCTTCTTTAT
>OBJF01003048.1_pt1 | contig 11089 bp, 10 predicted proteins | sample 1519091 | NCBI WGS metagenome assembly OBJF01 (sample SAMEA2452124, study PRJEB22498) | human gut metagenome | biome: human feces; feature: human gut; material: feces | place: Australia | collected 2012
ACCTTTCAGAGATAACGAAGAAGCAGATAGCTCTATATGACGCAATGGGAGTCCCCTTTCCGAAATAGATATAATTTCACGGGACTTCAGGATAAAAAGGTTAATGTCAGGAGAATTCTGCTGTTACTATCCACGCTATTTTTCTATTCATGGGTCATCTTACTTTTTGTCAGGATTGAATTTCCGGAAATGGTTACACGGGATACCATAAAAATAAGTTTAATCCCTATTTTTTATGGCTTAAATTGGTTTGTGTCCTGTTACATCCTTTTCACGCTATTTATCCCGTTTATCAATAGTTTTTTGACTTCCTTGAGCAAATACAGGTATCTTTCTTTTCTACTGATATTATTTACCGTATATGCAGTACTCCCTGTCATCGGGATGAATAATTTCATAAATGGCAATAGAATGATGTTCTTTTTGGTCGTTTACTCTATTGGCGGGTATCTGAGACTGCATTGCCAGGACAAAATAAAGAGTATTTATCATACAAAATACAGGAACATATTGATTGCTGCTTTGATTCTTATTTTGCTCGGCAAAGGTGCATTGGAAATGTTAGGTGTTATTCTTAATAAGCCTAACGCTATAATAACTAAGCCGTCACTCTATTTTGGCGAAGTTGTTGGGATACCACTTGCAACGATTATGTTCCTGACTTTTGCGACAATGAAAATGCGTTATAACAAGTATATAAATATGTTGGCAGAAACCGTGCTTGGGGTGTACTTAATGATAACGAACTTTTCACGCAGACGATTATATGGGATCATATATTCCCAAATCTGAATTATATAACGAGTGATTATTATTTATTATTTTGGGCAGTTAAGATCTTGGGTGTATTTATTGTATGCAGCGCGATAGACTTCTTAAGAGGAAAGTATATTGAGCCGCATATTGAAAGGTTTATAGATCGTCATTTTGACTCATGGCTTGGATATTGGAATCGGATAGTTCTTAAGGCGAGAGCTGTGATTCATATTTAAAGCTAAAGAAGCTCATCATTCTGAAAGTTGGATGGTGAGCTTCTTTTTATATTTTATTAATTTAATTTCTTCCTACAGTCCAAATGCTATTCCTGCTGCGGCGGAGGCTATGATGTAGAAGAAGGGGTGTTTTTTGAATTTGACTAGTGTGTAGTAGACGACGGCGGCTAGGATGATGCATTTCCAGTTGAAGAGGGATGCTATGGATCCTGTGGCTTTGAAGGTGTCCATGTGGAGGAGGGCTACTTTGACTACGCCTATTTCAGCCGCTGCAATGAGGGCTGTGGAGGCGGGGCGGAGGCCATAGAAGATGCGGGCTACGGCCTGGCTGGTCCTGAATTTGTTGAGGACGGAGTAGATGGCGGAGATGATGAAGATGGCCGGGATGGTGAAGGCGATGACGGCTGTGACGCCGCCCAGGACGCCGGTGGTGAGGTAGCCGGCGTAGGTGGCCATGTTGACGCCCAGGGGCCCCGGGCAGGATTCAGCGACGGCGATCATGTTGGCAATGTCGGATGTGGTGTACCAGCCTGTGCGCTGGCCGATGTCGGTGATGAAGGGGAGGGCTGCGAGACCGCCACCGATGGCGAAGAGGCCTGTTTTAATGAATTCCCAGATGAGGCTTAAGTAAATGGTCATTTTTCACTGCCTCCTTTGATGGATTTGTCGGCATAGGGCTTCATGAAGTAGCCTACGGCAGCTGCGATGAGTACGGAGATGACGGGGGAGAATGGGGCAAAGAGGGCAAGGGCGAGGATCGCGAGGAAGATGAAGAACATGCCTTTGCCTTTGACGGATTTCTTCCCGAGTTTGATAACGGCATCGAGGATGAGGATGCAGACGCAGGCGCGGATGCCGGCGAAGGCGTGGACGACGATGGGGTTGTTCTCGAACTGCGTTAGGAAGAGGGCGATGATGGAGATGATGACCATGGATGGGAAGATGGTGCCGAGTGTGGCGAAGACGCCTCCCCAGAAGCCTTTGAGTTTGAGGCCAATGAACGTGGCAACGTTGACGGCGATCATGCCGGGCGTGACCTGGCTGATGGCATAGTAATCCATGAGGTCGTCCTCAGTCGCCCAGTGGCGGTCCTCGACAATTTCTCTCTGAAGAATCGGCAGGACGGCGTACCCTCCGCCGAAGGTGACGGCGCTGCATTTGGCGAAGACGAGGAAAAGTTCCAGAAGTAGTTTCATTTTAATCGGTCCTTTCTTACGAGGGTGATTGCGCTCTCTTTTCGATACTTGTATGATAGCAGGTAAGGAAGCATATTTAAAATATCTATTTTTTTACAAACCATACGAAAGGGCTATGGATCATGGATATCAAGCAGCTGAAATATTTCGTGGCAATTATTGAAGGGGGGACCATCACGGGCGCGGCAAAGCTCCTTCATGTTTCGCAGCCGCCTCTTTCGAATCAGATGCGTTTTCTGGAAAATGAGCTGGGCGCTGAGCTTTTCAGGCGAGGGGCCAGGCACATCACTCTCACGGAGGCGGGCGAGGTGCTGTACCGCTATGCGGTGGAAATCCTGGAGCTGGAACATGTGGCGAAGGAGGAAATCGGATCGATGCGCGCGGGGCAGAAGGGAAATCTCCGGCTCGGCCTTGTCTCTTCGTGCGCTTCGAATGAACTTTACGATGAGCTCCGTCTTTTCCATAAGGACTTTCCGGAAGTGCATGTAAAACTTTTTGAAGGAAATACGTATGAGCAGATGGAAATGCTCCGGAAAGGAAAGGTGGATGTCGCTGTCCTCCGCACGCCTTTCCCATCGTATGGCCTCGAGAGCGTGACAATCCGTCATGACAGGATGGCGGTCGCCGCCGCAAAGGGAAAGCTTCCGGTGACGAATGGCACTCTCACTCTCAAAGCGCTTGAGAAACGTCCGATCATCATTTACCGCCGCTGGGAGAAGCTGGTGCTCGATGAATTTGAAAAAGAAATGGCGGTGCCGGAAGTCTACTGCGTGACGGACGATGCAAGGACGAGTCTCCAGTGGGCGGAAGCCGGAATCGGGATTGCGATTGTTCCTGAGTCGATCCTCGCCTGGGGCAAGAATCTGGAGACGGCCTTCCTTGCTGAAAAGAATCTTGCGTCTTCTCTTTCCCTCGTCAAGCGCCGCGGTCAGCTGGCGAGCCGCGTGGCGGAATCGTTCTTCCGTTTTTTCAAGGAAGAGGAGGAGCGCGTCGAGGCAGAAAGACGATCGAGGGAAGGGATTTCAGATAAATAGAAAGTTTTCAATTTTGTATATTGACACTGTGTCAGTTGGTGGTATACTTAAATTGTTGACACAGTGTCAGCAAACTATTTTCGCTTCTCAAAAGCGCGCTGCATGACAGGAGGGAACATGAAAGATTCGAATGAAAGATCGATCGAGATTGTGATGGCCTGCCGTAAGTTGTACCGCACGATGAGTTACCAGGAGATCAGTCTGAAGGAGATCAGCTGCGAAATCAGCATTTCCCGTCCGTCAATCTACAATTACTTCGTTTCCAAGGAGGAGATTTTCCTTGAAATTCTCCGCGAGGAGTATGAGGCGTGGAGCCGCAGTCTCCTTGAAATTCTTCACGGGAACGAGAAGATGACGAAGGATGAATTCGCAGCGGCGCTGGCTCATTCGACGGAAGGGCGTGAGACGCTTTTCCGGATCCAGTGCATGAATCTCTATGACATCGAGGAGCACAGCAGGATCGAACGCCTGACGGAGTACAAGAAAGTCATCCGGAAGGTGATGGAAATCCTGAATGCCTGCCTCGTGAAGTTCTTCCCTTCGATGACCGAAGAGGAGAGGATTGGTTTCCTGTACACGCTCCTTCCCTTCATGTACGGGATTTATCCCTACGTGTATCCGACGGAGCGGCAGAAAGAGGCCATGCAGCGGGCAGGAATCCCCTGCCGCGGCGTGACAGCGGCGCAGCTTGTCTACGCTTGTGTCAGGAAGCTGCTCGGCTGAGCGGCTTCGGGTCTTTAGAATCATAATAATAATAGGTCAAGGGAGAAAGGCAGGAAGTCATCATGAAGAAAGTTGTGGCATATTTCTCGGCATCAGGTACGACGGCTGAAAAGGCAAAGGCTCTGGCAAAGATTGCAGGGGCGGACCTGAAGGAAATCGTTCCGAAGGAAAAGTACACGTCCAGGGATCTGAACTGGATGGACAAGAAGAGCCGCTCGTCCCTGGAATCAGCGGACGAAGACTGCCGTCCGGCCATCGAAGGCGGCGCTTTCACTCTCTCGGGCTATGACAGGGTGTACATCGGTTTCCCGATCTGGTGGTACACCGCGCCGAGGGTCATCCAGTCTTTCATCGAGACGAATGATCTCTCCGGCAAGGAAATATACTTATTCGCCACATCGGGCGGAAGTGATGCGGCCAAGGCTCTTTCAGATATGAAGAAGCTGTATCCGACACTTTCCTTCATGGGAGCTTCTCTCCTGAACGGCCCGGTCACAAAAGACATCGGCGGCTGAAAGGGTGGAACCATTCCGCTCCGGGCGGGCGGACATCCCGCAGGATTTCTCCTTAAAAGATTGTTATAAAGATTTGTGTTTTTTTCTTTGCTATGTTAAAATATATCTTGCAATTTAGCATACTCGAAAAAGCATGTAAAAGGTATCGAATTGTCGGGCATCCGACGGTGGTAGGTATCAATTTGTCGGAAAGCCGACTTAAGGAGGAATAGTTTTTATGAACGTTAAGGTAGAGGCACTGGACCAGCACAAAGTATCTCTGAATGTGGAAGTACCGGCAGAAGCAGTACAGAAAGGTTTCAAGACCGCTGTAGCACGCATCGCCAACCAGGTAAAGATCCCTGGCTTCCGCAAGGGCAAGGCAAGCCGCAAGATTCTTGAAATGCATTTCGGCAAGGAAGCTGTCGAAGCAGAAGCTAAGGACGTCGTCATCAATGACGCACTGAACGAAGCTCTGCAGCAGGAAAAACTGATTCCTGTCACAACTCCTGATGTAAAGGAAGACAAATTCTCTGAATCCGAAGGCGCTGTATTCACTGCTACTTTCGTTAAACGTCCGGAAGTAGAACTCGGCGAATACAAGGGGCTGGAAGCAGAACACGCTCAGCCGGAAATCTCTGACGATGAAGTCATGGAACAGCTGAAGCGCGGTGCTGAACAGAGCGCAAGACTTGAAAAGGCTGAAGACGGGGCTGTCCTGAAGAAGGGCGACTATGCTGTCATCGACTTCAGGGGCTTTGTTGACGGCGAACCATTCGAAGGCGGCGAAGGCAAGACCTATCCGCTGGAAATCGGTTCCCAGAGCTTCATTCCAGGTTTTGAAGACCAGCTCGAAGGCCACAAGGCAGGCGACGATGTAGATGTCAAGGTTACATTCCCGGCAGACTACTTCGTAGATGCTCTGAAGGGCAAGGAAGCTGAATTTAAAGTTCATATCAATGATGTAAAGCGCAAACAGCTGCCGGAAATCGATGACGAATTCGCTAAATCCGTCAGCCAGTTCGAAACCATCGACGAGCTGAAGGCAAGCCTGAAGCAGCAGATGCAGCTGCAGGCTCTCCAGCAGGCTGAAGAAGCTTACCACGACGCACTGGTAAACCAGGCTGTCGCAAACGCTAAAGTAGATATCCCGCATGAAATGGTTGATCAGCGCATCGACGAGATTGTTGAAGAAATCAAGATGAACCTCGAAAGCCAGAACATGTCTCTTGATGACTACCTCAAGAGAATGAACCAGACAGAAGCACAGCTCCGTGCTAACTACGAAGCTACTGCTGCTGAACAGGTAAGACAGGGTCTCGTCCTCGAAGCAATCGCTGACAAGGAAGACCTCCAGGTCACCAATGAAGATCTGTCCATGGAAGTTTACAGCATGGCTCATCAGTTCAACGCAGACCCTAACGATGTCATGAAGATCATTAAAGATGAAAACCGTGTAGGCATGCTCATCAACTCCGTCCTCCGCAAGAAGGCTGCCGCATTCATTTACGGCGCTGCCAAGAAGGCTGAAGCTGACAAGAAAGCTGAAGAAACCGCCGCTGAAGAAGCTGCAGAAGCAGCAACCGAAGGTGCCGCAGAAGCTCCGGCAGTCGCAGAAGACCGCGAAGCTGAACTCAATGCCATGACGGTCAAAGATCTGAAGCAGTATGCATCCGAAAAGGGCATCGCTCTGGATTCCAAAGCTAAAAAGGCTGAAATCATCGAAACCATCCTCCAGGCTGAAAGCAAGTAAGACTTCGCCCGAAGGTATATAGAAGAACCGCTTTTGCGGTATCGGAAATTTCATGTAATACACCGGTTTGCCGGTGCGGGGGAAGAGACGCGGGGATGACCGGCGTCTCTTTCGCCCATATGGAAAACGGAGGATTTCCCTGTTTTCCGCGGGAAAAGCTTAGAATCCGACTCCATTCATTTCCTATTTCCTTATCGGAAAGCCCGCTCCTTAAGGGAGAGCGGAATGAATGATTCATGAATGTGAATGCGCCGACGGCGCCGTTCAAAAAGAAAGGATGTTTATTTATGGCTTATGTACCGATCGTAGTGGAACAGACCGCACAGGGAGAACGTTCCTATGATATTTATTCCCGTCTTTTGAAAGACCGAATCATTTTCCTCGATGGTGAAATCGAGGATCATATGGCAAACATCATCATTGCCCAGCTCCTTTTCCTGGAAGCTGAAGATCCGTCGAAAGACATTCACCTCTATATCAACAGCCCGGGAGGCGTCGTCACCGCGGGCCTTGCTATTTATGACACCATGCAGTACATCCGTCCGGATGTGTCGACCATCTGCATCGGCTCCTGCGCCAGCATGGCAGCCGTCCTTCTCACTTCCGGTGCGCCGGGCAAGCGTTTCGCTCTCCTGCACTCCAATGTGATGATCCATCAGCCGCTGGGCGGCGTACAGGGCCAGGCTACGGAAATTGAAATCCATGCCCGTGAAATCCTGCGCCTGCGTGATGAACTGAACGGCATCCTTTCCAAGCACAGCGGACAGCCGATCGAGACGATCCGCCGCGATACCGAAAGAGATAACTTCATGACCGCGGAGATGGCGCAGAAGTACGGCCTCATCGACCGCGTACTTACCAGAAACGAGCTGGATGAATTAACGAAGAAATAAGGGAGGCTCCCATTGAACGAGAAACATGAAGGAACACCGGTCTGCAGCTTCTGCGGACGTTCCGGCGAAGAAGTTGAAAAGCTGATCGCAGGGCCGGGAGTCTATATCTGCAATGAATGTATCGAAGTGTGCGAAAACATCCTCAAAGAGGAAATGAAGGCAGACAAGCAGAAGTCTGTTCCGCACTTCAAGCTTCCCGTTCCGGAAGAAATCAAGAAGTACATGGATCAGTACGTCATCGAACAGGACGATGCCAAAATCGCTCTGGCCGTTGCCGTATACAACCATTACAAGAGAATCCAGTATGAGTCCACGGACGATGATGTAGAACTCCAGAAGTCCAATATCATCATGCTCGGGCCGACAGGCAGCGGCAAGACGCTCCTTGCCCAGACGCTCGCGCGTTTCCTGGACGTTCCTTTTGCGATTTCTGATGCAACGACCCTGACCGAAGCCGGCTATGTCGGCGAAGACGTCGAAAACATTCTCCTGCGCCTGATCCAGGCTGCCGACTATGATATCGACAAAGCGGAACGCGGTATCGTCTACATCGATGAAATCGATAAGATCGCAAGGAAGTCTGAAAACCCGTCCATCACCAGAGACGTATCCGGTGAAGGCGTACAGCAGGCACTTCTGAAGATTCTGGAAGGCACTGTTGCCAGCGTTCCTCCGCAGGGCGGCAGAAAGCATCCGAATCAGGAAATGATCCAGATTGATACATCGAACATTCTCTTCATCTGCGGCGGCGCTTTTGCCGGCATCGACAAAGTCATCGACAGAAGACTGACGAAGAGTGTCATGGGATTCGGCGCCGATATCGAAAAGAAGGATTCCAAGGACATGGCAGAACTCCTGCAGCAGGTCCAGCCGGAAGATCTTCTGAAATTCGGCCTCATCCCTGAATTCATCGGTCGTCTGCCGGTCATCGTGGCTCTGCATCCGCTGAATGAAGATGTGCTCGTCAGGATCCTCACGGAACCAAAGAACGCACTCGTCAAGCAGTACCAGAAGCTCCTTGCCATGGATCATGTCGAACTGGAATTCGACGATGGCGCCATCCACGCCATTGCCCGCCAGGCTATCGAGAGAAATACAGGAGCCAGAGGACTTCGCGCCATCATCGAGAAAATCATGCAGCATGTCATGTATGAAATCCCGGGGATGAAGGACGTCAGGAAGTGCATCGTCACTGAAGACGTCGTGCTGAAGTATTCTGATCCGGTCCTGATCAAGGAAGACGGAACAAAAGAATAATCCGTGCCCCGAGGGGCCGTATTCCAAATAAAAGCACATGGAGGCCGGAGCCAAATGGGACAACCACTTGACTCCGGCTCTTTCTGTAGAATCAGAGAGGGAAGAGACTGAGATATCGAAGTTTTTAAATTAAAAAGTAGACGCTTTAGGCCTTTCATGTGATACAATAGAGATATATTATGGAGGAACTATCTATGGATGAAATACAGAACGAAAATCAGCCTCTCAACCTCCCTGTAGTAGCGCTGAGAGATATAGTCATTTATCCCCGCATGTCCGTCAATCTGGACATCGGAAGAAAAGAATCCGTCGAAGCCGTGCGCTTTGCAGGGAAAGGCGAAAGATACCTCGTCATGGCCATGCAGAAGGATTCCCGCGTGGAAGTACCGCAGGAAGACGACCTTTACGACGTCTGCACTGTCGTCAAAGTGACACAGATGCTCCAGATGCCGGGAGGCCTCATCCGCGTGCTCGTCGAAGGCGTATCCCGCGTGAAACTCCTGAAGGTCACCCGCGGCGACCGTTTCCTGTCCGCTGATGTGGATGATATCGAAGAAATCAAGCCGGAAGATGAACTCCGCGCCGAAGCTTTCAGAAGAACACTCCTGAAGTCCTTCTTCGAATGGCTCCACAACACGAAGCAGGGCCTGCCCGAAGACCAGATGGAACAGCTGAAGAGCATCACCGATCCCGGCGAAACCGCCGATTTCATTGCGTCCCAGCTGCTTCTGAAGCCGCAGCAGAGACAGAGAGTCCTCGAAGAAGCCGACGTCGCATCCCGCCTGAAGCTCGTCCAGGGCTATCTTGATATGGAAATCGAGATCGTTCATCTCGAATCCGAAATCAGCTCTGACGTGCGCCAGAAGATGGACAAGGAACAGAAGGACTACTACTTAAGACAGAAAATTAAATCCATCCACGACCGTCTGGGCGACACCGTCAGCCAAGATCAGGAAGCGGAAGACTACAGGAAGAAACTGGCAGACTCTGCCATTCCTGAAGAATACAAGAAGAAACTCGAGAAGGAAATCAACCATCTCGAATCCATGCCGCCGATGATGGCAGAGACCGCTGTTGCCAGAAACTATCTGGACTGGGTCTTCTCTCTGCCATGGGACAAGGAAACGAAGGACTCCCTCGAACTCAAGAAGGCGCAGGAAGTTCTCGACCATGACCACTACGGCTTGGAAAAGATCAAGGAAAGAATTCTGGAATACCTCGCTGTCCGCATCCTTGCGCCTGAAGCGAAGGCTCCGATTATCTGCTTCGTAGGACCGCCAGGCGTCGGCAAGACATCGCTCGCACAGTCCATCGCCAGAGCCATGAACAGGAAGTATTGCCGTATTTCCTTAGGCGGCATCCATGATGAAGCTGAAATCCGCGGCCACCGCCGCACCTACATCGGTGCTATGCCAGGCCGCTTCATTGAAGCCATCAGCGAAGTCGGCGTCAACAACCCGCTGATGCTGCTGGACGAAATCGACAAGGTCGGCTCTGATTTTCGCGGTGATCCTGCTTCTGCACTGCTTGAAGCACTCGATCCGGAACAGAACAAAGCTTTCCACGATAACTACATCGACATTCCCTTCGATTTCTCGAAGGTTTTCTTCCTCGCGACGGCCAACAGCGTCTCCACCATCCCGGCTGCCCTGCTCGATCGTATGGAACTGATCGAACTCACTGGCTACACGGAAGAAGAGAAGCTGGAAATCGCGAAGAAATACCTCGTGCCGAGACAGAAAGAGAGAAACGGCCTGAAGGACGGAGACATCCGCTTCACTCCGGCGCTCCTGAAGAAAGTCATCACAGGATACACCAGAGAAGCAGGCGTCCGTAACCTTGAAAGAACCATCGGCGCCCTCTGCCGCAAGGTAGGCAAGAAGATCGTCCTCCAGGACGACAAGCTGCCGCCGCTTTCCGTCAAGACACTCGACAAGTACCTGGGACCAGTGAAATTCCTCCCGCTCGCTGAAGAACATCCGGATGCCGTAGGCCGCGTCAATGGCCTCGCATGGACGATCGCAGGCGGCGAAGTCCTCGACACCGAAGCCGTCACCATCAAGGGCAAGGGCCACCTGATCCTGACAGGCCAGATGGGCGATGTCATGAAGGAATCCGCTGAAACCGCGTACACCTACATTAGAAGCAAGGCCAAGGACCTGGGACTCAAGGATGATTTCTATGAAACCCTCGACACCCACATCCACCTGCCAGAAGGCGCCGTACCGAAAGACGGCCCGTCCGCAGGCATCACGATGGCAACCGCCATGGCATCTGCCTATACAGGCAGAAGAGTCAGAGGCGATACTGCTATGACCGGGGAAATCACCCTCACCGGCGAAGTCCTCCCGATCGGCGGCGTCAAGGAGAAAGTCCTGGCTGCCAACGAATTCGGCATCAAGCAGATCCTGCTGCCGGAAAAGAACAAGAGAGATCTCGAAGAACTGCCGAAGTCCGTACAGGACAAGCTGCAATTCGTCTATGTCAAGAACGTGCAGGAAGTCCTCGAACACGCATTGGTGAAATAAAGGAGGCATGAAGTGGCGGAAATCAAGGAAATAGAAAAATTTCATATTTTCTCGTCAGTATATTTCAGCTCTGCCGTCAACCGTAAGCAGTACGTGAACGACGGGCGGAAAGAAATCGCCTTCATCGGGCGTTCGAACGTAGGGAAATCCTCCCTCATCAACAACCTCTGCGGGCAGAGAAAGCTCGCCTACGTCAGCCGCGAACCGGGCAAGACAAGG
>OBJF01003057.1_pt1 | contig 11055 bp, 9 predicted proteins | sample 1519091 | NCBI WGS metagenome assembly OBJF01 (sample SAMEA2452124, study PRJEB22498) | human gut metagenome | biome: human feces; feature: human gut; material: feces | place: Australia | collected 2012
ACGCAGCTCGCCCTCAGAAAACTTTGCCCGGGGCTCCCGGCTCATGATGACCACCGCTCCGATGGCGTCGCCCTCACAAATGATCGGCGTCACCACCTGGGCAGTGACGCCTTCCATGTCCTCTGCGGAGACCTCCACATAATTCCGGTCGTCCTTCCCAGCCTGGACGGTGGCCCGCTCCTGGATCACATGCTCCAGCTGTCTGCTGATGGGCTTCTGCAGCAGCTCCTTCTTCGCGCCTCCGGCGGCCGCGATCACCTGGTCCCGGTCTGTAATGCAGACCATGAGCCCCGTAGCCTGGGCCATGGCGTCCGCATACTGTCCGGCAAACGCATTGAGTTCCATCATCGGCGAGTACTTTTTGAGAATGATCTCCCCTTCCCGGTCTGTGAATATCTCCAGAGGCGTGCCCTCCCGGAGCCGGAGCGTGCGGCGGATCTCCTTGGGGATCACCACCCTGCCCAGGTCGTCGATTCTCCTTACGATTCCAGTAGCTTTCATAACGTAAATTCCTCCATTTGCTTTAACTATCCGTTTCTGGAAAATAGTATCTGTAAATGGAGGGATTTTATACATTTTTCCTCAAGAATACATCAACTGATTCATCAAGTAAAAATCGATACATTAACTGATTCATCAACTAAAAATCAATACACCAACTGATTCTCCAACTAAACAAGCACTTTATTTCTTTAATTGATATATAAATTTCCTGCCTTGCCGTACCTTTTCTATAAGTTTGGCATCCATCAGCCTTCCCAATGCCACTGATGCACCTGCCATTGTTGTAATCCTGGTAATGCCAAGTATCTGGTGCGTAGTGATAAAACCATTTGCTTTTATATATTCGTAAATAATTTTATCTGTCTCATTTTTCAACGCTGTCATATCTGGTCCTATGTCAAGATTTAGTACAAGTTAAAATGAGGTTTTCCTCATCTTAACCTGCCAGCTGCAATTCGTCTTGCTGAAGCCTACGATACAACTCTTCATAATCGTTTGGTAACATATAATCACAGTGACTATGAATTCGTTTCGTATTGTAGAATGCTTCCAAATATTCAAAAATCAAACGATATGCATGATCATAATCTCGAATCTTAAACCGATTCAGCCATTCTCTCTTAATCAGGGAATGGAACGACTCAATACATGCATTATCCCATGGATATGCCTTTTTAGAATAACTACACTGCATGGTTGCGGTTACACGTTTGTATTCTTTTGATACATACTGGCTTCCCCGGTCTGAATGCAGAATTAAAGGCTTATCGATATTGCGTCTTGCTTTGGCTTTCTTTATTGTTTCAATCACGCAGGATACCTCCAATGTTTTGGAAAGTGTCCAAGCAATGATTTTTCTGGAATATAAGTCCATGATACTGGTCAGATAAACAAATCCGTCTATCGTCCAGATATAAGTGATATCAGAACACCAAACAGCATTTGGATGTTCTGGATTAAACTGTTCATCAAGGATATTTTTTAATTCGCTGCTGAAGTCAGAATCTTTGGTTGTGATAGTCCATGGCTTGACCCATTGGGCTTTGATGCCCATTTGCTTCATATACTTACCAACAGTACGTTCGGAGATGATTTCTCCTGATTTACGCAATTCCCTGGTGATTTTAGGGGCACCATAATTCTGTTTGGATTCATCGTAAATATCCTGAATTTTAGCTTTTACGGCTTCACGTCTTTTTTCCGTATTAGAAGGAACACGTTTTAGCCACGCATGATAACCAGAACGGGAAACGCCAAGATGTTTCAACATTCCGGAGACAGAAACTCGGCGCTTCGCCTTATGGGCAGTTTCTGCCTTCTCCGTAACTTCGAGATAAATGGCTTCTGTCATTTTCCCAGAATGTTGATTGCTTTTTTTAATACTTCAAGGGCATCCTGTGCATCTCGTAATTCTCGTTTTAATCGTGCGATTTCTTTTGCTTCATCAGAAGCATAGTTACCGGAACCACGACTTTCAATATCACCTGTTTCGCGCAGTTCTTTCTGCCAGCGTGATAATGTCTGCTGACTGATTTCTAAATTTGTAGCACAGCCCTGCAGTCCTAAGTTCTTGTGATCATGATAATACTGGACTGCATCCAGCTTAAATTGTTTGTCATAGTGTTTTGCCATAATGAGATCCTCCTTCAGTGCGGTACCTACATTGTACCATGATTTTTCTTATAAGGAATTCTCATTTTGACTTGTACTATTTATATTCTAACACCAGTATACATCTTTGAAATTATCCGTCTCTTCTTCTATTAAATTGATGCGTATAAATACGATCTCTCAATATAATCAGTTCACCAGACTTTAAAGCCCAAATTTGGGGCATCTCTCTACTTAAAAAAGTACTCATGCCTTCCATAAATGTGTAAGCTCCAGTTTTATGAAAAATAAGATAATCTCCTATTTGAGGCTCAGACAGGGAATAATCACGCACAATGACGTCGCTTGTAGTACATAGGCTTCCGCATATTGTATATTCCTTTCGATTCTTTCTAGACACTATTGACCCGCTGCAATCAATATGTGTGATAGCTGGTTTACGCATTGCTTTCAATTGACCATCATAAACCAGTTGATTCATTCCACCATCTACGATGATAAAGTTTTCTCCATCATTATTTTTAATATCATCTATTCTAGTGATATAATAACCACAAGGAGCAGCAAAATACCTTCCCATTTCAATTGTTAATTTTGTGATGGAAGCAAGACTATTCAATGAATTTGAAATCTGTTTTAAATCATAGTACTTCTGATCGTAGTTGTTGAAATAATCAATAAATAGCCCGGTTCCATATTCAACTTCTTTTATCTCATGATCATAAGTCTCTTTAGTATTAATGATAAACTCTTCTATTTCTGAAAGTTCATTTATTATTTGATCCGTTTTTTTCTTTTGAGTCCCGGAAAAAAAATGAATTCCTGCTATTATAACGTAAGGATAACTGCTTCTATCATGTATTATTTTCTTAACATCACTAATGTCCATTCCGAACTGTGTTTCAGATGAAATACGAATATAAATGGGTATGACTGTATCATTGGCTTTTCCAAGATTGTTTATTATTGACAAATGCTTATAGCTTTCAACAGTAAAATCTTTTACACCATATCTAAATGCATCCGCTACATCTTCAGTATTTTTGTTAACGCCGGAATAAAAGACCATCTTAGAGGGAATGTTATAATGCTCACATATACACATTTCCCCAGGGGAGCATACCTCAACTCTAGAGATACAATCGGGAAGAAACTCAATCAAAAACGGATTTGCTTTCATTGAATAGCAAAGATCAACATTTTCTCCCACTATTTCTTTAATCTCAAAACACCTATCTTTAAATGCATCAACATCAAACAGATAAGAAGGGGTTATTATTTGTGATAATATTTCTTTGTATTTATTTTCCATAATTCCCCCTATTTTAATGACTCTATTAACTTCATCATCGCGTCAACCGAATCAAAGTTTTCTGCTGTTAATTGCTTTGGTTTTATTATCACACCAAATGTGTCACTTATCTCTTCTGTTAGTGCAATAATGTCAAAAGAGTCAAATATCCCTCCTGAAACAAGCTGGTTCTCTTTTGAAAAATCAATATCAGGACGAAGTTCATTTAGAATCTCTAAAAGTTCATTCATTTAATTATCTCCCTTTCCAAAGTTTTAATATCGTTTTTCCCGTTTGGTAGTTTTGGTAATGCATCTAGCTTCAAAATCCTTCTTGGTACCATATATGCAGGAAAGTTGGATCGAAAATGTAATGCAATTTCTTTATTAGTTGATATTCCCGTGTATGCCAATACAAGAATTGACTTGCTATAATCATACAACGCAATGCACTCGTCAACTCCTTTTATTGATCTGCTTATTGCTTCAATTTCCTCAAGTTCAATACGATGCCCCATATGTTTAATTTGTCGATCTCTACGTCCACAAAATTCAAGAATACCATCACTGTTATAACGACCGATGTCTCCAGTTTTATAGATTATTTCACGGTAATATGGATTAATCGGGTTTTGGACATATGCCTTTGATGTGGCTTCAGGATTACGATAATACCCAAGAGTTACAGTAGGCCCGGATACACATATCTCTCCTTCGCAACCTTGCTCTACCTCTCTATCATTATCATCTAAGAGAATAATCTTATAGTTTTTAAAAGGTACTCCAATTGGCAAAATAGTATTAATATTTGCTTTTTCTCCAACAACATAATATGTACAAGATGCAGTTGCTTCAGTTGGCCCATACTGATTAACAAAAGTTGCATTTGGTAATGCGGTTTGCCATTCCATTAATGCTTTCCCAGATAGAATTGATCCAGAAAAAAGAATCTTATTAAGATGCTTAGGAAGCCCACACTCAAAAAGGCCAGTTTTTACACATAATTCTAACCCCGCGGAACTCCAGCATATAGTTGTAATCTTATTATTATTTAAAGAGTTTAATAACTTATCTGGAATGGCAAATTCATTGTTAGGGATAATACATGTTGTTGCACCAGTCTTCAAAGGAATAAAAATATCTCTAACAGCTGCTATATAATCCATTGGGGATTGATTTGCTAAAATATCCTTATCTGTCAATTGAAGCACATCTGTCACATCATCAATATAACACATTAAAGATTCATGCGAAGTTGTAACACCTTTTGGAACACCCGTCGACCCAGAAGTAAAAATGACATACAGTGGCATAGAAGACACCATTTTATCTTCTATAGTGGATACGAGTTTTTCGTCATACTCTTTATTAATCAGATCTTCCAAGATATAAACTTCACCCTGAAAGTCAAGTGACTCAATAATTCCGAAACTATTTTTATCTACTAATAAAATATTAGCCTCTATTATGTTTATTATCTGCTTCATTCGAAACATAGGATTACTAGGATCCATTGGGACATAAAAGTTGCCGGATCTAGCTATTCCTATGTGTGCGATTGGCGTTATTGTTGATCTTTCCGAAATAACCAATATCGGTTTCTCATAATAGCCTTTTTTAATAAGTGTAGTTGCTATACTACCCGATTTAGTACATATATCCCCGAAAGTCACTCCGGATTTTGAATCTTTATAAGCAATTTTATCTTTGTATTTGCTACAAGTAGCTTTTAGCAAATTCGCTATGGAATTATTCACAATAGTCACATCCTCATTTTTTTATTTCTAATTAATTTATGAACAATAGGCCGTAAACGCGACTTAGTCCTTCTCTTCATCTTAAATATTTTAATTGCTAACTTTTCTTGATTTGACAATTGTCTATAATAATCTTGGGCATATGCTTTTTCATTTTCTGGCAATTCTAAATTTGTATATTCGCTTATTAAAGCATCGGATAACATATTGTACTCTATATCCTCTTCTTTATCTTCCTTCTCTAAATTCTGAAGTGTCGAACGAAGAGATTCTATAATATCAACATCAAAATTTGTATTTCTTGATACTTCTTTAGCCCTCTTATTGTTTAATGTAAAAGAAGGATTTTTGTCATAAATTATTTCTTCATACTTCCCCTTATTTAAGGATTTTAACTTTATAGGATCTATGTGTATAATTTTCACCTCGCGCTCAAGAAGCTTAGATATCGCATCAAATATATCCTGATACTTATATGTTTTATCATTAGAAATATGAATGAACTGAAATTTGGCATTATCATTCAAAAAAGTATCCGTCACAACTGAACCAAAAGTGCTTGAATGACAAATTGAGTGAACAGAATCGGTATCATCAAATGCAACAACTGGTTTGCCATTGATGATACGTTTTATCAAAGTGTATTCATTTTTTCTACTTGCAAAGCCAACTGGAATCCGTGTATCTCCATATGTAACTGTCGGCCTAATTACTGTCCAAAAGAATGAATATTCGTTCTCATGCTCAAGTAAATATAATTCAGCTTCTCGTTTATTATATCCATATGGCCATTCCAATCTTGATAAATCAATAGGCACATCTTCTGAAACATTTAGCTGCGGATGGTTATATACAGCATCTGTTGAAATATAAACGAATTGCTTACAATGCCCCTCAACAAGTTGCAAATCCCGTTTTAATTCATTAATATTGAAAACCAGTGTATCCACAATAATATCATAATTGTTTTGCAATACTTGCTCAGCAAACTCGTTGTTTTTCCAATCTCCCGAGTACCCTTGTATTCCAATATTCTTATATCTACTTATCAAGGATCTCCGACTAAGCACGTATACTTCCATTTTTTTCTTGGCAGCTGCCTCTGTAATAGCGCTGCCTATTATTCCCATCCCGCCAATAACTAGAACTTTCATTTAACGCTCCTTCGTATCCTTTTAATAATATTTACTGTATCTTTCTCCTTTTGATCCAAAACAACCAAATAAATAGTTATTGCATAGATGATGACATAAACAAGCGCCTGCAAAATAGTCGTCAGTATTCCCGTTCCCAATATTTTTATCATAATCCTTGCAACAATAATCGCTGGCAAAGAACACATTATTATTTGTAATACATTTTTCCAATAACCTGATATTGCAATACCAATCCCAACCTTGTAATACCAATTCATAAATATTACTGTTCCAAGCAGCATTGCAATAGCTGTACCAACGGCTGCTCCTATTGGGCCTAACCACCTAATAAGGGGGATACTAATAAAAACGTTACCAATATCAATTACTAGGTATACAATTGATCTGACTTTGTGCTTATTTACCGCCCTCTGGATTTCTATACCAATATTCTGTGAAAGAGCAACCACAAGTGAAGCCATTAGGACAATTGCAATATAATATGAATCCTCATATCCTTCACCAATCCAAATATTAATAAACGGCTTCCCCCAAAGAACAAATCCGGATATAATTAAATAAAGAATTATAAACTGAATCTTCCCCACTTTTGTAAATAAAGCTGATAACTGTTCGTTTGATTTCTTTTCTTCTACCAATCTGTACACTGTCGGCACAAATACAGCAGAAATTGGAGCAGCAACAGAGTGGAACATCTGACTAATTTTACTGCCCATGCTGTATATTGTTACACTAGTAGTTCCAATGATTCTTCCAATCAAATAGTTATCAATATTTGTGCTGCTTAAAAGATCTAGAACCTGATTTAGAAATATGAAGAAGGTAAAGATCGATATTTCCTTTAGTAGTGGCCAATCAAAATTCCCAAATTTGAATCTCATCCTTAATTTATACACGTTATAAAGAATATTGATTATGAAATCGAAAAGTGTGGCTGCTGTTGTGGCTAAAGTTAAAGCAAAACCGTTCTTCAAAAAAACAACAAATACTATTTGAAGAATAGGTGTTAATACGTCTACAGATAGAACTAGACTTTTTTGAAATACAAATTTTTCATGTGCCGTAGTGTTGCAAACGAATATACTTTTTGGAAAAGTCAGCGCCATATTTAATGCTAAAAGGAAGAATATTCTCTTCGCTTCGCTATACTGGTCTACTTCAAGTTTATCTCCTAATACAACATTTATGTTCGAACAAACTATAGCACCTATAATTATGCACGAAATAGACATTATCAAAAATAGCGTCATAAACATTCCATTTAGCGATGCTATTTTTTCCTCTTCATTGTTACTCCTAAATCTAGAGTAGAAGCGAATGTATGCCGCTGAAAACCCAAATCCGAGGAGTGTTAAATATGACGCAGTCGATGCCACAAGTTGATATAATCCATATTCAGAATCACCTAGTTGTTTTAGTAAATATGGCGTAATAAAAAAAACAACCGCAAATTGGACTAACATTGTGAAATATGAAATTATTACAGCTATTTTTTTGTTCTGACTATTGACCATTTAATATAATCACCATTCCACATCTTCCATCACGCACTTGGCAGGATTTCCCATCACCATCGACCGTGGTTTTACGTTTTTCGTAATACTAGAATTAATAGAACAAATGGATCCTTCTCCAATTGTCAATCCTTTAGTTACACATACACCTGTACATAACCAGACGTGCCTTTCAATAATTAATGGTCTCCCAAATGTTGCCTTGTTTAATTTCGTTGGATGAAAATTGCTATCATATATAATTACGTTTCTTCCAAACTCAGCACCGTCATCAATTGATATTTTATTAGCGCATACAATTACTGTGCCATAATTTGAATCTAATTCTCCCAGTTCTATAGTTCCTCCAGGAAGGATATCTACAGAACTTGTAGCAGCGAACCTTACTCTTCCATTTACAATTAATTTTCCATCCGGATATATATGCAAAAAAGTTTGATCCCTTGACCCTTTATGCTTCAATGCATTCAAAATCAAATTACTGTGTAGAATAATAGATCCATTCTTTTCAATGTTAACACATGTTCCACGAAAAGGAATCAAATATTTACCTTTATCTCTAATAACATTCCGGTTTAAAAAGTTGTATTTAACAAAGGAAATAATATTTATATGAAGCAAATAGTAAATGACTTTCTTAACTTTTTTCATTCTTTTCTCATTCTTATAAGAGGTAATATTTCCATATTTTTTATGGATCTCATTTATGGTAAGATTTTGTAGATCCTCATAAAAGATTTCTCTGCCGCTATTAAAAGGAAGCTGCCCCAAGAGGCAATGATTACCCTTAGCTAACTCCCATAAACTTCTTTCTTCTTTTTGAATTTGAGAATCGATAGCAGAAAGTAATATTTCACCCTTTTTCGAATTAATGAGAATAGCAGATACACCTTTTTTATAAGCATCCTTAGGAAGTCCTTTTATGCCCCAAAAATCACCAACTGTAATATCTGTAATACGATGACTATCTCTATATTTGCACTCAAAGCAAGAGGTTCTCGTGACATAATCATTGATCTGAAGCATGTACTCATACGGATCATCATAGCGGTTTACATAATAAGATTCTCCATTTTCAAAATCGAATTTTGTCCCGAATTGTTCCCATCCAATAGATTTGTTTTTATAAAATATGCCCTTAACTTTCGATCCTTTTGCTGACTCTAATTCCTGAACTCTTTTCTGATGATATAATTGAGAAGTATATCCCCTACAAACAAAATCGCAACAATATAAATTATTGTACTCCCGATTTAAAAATGATTTCAAACCTGCGTTCGAACACGATGTTCCAATAAATAGTACCTTTGATCCTTTATCTAGCTTCTCTTTTATCTGGACAAATATTTCGGACATCTCCGGCTGAAAATATTTTGTCTGTGTAATGCGATAAAGCTCTTTATATTCGTGTATTAACTCATACTTAGCATTCTTATAATCATCTGTCCACGCTACCCCTGCAACATAACCATTGTTTTCCAAGAAGAATTTTGATAATTCAAATAATATGCCGCCAGAGGTACAATTGATTCTTTGTTCTTCATCGTTTATCCATCCAGCGTATACTTTTGGAAAACTATTTTTTTCTATATTATTATTTTTAGCCGGACATCTTTTATTACATAAATCGCAATTAATACATTTGTTTCGAACAACCTTCGGATATCTAAAGCCGTCCTTAATTTCAAATTGAATAGCACCAGTTGGACACAACTGTCCACACATGGTACAACCTGTACACTGTTCATCAAGAATCTCTAACATAATACTCCCTCCAAGGTCGAGCCATTAACCCTGTACTCACTTTCCTATACTTAAAAGGAATTCTTTCGACCTACCAATCAATTGTAAAGCTTTTTGCGACTCATATCTGCAATTAGTAGTCAGAGGGCATTTATCAAATATCCTTTGAACTACATCATCGCTATAATCCAAAACACATCTGTCTCCGCAATTATAAAGAGATGTAATACTTGTAATTCGTTCATTCATTCGTGGATGATCTGTTCTCCCGAACGTAATAAACCATTTATTAAATATTATTGAAAACGCAGTTGCATGAAATGAATCTGTAAATATCCCTTTAGCGTTCTTTACTAAATATAAGAACTGAGCTGGTGTCAAATCTAAAAGTTTTTCATCTCCAAATTTGGAGTCACACTTTCGATAATTCATTTGCATATAAGGAATCGTAACAATTGCACAGTCACACATTTTTGCTACCTTTTGCGCAATCTCTCTATGACGCTTATCATCTCCCAAAAAGTAACAGAAAATATACTCTTTATTTATGTTAAGTTGAACTGGCGAACTAACCGTTTCCCACTGTTTCTCTGTAAGAAGAAATACTGGATCCACCACCCATTCAACCCTTTTTTTACATAGATCTTCTAACTTATTAATATCAGATTTTTCTCTCACTGATATCCTATCAAACTTATTGAGTGCACCTTCATATTCTGATTGCATTTCCTTTCCTGTAATCGAGTTTCCTATACTTGCAGCATATGATATTTTCTTTTTCTCATCATTTGCAAAAGACAAAAAGAAACTTGGTCTAAATACATCAGGATTCCAGACCTGATCGCTTCCAGCAATAAATATATCAAATAAGTTATTACAGTCTTCAATGCTATTATCATTATATACTGTTTCTGTATGCGGTATTGAAGCTCGAAATTCAGCACATATATTCCTTCTGTCTTTTCGTAACTCACTTACTCCATGTATTATGTTTATTGTTTTAATAATCAGATTATTGGTTCTTTTTTGAAGTCGTTTAAATAGAAACGATACTAAATTCTTGTAATCTTTTGATGAAGATATGGTCTTCCTATAGAAATCGTAGGTGATCTGTTTAGTTGGATAACCACTATCATTTAAATACTTACATAGGGCATACGCTTGAAGAAGCCCTCCATAATTCGAGGAATTGTAATACATTGTAATAATCCCAATTCGATTTTGTCTCTTCTCTTCCATGACAACAGTTAAACACTCCGATTCCATTAATTAATCCAATTTGAATTTAACCCACTAATCTTTATTCTTATATGCGCCGTACGCTTCTTCTGATAATGTTCAACCAGAGTAGGCATCAGCATTGTACCAATAAACACCTGGGGCGAATACCAAACTGGGTTTAAAACTGCTAACAATATGAATATAAATAGCTGTGAGATGTAAATCCAACTATTCTTTCCAACGCTCACCTTTATATGC
>OBJF01003071.1_pt1 | contig 10982 bp, 9 predicted proteins | sample 1519091 | NCBI WGS metagenome assembly OBJF01 (sample SAMEA2452124, study PRJEB22498) | human gut metagenome | biome: human feces; feature: human gut; material: feces | place: Australia | collected 2012
GAGGGGTGGCTTTTCTGTCTATTATTTTCCTCTATTATGTACAACACGGGGCATTGTGGCACCGTCCCATACTTTCACACAATCCGCATCTCATTCAAAGCGGGCGACCAATGGTCGCCCCTACACACCACCATATACTGCACTTACTTCGTAGGGGCGGTCATCGGCCGCCCTATAAGGCTCCCCTTAAGGGGAGCTGTCGGCAACACCGACTGAGGGGTGGCTTTTCTGTCATTTTCTTCTAAGCATATTAATCATTTCCGAAATCGTCTTAATCCCGTAAGCCGCAAAACCGTCGGGAATTTTCACACCTCTAAGCGATTGTTTCGGCACAATCGCCGACTTAAACCCCAGTTTAGCCGCCTCATTAATACGCTTTTCAAGCTGCGAAACACCTCTAAGTTCACCGCCAAGACCGACTTCACCGATAAATATCATATCCGGCGGCAGAGGAATATCCGCCTGACTTGTCGCGACAGCGGCACAGATACCCAAATCAACCGCCGTTTCATCAATACGAAGTCCGCCTGCAACATTAACATAAATGTCTGAATTTGACAAATTCATTCTTGCACGTTTTTCAAGTACCGCGATAAGCAACAGCACACGATTAACATCAATACCGTTTGTCATACGACGCGGATTACCGAATCCGGTCGGTGTAACGAGTGCTTGAATTTCAGCCATGACACCACGACTGCCCTCCATCGTACACACAATCGCACTGCCCGATATATCAACATTTCTGCCCTCCAAAAGCATCATTGACGGATTTTCGACTTCTCTGAGACCGCTGTCACACATTTCAAATACACCGATTTCGTTAGTCGAGCCGAAACGATTTTTAACCGCTCTTAAAATCCTGAACGAAAGCTGTCTGTCACCCTCAAAATAAAGCACACAGTCGACCATATGTTCAAGCACTCTCGGACCTGCGATTGCCCCCTCTTTTGTAACGTGACCGACTATAAACATAGAAATGCCGAGCGACTTTGCAATGTGCATAAAAGCGTTAGTAGCCTCTCTTACCTGCGGAACACTTCCTGCCGCAGAGGCAATATCCTGTCTGTTCATCGTTTGAATTGAGTCAATAATAACAATGTCGGGTTTAATTTCGTTTATACATTCTATAACCGTTTCAACATCTGTTTCGGAAACAAGATATAGATTTTCCGTTGTAACGCCCAATCTTTCAGCACGAATTTTAATTTGTCCCTCCGATTCCTCACCCGAAACATATAAAATTTTTCTTTCTTCACCGGCTTTTTGGCAAATTTGCAAAAGTAATGTTGATTTACCGATACCCGGGTCACCGCCTACAAGTATTAATTCACCCTGTACAATTCCGCCGCCAAGCACTCTGTCAAGCTCCTGTAAACCGGTTTTGTAACGTGTTTCATATCCGACTTTTACATCACCGATTTTTTTCGGCATACGCACACTTCCGCCGTTACTTATAGACATTGCACGCGTAGCAGACGTTTTCTTTTCCGTAATAACAGTTTCCTGTATGGTGTTCCAACTGTTACAGCCTGGGCATTTTCCCAGCCACTTCGGTGATTTGTACCCACATTCACTGCATATATATGTCGTTTTTGTTTTCATTCCTATTCCTTTCATTTATCAGTATTGCCACCACAAAAATTATATCCATAATTTTATAACTTTCCACCCACACTGTCAAGCCACAAATATTACGCTCACATTGCGGTTTGCATAATTTACATTACAGCAATGTTACAGCTGTGTTAATATCCACTCTATCCACGCACTTATCCACGCAATTCACGCCGATTTATCCGTAAATATCAAAGTTATCCACGCGTTATGCACCCAACGTGGATAACTTTATTAACACATTCACAGTTTACATAACCTTTTCTGTCCCCAAAATTTTTATATTCCGAAAATTCAAAAAAATAATACTTATAACGTCAATATTTTTCGGAATAGCCTTGACAAACACCGTCAGTTTTTATAAACTATATGTATATGTAATTATGTAATAATTTGAAAGGATGACTTTTTTATAATGAATAACGCAGATAAAACAATGGACAAAATCGTAGCGCTTTGTAAAGGCAGAGGCTATGTGTACCCAGGCAGTGAAATTTACGGAGGTCTTGCAAACACTTGGGATTACGGTCCTCTCGGTGTTGAATTTAAGAACAACGTAAAAAAAGCTTGGTGGAAAAAATTCATACAGGAATCAAAATATAATGTAGGTCTTGACTGTGCAATCCTTATGAACCCAGAAACATGGGTTGCGTCGGGTCACGTCGGCGGTTTCTCGGATCCTCTTATGGACTGTAAAGAATGTAAATCACGTCACAGAGCGGACAAGCTGATTGAAGACTTTGCACACGAAAAAGGTGAGGACATCACAGTTGACGGTTGGAGCAAAGAAAAGATGGTTGAATACATCACAGAAAATAACATTGTCTGCCCAAAATGCGGCAAGCAAAACTTTACTGATATTCGTGAATTTAACCTTATGTTCAAGACATTCCAAGGTGTTACAGAAGATTCTTCATCAGTAGTATATCTTCGTCCGGAAACTGCACAAGGTATTTTCGTAAACTTCAAAAACGTACAACGTACAAGCCGTAAAAAAGTACCTTTCGGCATCGGACAAATCGGTAAATCATTCAGAAACGAAATCACACCGGGTAACTTCACATTCCGTACAAGAGAATTTGAACAAATGGAACTTGAATTTTTCTGTGCACCGGGTACAGACCTTGAGTGGCACGCATATTGGAAAGAATACTGTATGAATTTCTTACTTAACCTTGGTATAAGAAAAGAAAACTTGCGTTTCAGAGATCACTCACCTGAAGAACTTGCATTCTATTCAAATGCAACTGCCGATATTGAATTTGTATTCCCATTCGGTTGGGGTGAACTTTGGGGTATTGCAGACAGAACCGATTATGACTTAAAGCAACATATGGAACACAGCGGTGAAAGTATGGAATATATGGACCCAATCACAAACGAAAAATACGTTCCGTATTGTATTGAGCCGTCACTTGGTGCAGACAGAGTTGCACTTGCATTCCTTGTTGAGGCATATGACGAAGAAGAACTTGAGGGTGGCGACACAAGAGTTGTTATGCACTTGCATCCGGCACTTGCACCGATAAAGGCTGCCGTTCTTCCGCTTTCAAAGAAACTTGACGAAGGTGCAACAGCTGTATACGAACAGCTTTCAAAGAAGTTCAACTGTGAATATGACAATGCCGGTTCAATCGGTAAGCGTTACAGAAGACAAGACGAAATCGGTACACCGTACTGTATCACATATGACTTCGATTCAGCAGAAGATAACTCGGTTACAGTCCGTGACAGAGATACAATGGAACAGCAGAGAATTAAGATTGACGAACTTGAAAAGTTCTTGGAAGGAAAATTAGAATTTTAATAATGTTGTTGGTGGGGGTAAATTGCTATGAAATTTGTTGATGAATTTAAAGATTTTATATCTCGCGGAAACGTAGTTGATATGGCAGTCGGCGTTGTTGTCGGCGGTGCATTTAAAAGCATTGTCGATTCACTTGTTGCCGACATTATCGACCCGGGTATTGCATACGTTGTATCTCTTATAACAGGTGCACTCAAAACAGCCGCTACAAGTACAGTCGGTGACACAAGTGCCGTTGAATCGGTTATGGATATGTCTAAATGGATAATTCCGGGTACATCAATAAATATCGGTAATTTCCTTTCGGCGATTATTAATTTCCTTATCCTTGCATTTATAATTTTCTGCGTAGTTAAGGGGCTTAATAAACTAAATGATAAATTCAAAAAGAAAGTTGAGGAAGAAGTCACTCCTGCAGGTCCTACCCAAGAAGAACTTCTTGCCGAAATACGCGATTTGTTAAAAGACAAAGAATAATACAAAACCCAATCGAACGAAATTCGATTGGGTTTTCTTTTATTTTTCTATTTGCTTTACCTCTGCATACGGCTTCATATTTCCATTCCACACATACACATCTATACCGTCATATTCCACATCATTCAAATCGACCTCCGCCGTCATATTATGTATGTCAGGTGTCACAATCTTTTTAAGTTCATTACCTTTTCTGAACGCAACATACATCAATTCGTCATCTTCTTCAAAATTAAGCGATACGATAAGTTTGTTATCTTTTATTTCACACTCAATTTTATTGTTCGTTAAAACAGTCGGCATTGGTGTGACTGTCGGACCAGCCGTTGGTGTTGCCGTTGGACTTGACGTTACTGTCGGCATCGGTACTGTCGTAGGCATTGCCGTTGGACTTGGTGTTACTGTCGGTACTATCGTTGGTGTTGCTGTTGCTTTTACCGTTGGTGTTGCCGTTGGACTTGGTGTTACTGTCGTAGGCGTTGCTGTTGGTTTTACCGTTGGTGTTGCCGTTGGACTTGGTGTTACTGTCGGCGTTGCTGTCGGTTTTACCGTTGGTGTTGCCGTTGGTGTCGCTGTCGGCATAATTGCCTTAACCGCATTATACGCATTCAATCTTCCGCCGCTTATAACTTTACCTGTAAGCGCCGAAAGCTTGTCTGAACTCGAACACAAAGTTTCTTTAATTTCTTTTGCCGAAATATTCGGATTTACTGCACGCATTACCGCAACAGCACTTGCAACCATAGGTGTAGCCATAGAAGTTCCCGACATTGTTCCGTAACTGCTTGTCGGAATTGTACTGTAAATATCCGTACCGGGTGCGGCAATATCAACACTTTTCGCACCGTAATGTGACGTACTGCTGAGTTCATCACTGCTTGTCGTGTTTGCAACAGAAATTACATTGTCGAGGTCTTTTGTAAGTTGTGACGGATATACCGCCACTTTGTCATTATTAGCTTATGATGCACTTGTTGTATTTCCCGCCGCAATAACGAAAAACATATCAGGCACAGCCGCCATTGCAGATTTGATTGTGTTCACAGAAGAACTTCCCCAACCAGTACCGCCAAAACTGCAATTAATAATATTTATATCATTCTTTTTCGCGAAATTAATCCCTTCTATTATATAAGATAAAGTACTTTTACCACTGCTGTTAAAAATCTTTATTGACGCGATTTTGGCATTACGTGCAACAGACGCCACACCCTTGGAATTATTAGTCGCCGCACTTATAATCCCCGCAACGTGAACACCGTGTTCGTCCACATATGACACATCACCGTTACTGTCACCGCAATTCCAACCATATATGTCATCAATATAGCCGTTACCGTCATTGTCAATGCCGTCACCGGCAATTTCGCCCGTATTCACCCATATATTGTCAATTAAATCTTCGTGATTTGTCTGTATACCCGAATCCATAACTCCGACAGTCACATCAGAGCAATCAATATCAAAATCCCAAAGCTTTTTTGCACCGATTAAATCAAGCACAGCTTGTTTTCCGTTTTGATAGTACGTGTCATTAGGTTCGGAAAACTCATATACATTGTAGTTAGGCTCTGCATATTCAATATTCGGCATAGCCTTTAATTTTTCAATCGTATCTATAACATTTTCACGGCTCGGATTTTCCAAATCAAGTACATATATAATAGGCTCTGTTTTATCAGAAAACAAACTGATACTGCTTGCATCGTCACCGAAAATACATTTTGCATCACTGATATTCAATTCTTCAAACGGGTCTGAACACATTGAAACAGCATCGGTAATCTGCGGTTTTAACTGCACAAGCACACTTCCGTAATCAAAATCCAACCCGTCATATTCATCTGCATAAACATTAATCCCCAGCCACATCATAGCCAATAACGCGGCAAAAAATATATATCTGAATCTTTTCATAACCATAGCTCCGTTTTTCAAATTGCTTTAATTTCAGTATATCACTCAATTTTTATAAAGTCAATTTAAACCTCGTTTTTCGCTTGACTTTTTTGTTTTACTATGGTAAAATATTAAGGTACTTTTGGAGAAGTATCGAAGCGGTCATAACGGGGCGCACTCGAAATGCGTTTGCCTTAACAGGCACGTGGGTTCGAATCCCACCTTCTCCGCCAAAGAGAATGCTGATTTTTAATCCGCATTCTTTTTTTACTATGTGAATTTTTATAAAGGAGTAAAACAATGCAGACAGAAGAAAAACAAATGAAGATGAGTTATCTTATAAAGCGCTTTGTACCGTATTTCAAAAAATACAAATGGATACTGATACTCGATCTAATCTGTGCGTCACTGACAACGGTTTGTGAGCTTGTATTCCCAATGCTCGTGCGTTACATAACAAATATGGGTATCAATAACATAGCAGGATTAACCGTCGGAATAATCTTAAAAATAGGACTTTTCTATCTGATTTTAAGAATAATCGACTCTGCGGCAAATTTCTATATGGCTGACACTGGACATATTATGGGAGCAAAAATCGAAACAGATATGCGCCGTGACTTATTCGCGCACCTTGAAACGCTTTCACATTCATACTTTGCCGAACACAAAGTCGGACAAATTATGGCACGAATAACAAGCGACTTGTTTGATATAACAGAATTTGCGCACCACTGCCCCGAAGAATTTTTCATCGCCGCACTGAAAATAATCGTTTCATTTATAATTCTTTGCGGAGTAAACGTACCGCTTACGGTTATTGTGTTCGCATCACTTCCGCTTATATTCTGTTTTGTAAAATTCTTTAATACGCGTATGCGTAAAGCGTTCAAGAAACAGCGTAACCAAATCGGCGAAATTAATTCACAGGTTGAGGATACATTGCTCGGTATAAGAGTGGTAAAGTCATTTGCGACAGAAGAACTTGAAGCTGAAAAATTTGAGGACGGCAACAAAAAATTTCTTGACACAAAAAAACTCGGATATTTCTATATGGCAGGTTTTCAAACATCAAACAGAGCCTTTGAGGGTGTAATGTATTTGATAGTCGTTGTTGCGGGTGCGTTGTTTATGATTAACGGCAAAATCTCCCCTGCCGACCTTACCGCATATCTTTTGTATGTAAGCACGCTCCTTGCCACTTTGCGTACAATCATTCAATTTACCGAACAATTCCAACGCGGTATGACAGGTATTGAGCGTTTCCTTGAAATTATGGACGCACCTGCCGAAATAACAGAAAAAGAAAATGCCGACGAATTGAAAAATGTTCAAGGAAATATAACGTTTGAAAACGTCGGATTTCATTACAGTGACGATGACACAAACGTGCTGTCAAATATAAATCTTAACATCAAGAAAGGCGACAGCGTTGCACTTGTCGGTCCGTCAGGCGGCGGAAAAACAACGCTTTGTAACCTTATCCCACGTTTTTATGACGTCACAGAAGGACGTATTTTAATTGACGGCAAAGATATAAAAAACGTCACATTAAATTCGCTCCGAAATTCAATCGGTGTCGTTCAACAGGACGTTTACTTGTTCTCGGGAACGGTCTTTGAAAACATCGCTTACGGATTAAGCGGTGCAACACGCGAAGATGTTATAAACGCCGCCAAGCTTGCAGGCGCACATGAATTTATTTCAAACCTCGAAAACGGATATGACACATATGTCGGCGAACGTGGAGTTAAACTTTCGGGCGGTCAAAAGCAAAGAATAAGTATCGCAAGAGTATTCTTAAAAAATCCGCCTATACTTATTCTTGACGAAGCGACCTCCGCACTTGATAATGAAAGCGAAAAAATCGTGCAAGACTCACTCGAAAAACTTGCAAAAGGCAGAACAGTATTCACAATCGCCCATAGACTTACAACAATCCGTAACGCAAATATGATTCTTGTCCTCACCGAAAACGGTATCGAAGAACAAGGCACACACCAAGAATTGATTGATAAAAAAGGATTGTACTACAACCTATACAGTATGTACACCTCACTATAACAAACAAAAATGCGGTCTGTATGACCGCATTTTTTTATAGTAGTGGTGCTACTAACCTTATAATATGTCCTAAAAGCTTTGTGAAAATATTAAAATGTTTAACGTCCTCTAATGTAATCTTCTGCGACAATTCAAGCGTGTCTTTGAAATCACGTTCAATATCCATAACCGCCGGTACATTAAGCATATAAGCCGCACATTCATAGTGAAGATACAAACTTCTGTAATCGTGGTTTACCGTACCGACAATGGCTTTTTTACCGTCACTTATCGACATTTTCGCGTGAACAAAACCGGGTGTATATTCGTATATTTCTATACCTGCTTTCAAAAGTTCCTTATAATATGTTCTCGCAAGATAGAACGCATATTTCTTGTCAGGAATATGTGGCATTATAATCTTAACGTCAACGCCCCTTTGAGCCGCATACTTCATACACTCATACATCTCGTCATCAATAACAAGATACGGCGTCATTATATAAGTATATTCCGACGCATTGTTCAGATTATTTATATACGCACGCTTTCCGACATAAACTTCATCAAGCGGAGTATCGCCGAACGGTATTACAAATCCGTCCGTACTTACGGAATATTTTTTTGACGCTTGGATATATTCACCGCAATCCTCAATGTGTTCATCATTTACGTTCCACATTTCAAGAAACATCGCCGTAAATCCCGCGACCGCCTCGCCTCTGAGCATAAATCCCGTATCTTTCCAATGCCCGAAACGCATCTTTTCATTAATATATTCATCTGAAATATTTATCCCACCGCAAAACGCCACCGCACCGTCTATAACCATTATTTTTCTGTGGTCACGATTGTTTTGGTGAGTTGACAAAAGCGGTACAATCGGCGAAAATATACGACATTTAATCCCCTGTCTTTCAAGATATTCATTGTATTTTCGCGGAAGCGTCACGATACAGCCCATACCGTCATACATAACGCGAACTTCAACGCCCTGTTTAACTTTTTTCTTTAAAATTTCAAGAATTTCATTCCACATACGGCTCGTGTGATTTATAATAAAGAACTCCAAAAATATGAATTTTTCCGCTTTCAAAAGCTCCTTTTTCATATCCTCAAACATTCTCTCGCCTATGCTGTAATACTGTACACCCGTATTTGTGTAAGCAGGAGAACCGCCGTATTTCGATAAATACCTTGCAAATCCGTCCTGATTTTTATCGGTCTGATAAATATTTTTCATAACATCATTGTCTTGAACAAGATACTTTTTGTTTGCCTCTTGAATATTCTTGTAATCGTCACCTATATTCATTGACACTCCCTGTGCCCTTGTAAACAGATAAAACAAAGCACCGAATATAGGTATAATCGCAATAAGCGTTATCCACGTCATTTTAAAAGTAGATTCCTCTGTACGATTAATTTCAAATATTATAAGTACGGCACTCAAAACAGTCGAAAGACCGAACAAAACCTTTGAATAGTCGGAAATCCATATATACATTGCAACAAACGTAATGATTTGCATTAAAAGCATTACCATTGCAACGAATTTGTTTGAATATAAAAGTCTGTAAATCTTTTTCATTCAAAATCCTCCTTTCAAACGGCTATTTTAAATTTTTTATATACGCAAACGTTTTTTCTTCCCCTTCTTGCTGCAACATCATAAGCCACCCTTCAAGCAGCTTTGCAGTGTTTGGGTGCATACTTGTTTTAGCATTTCCCTTTAAGAAATATTCTATCGGATTATCGTTTGTATATTTGTCGTCCAAATAAATTTTTCCTGCCGCAACACGGTCGCAAAACATTTCTTTAACATATTTTAACGGCATTTCGACCGCCTCCATACGTCTTGTTTTGGGATTGTAGTCTGTCCAATATTCAAAGTGATGTTTGTTTCTTCCTTTGTGGTGCATCCAAGCCTTTGAATAACCGTATTCACGTCTTTCGCCCTCTGTCGGACTTCTGTCACCGAGATAAAATCTTGCTCCCGGTAAAAATTCAGTCGGTGAATATTTCGACAAATCGTGACGCATACCCTGCCACAAAATTCCGCACCTTAGGCAATGATACATTACCTTGTGACGGTGCCTTGTGATTGTCATAAAATGTTTTATAAAATGCCACATACAGTGATTCTTCCTTTTTCTATAATAGTTTATTATATCACAAATACCGACATTTTACAATACCAAAACGTTGCACCTCTCAAAACAAAAAAAATCGGCTGCCAAAATTTCGGCAACCGATTTTCGATTAGTTACTTCTTCTTTCCATTTCCTTATAAATATCTTCCCAAGTCATACCGTTGTCAACCAGCATAACAGTAAGGTGATAAATAAGGTCAGCGGTTTCGTAGCTGATTTCGTCCTTATCGCGGTTTTTACCTGCAATAACAACTTCGGCAGCCTCCTCACCGACTTTTTTCAAAATCTTATCTTCGCCCTTATCGAACAAGTAATTTGTATAACTGCCCTCTTCAGGGTGTTCTTTTCTGTCCATAACTACAGCCTGTTCACGCGCAAATACATCTGTCTTAGTCTGTTCCTTTGCGTCCTCAACAAGCTTGCCGTCCTCAATCTTTCTGAAGAAACAACTTCTGTTTCCCGTATGACACGCAGGACCGGCAGGATTAACAAGCACAACAAGACAATCGCAGTCGCAGTCAACGCGAACTTCTTTAACGTACATATAATTACCCGAAGTATCGCCCTTTACCCAAACTTCCTGTCTGCTTCTTGACCAAAAAGTTGCTCTGCCTGTTTCAAGAGTTTGCTTAATCGTGTCCGCATTCATATATGCAACCATAAGCACCTCGTTAGTTTCAATATTCTGCACAACCGCCGGAATAAGTCCGCTTGCGTCAAATTTAAGAGTATTTATTAATTCGTCCATTTATGTAATTCCCCTTTCAATTTATATAAAACAAATTCATTTCATTTCCATTAAATTCCAATTCTTTGCTATATAGTCCACACCCGAAATTATTGTGAATACAACCGAAATCCAAATAAGTATATCTGAAATCAATTTAGGGTGTACACCTAAGAATGTATTCTGAATCGGAAGCAAAAGCATTGCAACGATAATTGCAACCATTTGCGTAACGGTTTTAAGTTTGCCCCACATACTT
>OBJF01003083.1_pt1 | contig 10942 bp, 10 predicted proteins | sample 1519091 | NCBI WGS metagenome assembly OBJF01 (sample SAMEA2452124, study PRJEB22498) | human gut metagenome | biome: human feces; feature: human gut; material: feces | place: Australia | collected 2012
ATCAATCAAAAATCGATCTATTATCCTTAGTTCCTAACACTTTCATGGGCGGTTTTTCTGCTTTTGCCAGTGGCGGAGATTGGAAAATGCTTTGCATCTGCCTTGTCTTAGGAAATATTCTCGGTGTGTGCTGCGATTATTCTGGAAGATTTCTGGCAGCAAAATTTGGTAAAGATAATTAATTAAGAAATAAGAATGAAACAAATTTTCAAAGGAGCGTGAAATAAAGATGAGTAAAGTAATTAAAAAATCTTACGCAGAAGAAATGAAACAGGGCTACAATTTAAGAACAGCCATGGAAGAAGCATCCAGATGTCTTCTCTGCCATGATGCCCCTTGCAGCAAGAGCTGCCCAGCAAAAACGGATCCAGCAAAATTCATCCGTTCCCTGCGTTTTAGAAATATTAAAGGTGCTGCTGAAACAATCCGTGAAAACAATCCATTAGCTGGTTGTTGCGCAGAAGTCTGTCCTTATGGTCAGCTGTGTGAACAGGCTTGCAGCCGTACTGGAATTGATAAACCGATCGAAATCGGAAAGCTTCAGAAATTCTTAGTTGAAATGGAAAAACGCGAGGGTATGGAATTCCTTCATGTAGAAGAAAAACGTGATGGAAAGATCGCCTGTGTTGGAGCTGGTCCTGCTTCTTTAGCTTGTGCAAGAGAGTTAGCATTATTCGGATATGATGTAACAATCTATGAAGCAAATGAAAAAGCTGGTGGTGTTTTAACATACGGAATCGTTCCTTCCAGATTACCTCAGGAAGTTGTTGATTTCGATATTGCAACAATCGAAAAACTTGGTGTAACATTTAAGTTTAATGAAACGATCGATGCTGCACGCTTAGAAGAATTAAAAGCTGAGTATGATGCAGTCTTCGTTGGAACAGGATTATGGAAATCTAAAGTCATTGATATCCCAGGAAAAGATCTTGATGGTGTTGTAAGTGCGATCGATTTCTTAAAAGATGCCCGCTTAAATAAAGAAAACATGACTCTTGGAGATACTGTTTTAGTGATCGGTGGTGGTGACGTTGCCATGGACTGTGTAACAACAGCAAAACAGCTGGGTGCAAAAGCTACAATCGTATATAGAAGAACAATTGAAGAAGCACCTGCTGATATTGATGAAGTTATGGCTGTACAGAGCATGGGAATTCCTATCATTCAGGAATTTGCACCAGGTGAGATCATCGGTAGCAAAGGTCATGTAACTGCAATGAAATTTAATGGACGTGACAATGAATCCGAACTTACCATGAAAGCTGATCAGGTTGTATTTGCTATTGGACAGACTGCTTGTGACACTACAAAAGATATCAAAGCTGGCGGAAAAGTATTTACTGGTGGAGATATGGTAAATGGTGGAAAGACTGTTGTACAGGCTGTTGCTGAAGGTAAAGATGCTGCTGCTATGATCGCTGCATATCTGAACAAATAGAAAGGAGGCATTGATTATGTCATTAAAGAAAGATTTATCTATTGATTTTTTAGGAGTTAAATGTGAAAACCCATTCTTCCTGTCTTCTTCTCCAGTAGGAAGTAACTATGAAATGTGTGCAAAAGCCCTTGAAGCTGGATGGGGTGGAATTTATTATAAAACAATTGGTATCTTTATCCCAGACGAGTGTTCTCCTCGTTTTGATATCACTACAAAAGAAGGAACTCCTTGGGTTGGTTTCAAGAATATGGAGCAGATTTCTGACAAGCCATTAGAAGTGAACTTAGAATATATGCGCCGCTTAAAACAGGATTATCCAAACAAAGTCATCGTTGCAAGTATCATGGGAAGTAATGATGAAGAATGGACAACACTTGCAAAAGCTGTTACAGAAGCTGGTGTTGACATGATCGAGTGTAACTTCTCTTGTCCTCAGATGACATCTCATGCCATGGGATCTGACGTTGGACAGAATCCAGAGTTAGTAAAACATTATTGTGAAGTTGTTACAGCTGCTACACATCTTCCTGTCATCGCTAAAATGACTCCAAACATTGGAAATATGGAAATTCCTGCGATTGCTTCTATGGAAGGTGGTGCTGCTGGTATCGCTGCCATCAATACAGTGAAAGCGATCACAAATATTGATATCGAAAACATCACTGCTATGCCTGTTGTAAACGGTAAATCTTCTATTTCCGGATACTCAGGAGCTGCAGTTAAACCTATTGCTCTTCGTTTCATTACACAGATGAAACAGCATCCAGATCTGGTTAATGTGCCTATCACTGGTGTTGGTGGAATCGAAACTTGGAGAGATGCCTTAGAGTTTATCCTTGTTGGTGCTTCTAACCTTCAGGTAACTACGGCAGTTATGCAGTATGGATACCGCATCGTTGAAGACATGATCAGCGGATTATCTCATTATATGGAAGATAATGGTATTGAAAAACTTTCTGATCTGGTAGGTCTTGCCCTTCCTAATATTGTTCCTGCCGAAGATCTTGATCGAAGTTTCAAACTGCTTCCTAAATTTGATGAAGATGCTTGTGCTGGATGTGGTAGATGCTATGTATCATGCTTTGATGGTGGACATCAGGCAATTGACTGGGATGAGGAAGCTCGTCGCCCAAGATTAAATACAGATAAATGTGTTGGATGTCATCTATGCCTGAATGTCTGTCCTGTTATGGATTGTATCACTCCTGGTGAGATCGTTATTAAACCTGGACGTGAAGAACACGAAATCAAAATCAAAACTAAGTACGAATAAGAAATATCACATCGATAAGGAGGTCTTAGTAATATGAAAGAATTCGATTTGATCATTAAAAACGGAACCGTCGTAACCTCTACCGAAAGTTTTTTATGCGATGTTGCAGTGAAAGACGGAAAGATCGCTGCCATGGCACAAAATATTGAAGCAGATGCGAAAGAAATTTATGATGCCGCTGGTAAATTAGTTCTTCCTGGTGCTTTAGATGCACATACACATATGGCTATGCCATTTGGTGGAACTGTTTCCGCTGACAGTTACATGGCAGGTACTCGTGCTGCTGCCTGTGGTGGTGTCACAACGATTTTCGACTATCCTGTACAGCACAAAGGAGAAACGATCCGCGGATTAGTTAACTCCAAGAAAGAAGTTTTAGAAAAAGAAGCCTGCGTAGACTATGCAATGCACTGCTGCATCACTGATTTAAATGAAGGTGCGATCCTTGAAGAAATGGAAAAGGCTGTTGCTGAAGGTATCACAAGTTTCAAATGCTTCCTTGTTTACAAAAAAGAAGGAATGATGGTAGATGACGGAATGCTTGCAAGACTGATGCTTCGTGCAAAAGAACTTGGAGCGATGATCAATATCCACGCTGAAAACCCTGATCTGATCGATTATTATACAGAGAAATTCTTAAGTGAAGGTAAAACAAGCGCTTGGTATCATTACATGAGCCGTCCTGAATTCGTAGAAGCTGAGGCCGACAAACGTGCTGTTCACTGGGCTAAGCATTTAGATGCTCCTTTATATCTGGTTCATATGGCAGATAAAGAAGGTCTGGAAGCTTGTATCGAAGCCAAAGAAGAAGGTGCTGACGTATTCGTTGAAACATGTCCACAGTATCTGGAATTTACATGCGACGTATACAAACGCGAAGATGGAAGAAACTTCGTCTGCTCTCCTCCTATGAAAGGACAGGAAAGTCAGGATGCTTTATGGAAAGCAATTAAGAATGGAATGATCGATACAGTTGCTACTGACCACTGCCCATTCCAGAGTTATGAAAAAGACTGGGGTAAAGATGACTTTACAAAGATCCCTAACGGGTGCCCTGGTGTAGAAAACTTATATCCATATATGCTGGATGCCGCAAATAGCGGAAAGATCACTTTTGAGAGAGCTGTTGAATTATGCTCTACAAACGTAGCCAAGATCTTTGGATGCGACAACAAAGGATCTATCAGTGTAGGTAAAGATGCTGACATCGTTATCTACGACAAAGACAAAGACTTCACGATCAGTGTTGATAATATGCACTCTGATCTGGATCATACGATCTGGGAAGGAAAACAGTTACACGGTTATCCAATCCGTACTTACCTTCGTGGAAATGTTGTATATGACAATGGAGACTTTGTCGGAACACCTGGACTCGGTGAATATGTAAAACGAAGCCCAAGAAAACACTAAACCCTATAATACAAACACTTAACATAATTTTATAAAATCAGAGGATTCTTATGAAGAGAAAGAAATTACGACTTACGCCGAAACAAGCTGAACACATGCTCTTTAATGTTCTGGAGATTGGCAGCCGAATGCTCGTCTCCGGAGCTGAGGTCCAACGCGTCGAAAATTCGATCTATCGTATGTGTACTGCATATGGATCGGAAACGACCGAAGTCTTCTGCATGACCTACATGATCGTTGTTACAATTTCCTCCAAGCAATTTGGCACGATCACCTTGTCAAGACGGATTCATAACCTTTCCCTGAATGCTTTATCCAGAAGGATGTGTTCCACTCTTCCGGATATGAAAACGGTCGATCAAAAAATCAGGCAGATCAAAGCACTGCCAAAGTATGGTCCAATACCCTCCATGCTCATATATGCTTTGATCTCCTCTTCTTTCACAATATTTTTTGGAGGCAGCCTTCCTGATGCCGCCGTTTCCGGTATGATCGGAATCGGTATACGGTGTGTCGAACTTCTCCTTCAACCACTGCCTCTAAACCGTTTTCTTCTGGTTGTATTATTGTCAACAGTATCGGGCTGTATGGCCGCATCCTGTGTTTATACAAACGCTATGTTTTCTCTGGATAAGATAAGCATAGGAAATATCATGATCTTAATCCCTGGACTGATGTTTACCAATTGTATCAGGGAAATGATCTCAGAAAACATGTTATCCGGCTTAACAAGGCTTTTGGAAGCACTATTTATTTCTTCTTCCATCGCCATTGGTTTTGCCATTGCTTACTATCTGCTGTAAAAGGAGGCTTGTACCATGAATCCATATATACAGATCATTGCTGCATTTTTTGGATCTCTTGGGTTTGCGCTTTTGTTTAATCTGCGCGGACAATGGCTGTTCTTCACAGCCTTAGGCGGAGGCCTCTCCTGGTGTGTATATCTGATCAGCGGATCCTTTATATCTCACTATGAACGGCAATATTTTGCAGCAGCTTTTTTTCTCGGAATCTATTCCGAACTTATGGCACGTAAAACGAAATCACCTTCCACTCTTTATCTGGTAGTAGGCATGATCCCATTGATTCCAGGAGCCGCACTTTATTATATGATGCGAAATGCCATTCAGACGAATTTTAAAATGTTTGCCGAACGTGGCTTAGAAGCAGTTATTACAGGTGGAGCGATCGCATCTGGTATCATTACAGCCATGGTATGTTGGAACGTGATCAAATTAAATTTATTAAAAAAGTAAATCAATCTTTAGGAGGTAACTATTATGTACGAATGCAGTTTAGAACGAATGACAGACAAGATCAAAACAATGAGTCAGTTCGGAGATGCCGGACACGGCGGAATCACTCGTTATTCCCTTTCTCCAGAAGCACTGCAGGCAAGAGGTGAGTTTGTACGCCGCATGGAAGCAATCGGAGCTACAATTAAATTTGATGATATGGCGAACTTATATGCAACACTTCCTGGAAGTGAACCAGATCTTCCTGGAATCGTAATGGCTTCTCACTGTGATTCCGTAAAGAACGGTGGAAATTATGACGGAATCTTAGGTGTTATGGGAGCTATGGAAGTTCTTGAAACAGTTGCTGACCAGAACATCCCTCATAAACATAATTTAACAGCTATGATCTGGACAAATGAAGAAGGATCCTTATATCCACCAGCAATGATGTCTTCCGGTGTAATCTGCTATGACTATCTTCCAGAAGATATCCGTGTAAACTTCAAACATGAAGATATGTTAAAATCTACTTCTGTTCTTGATCCTACAAAGACATTCGGTGCTGCCCTTGATGCATCTGGATACAAAGGTGACAAAGCAAACCGTTTAAATAACAAAGATTACAAAGCAATGTTCGAATTACATATCGAACAGGGACCTATCCTTGAAGCCGCTGGAAATGACATTGGTGTTGTTACTTGCGTTCTTGGAATGGTTAACTACACGATCAAAGTTTATGGACAGTCTGACCATGCAGGAACAACTCCTATGAAGTATCGTCAGGATGCTTTATATGGAGCTTCTAAAGTTCTTCAGTACCTGCATGATGAATTAGACAAATTAGATCCAGAACTTGTTTATACAACAGGTGAGATCTTCTGTCATCCAAACGTACATACAGTAATTCCTGATTATGTAGAATTCTCACTGGATGCACGTCATGAAAAACCAGAAGTGATCGAGCAGGTTGTCAAAGTAATTGAAAATATTCCTAAAGAAGTTGTAAAATGCAAGACTGATTATGAAATTGCATGGACACGTGATACTGTTTACTATGACAAAGAACTTGTTTCTTACGTTCAGGAATCTGTTGATGAACTTGGATATTCTAACCAGAAGATCAACTCCGGTGCTGGACATGATGCTCAGTTCGCAGCTTATATGCTTCCTACAACAATGGTATTCGTTCCATCTAAAGACGGACATTCTCACTGTGAACCTGAATATACATCTCCAGAACAGTGCACACAGGGTGCTTCCGTATTATTAAATGCCGTATTGAAATGTGACGCAAAATAAATACATTTCGCTAATAATATCTTCCTCATATAAGTCAAGAATAAGAGATATATTCTCTAGGATATATCTCTTATTCTTCTGTGTATTTTATACAATTTCTATAAGAATTATCTTTTTATTTTTATGCATTTTGAATAAAATCATCTATGATTTATCCATCTTTTATGATATAATGAACAGATAGGTAATATTTATTTTATGATTCGCGTTCTTATTGCTTATGAATCGGAGGTAATTTATGTCAGCTAAAAAAGCGCGCTACTGTATCGGCGAATTATCGACCCTCTGTAATATACCCCAGAAGACTTTACGCTATTACGATGAGATCGGATTATTCACACCAGACTATCGAGACGACAGTACGCACTACCGTTATTATTCAAAATCACAGATCGTCAATCTGATGATCATTAAAACTTTAAAACAAATGGGCTTTCCATTAAAAGATATCCGGCAGATCATATCTGAGAACGATGCTCAGTCCCTTGAGGCGAATATCAATTCACATCTTGAGACGATGCGAGATGATATCATGAAGCGGATCGATCAGTACACCGAATGCAGCTATCTGCTCCAAAAGATTCAAAATGGAATTGATATTCTAGAAGCATCTTCTTCTCTTCCTTCCGAAGACCTTGCAATCTCTATTGAACATATTCCTAAGATCAGTTTAATGTATGACCGTTCTGAGATGGAAGGATATGATTACTCTGAGATGTCCTTAGACCGATGGATCTCCATTCTTCGGAAAGCAGAGCATTCCAAACATAAGATCATGGGACCTGTTTATGTAACATTTTATGAAGATAATATCATGAACAAGTTCCTCTCAGCAAACTCCATGGTCGAATTTGCAGTCCATATCGAGGATACTTCTTCTACCGATGATATTCGTGATTTCGGGGATTTTGATGCCGTAACCATGATCCATATCGGTAACTATGAGGATATCCCGACTTCTTATATCCAGATGATGAAATGGATCCGCCAGAATGGCTACACTGTTACAGGACCAGCAACAGAAGAATTCATCCTTTCCCCTCTGGATGTCAACGATGAAACTCGTAGGGTGACCAAGATCATTATCCCTGTCGAGAAAGAGAGTAAATAAATTAATATTTGTTATACAAAATAAGAATGCACACCAAAAAGGCTGTAAATTTCTTTGCTTACCCCAAAGAATTTACAGCTTTTTTGCCAGGTTTATTATTTATTAATACTATGAATGAGCTTTATAAGATCTAATATTCATACCAGAACTGTACAACTGTTGATAATGGTGGATCTTCCAGAACATCAATAGAACTTGGATATGGAGGATCTGCTGGTACTTCAATTATCTTAAAAGAACGGACTTCGATCAGTACTTTATTTCCTTCCTGTTTTCTGATTCCAGCGATATATTCCATATAATCTCCGGCAAAACATGGTGTGTAAAGACGAACTTTTTTAACTTCTACACATCTTCCTGTATTTCCAAATGTTTTTGCCATCAAACGTTTTGCTGCATCTTCCATCAGTGTGATACTTCTGGCACCATTTACAACTCCACCACCGTAAAATACGTCACGGTCTGACATTCTATAACGAAAAGTGATTGTATCTTTCATCATTCTTTCTCCTTTCAATCTGTCTTATGTACTTTATTCATCTTCTGGAAAATCATCCAGATGACGCCATGGATCAATAACTGCTCCATCTGGCTGTTCTCCACGTTGTAAGTGTTTCTTAACAACCAGTCTTACATTACCTTCTGTACATAATACAGGCTCATCAAACCATACCATATCTCCTGGTTTGTAGTCTTCTTTCCCAGCTCTGTATGCTGGTGTAGCCAGCTTAAATACTTCGATCCTGCAGTCTCTTGATGTATTTCCGATATGTGTTAAAGTAGCTTTGTACTCCATCATATCTCCTACATACACATCCTGATAGATCTTTACATCTTCATATCCCAGACAGAGAGATTCATCTCCATCTACCAAGATCATTTCTTCTGTTTCAACATCTCCGATAAAGTCAAACTGACGTCCAACTGGTACGATTCCATCTGGATTATTTGCATCCGCTGTCGTCATATTGTAACTTAAATAAGATACTTTTCTCATGTTGCTCCTCCTTATGAAATAAAAGTAATTAAATTACGCCTTCTTCTTTTAACTGTGCTTCTTCTTCTTCGGTTAATCCAAAGATCTCTCTGTTATGCTCTCCTAGAAGTGGGGAAGGCGTTTCTACAACTCCTGGAGTTTCTGACATCTTCGTAACACATCCCTGGAAATAAAGATCTCCTGCCGTAGGATGTTCGCAGTGAACCATCATCTCTCTTGCCTGTGTATGTGGATGTTCGATCGCTTCTTTTACATCTAATACCGGTCCACATGGAATTCCTGCTTCATCCATGATATATTCAATCTCTTTCTTTGTATGTTCCATACACCATCCACGGATCAGTTCCTGCAGTTCCGGCAGGTAATTCTTACACCTTAGATCATTGGTTTCGTATCTTGGATCACCAAGCAGCTCTTCATGTCCGATCGTATGACAGAATGTATCAAATAATCTGTCATTTCCTACCCCGAGTGCTGTAAATCCGTCCTTACAAGGGAAAATATCAAATGGAGCAATGGATGGGTCTATGTTTCCATTTCTCTGCGATATCTCCCCTGCCATTGTATAATTCACTAAGGCATTTTCAAGAAGACTGAATATTGTATCAAACATAGATACGTCAACCTGCTGCCCTTCTCCGGTCATATCACGATGATGAAGGGCTGCCAATACACCAACTGTTAAATAAATCCCTGATACATGGTCTGCGACAGATGGACCAACTTTGACTGGATCTGTATCTTTAAAACCAGTCAGATTCACCATTCCGCCCATTGCCTGCGCCACGATATCATAGCAGGCTCTGTGTGTTAATGGTCCATACTGTCCAAATCCGGAACAGGATGCATAGATAATGGATGGATTGATCTTCTTTACCGTCTCATAATCAATCCCCAGCTTCTTTGTAACCCCACCACGATAATTTTCTACAAGAATATCTGCATCCTTTACCAGATCATAAAACATCTGCTTTCCTATTTCAGATTTCAGGTTTAATGTTGCACCCTTTTTATTTCTGTTTACATAACAGTAAAATCCGCTCTCTCCGCTCTTTTCATCAATTGGACCCCATGTTCTGCACTGATCTCCGTGTAGAGGCTCGATTTTTAATACGTCCGCTCCATAATCAGCTAACATCATCGTGCAAAACGGTCCACTTAAAGCTGAAGTAAGATCAACTACCTTAATTCCTTCCAATGCTTTTTTCATTTCGACACCTCCTATTTGTTCTTATTTACGAAACATATTTCCGCTGATGACAAGTTTCTGAATTTCATTTGTTCCTTCGTAGATCTGTGTGATCTTAGCATCGCGCAGCATTCTTTCTACATGATATTCTTTCATATATCCATTTCCACCCAGCATCTGTACAGCTTCTGTGGCTACATGCATTGCTGCATCTGTACAAACCATCTTCGCTTTAGCCGCTGGTACACTGTAGCTTCTGCCTTCCTGCTTATCTGTTGCTGCTTTGTATAACATATACTGAGCCATCTCGATCTCTGTCTCTAACTCAGCCATCTTAAATGCTAAATACTGATTCTTGTATAATGGTTTTCCGAACTGTTCTCTCTCTTTTAAATAATTAAATGCGATGTCGTAAGCTCCTTTGGCAATTCCAAGTCCCTGGGCTGCAACACCAATACGTCCTCCATCCAGGTCTTTCATTGCAACAGCAAATCCTTTTCCTTCTTCTCCGAGCATGTTTTCTTTTGGAACTCTTACATTATCAAAGATGACCTCAGATACCTGTGCACATCTGATTCCGCACTTATCTTCGATCTTACCAATGGATACACCCTCCCATTCACGTTCTACGATGAATGCTGTTAATCCTTTTGTCTTTAATTCTGGATTCGTAAGAGCAACTACCATATAGTAATCTGCTAATGGTCCATTTGTAATGAAGCATTTTAATCCATTCAGGATATATTCTTTTCCATTCCAGATCGCTGTTGTTTTACATCCTGCTGCATCAGAACCTGCATCTGGTTCTGTTAAACAAAATGATCCCATTTTCTTTCCAGACAGAACTTCTGGCAGATATTTTTTCTTCTGTTCTTCATTTCCATCATTGATCAGAGCACCAGAGTATAATGAAGTACATACAGAATAAGCAATTCCTACAGATGAATTGATCTTGGAGATTTCTTCTAATGCTAATACATAGGA
>OBJF01003084.1_pt1 | contig 10939 bp, 10 predicted proteins | sample 1519091 | NCBI WGS metagenome assembly OBJF01 (sample SAMEA2452124, study PRJEB22498) | human gut metagenome | biome: human feces; feature: human gut; material: feces | place: Australia | collected 2012
GGATAGGGAAGATTGTCGACCTGCGATATGGAAAAAATTCAGAAAGGTTGACAAAGCATTTATTTATAAGGAAAATTGAAGCATTATGTTTGAATAGAGCTGAAAATTTATGTATAAATAATTGCAAATGACGAGCTCGACAGAAAGTGATAAAATAGACCTTATATTATAGGTAGATGCAGAGTGCGGGGTATTAATAGAAACATTATGGAATGTAAATATGACATCGGAGATACCTGGAATCAAGAAAATGGAGTATTAATAGAAACATTATGGAATGTAAAGAGCGGAGAAGGTTTGGGCAATTCAGAACGTGCCGAGTGGTTATTTTTAGGAATTTATGGAAATTGAAGAAGGTAGTAGAGTATGTGCTTCTGAATTGGATTTTGCTTGAAACCAATTGCCCATACAAGGTACTTGTGTAAACTGTGAAAAAATAAGTTACTGTATTTACCGGAGAGTGATGTGGTGAAGATGTTGGAATTGATATGATGCAGAAATGAGAAAAACCAGTTAATCTGAAATTTGCATTTCAGATTGGCTGGTTTTTCCTGATCCAATATGGAACTATTAAAATGTATTAGACTTCAAATCATTAATAATCTAATTTTACATTACAAAATGTAGCGATAACATTATATATTATAATAGATAAACTTGTAAAAATAAATAGTAAATTAATAACACCCCATTAGAATATTATTGATTTGTAAAAAGAAATGTGATATTGTAAAAGAAACAACAATTTATTGATCGCTTCCAGAAAGGAGGAACAAAATGAACGAGTTAAAACTGGAATTTCAGTTAGAAACAACTAAGATTCCGGCTGAACTGGACAAGGTTTTAGTGAGTTTTCTAAAAGCTGCTGTGGAGAATTATTCTCCGGCACTTTTTGAAAAACTCTATAATAAAAATTCGTCCATATTAAAAACTTATGTCTGGGCAACATACCTGCCTGGGGCAAGATTTACACAGGAAAAAATATTACTTAACCAGAACCGATTTACTATGACATTTTCAGATGCAGACATAGGGGAACTGATTGAATTTTATAATGCATTTATACTTATGAAATATAAGCCATATTCTATGAATCAGAACTCTATGCGATTGATGGCAGTAAAGATACGAAACATTCCGGAAATACAGGATACAGAACTTATTATAAAAATGAGGAGTGCACTTATTGTTCGTAAGCATGATTCTATAAATAATAGTGATAAGTATTACACATGTAAAGATCTGGAATTTGGAGAAATGGTGAAGGAAAATCTGAGTATTTTTCTTGAAAAATTGAATTTGGAAATGGATATTAGTGATTTTTCAATAACTCCATTAAAAGGGAAAAAAGTGGTAACAAGAATATGGGGTCGCTTAGTAGATGGAAGTATCGGGATATATAAGATAACAGGAAATTTAGAACTATTGAATTTTCTGCGTGCAGCAGGATTGGGAACAAGAAGATCGCTTGGAAAAGGGATGTGGGAAGTCATATATTAGGAGGTAAATTATCATGGAAAAATATGTGATTACTCTTGGTGATTTCCTGAAAAATGCCGGAATTGTGGGATTTCATTACATGCTTGAAACAGCAGGGGCGAGAGAAAATGTTGATTTTGGTCATTCCGAGGATGATCAGTCATTGTGGGTCAGCATGGATTTTGCACAGAATGCTGACTGGACGGATATGTATTTTAAAGCCTTTATCAGGTATTTTGGACCATTCAGCACGTATCAGGGAATTAAGGATAAAATTCAAACATGTATTGAAAAAATAGAAGTTGAAAATTGGAATCCGGGAAAACAGGAAAAAGATGATTTAAAATTTATCAATGATAAGCTGCAGTCAAACAGCTATCAGGCTGGTTTTGCAAATATTCAAAAGAAAATTGAAAATCCGGAAATCTATGAGAAATTAAAAAAGAATAAACTTAGTGATAAACTGTCAGCAGAAGAACTGAAAAACAGATTAGAAGAACTTCTGGAGTTTATAAATCAGCCGGAATGCAGCGAAACTTTTGCAATGAAAAGTATCATATATACTTATATCAATCGGTTCTGGAATGGAAAATGTTTTCTTTTACGTCCTAATGCAAAAAAAGATATGCGAGAGGTGTTTGAAAAAGATTTTTCCGAACCATTTCGAAAGTATCTGAGTGCGGATCATAAGAAGTCAAAAGATCTCTGTATTGATTGTGGTGATCCAATAGGACCGAAAGAAAAGGTATCGATAGCATTCATGAATGAAGTTGGAGATGACTTTACGAGAAAACGTTCTGCATTTTGGGACTGCAAAGTGGACGCGTTTCTTTGTCCTGCATGTGCATTCATATATGCGTTAAGCCCTTTGGGATTCCGGTTATATGCCAATAAATTTGTTTTTGTAAATATAAATAACAGCATTAGTGCTTTGTTGGATGCAAATTCTAAAATTGGAAGAATTGATCAGGAAGGAGAAAAAACTGAAAACAAGAAATATTCCCAGTGGTTTGCAGAGACGATCAATATTTTATTAAGAGAAAAACAGCAGGAATTGTCCAATGTGCAGGTTATCTTGCGTGGAGTGAGTGCAGATGACAGGTATAGATTAAGCATTATCCATAAAAAGATGCTGGAAATTATTTGCGAATCAAGGGTATCCGATGCTCTGACATCTTTGGCAAAATCTCCATTTACTAAAATCAAAGATAACTTTATAAATGTACATGAAACCGTAGTTATGAATCTTTTGCAGCACCGAGATCAGTATCGGCTGCTGAATCAGCTTCTTAAAGAAAATATAAAGGAAGATTCGATGAATTTTTATATTTTCTGGGTATATGAAATACAGTTATGGACGGAGATTGTATTAGCATATTCAGATTGCAAAGAAAGAAATGAGAAAGGAAAGAGGATTGCTATGTACTGTGGAATGATGAAAAAAAGCGGGTCAGATTTGAGAAAAGCAATTATGGCAGCAAAGGGAATGACTTCCAGTGAAGGTTTGAGAGGTATTGAATATCAGTTGTTGAATGCTCTGTCTGTAAGAAATGTAAATAAATTTATGGATGTTGTACTGCGATTATATAGTGCATATGGTTCTAAAAGAAATGAAAATGGACAGGAACTTTTAATACCTAGTGGATTTGTACAGATGTTAAGTGATAAAGAAAAGTTTACAGAATATGGATACGCATTTGTAATGGGATTAGTGGGATCTTACGAGCCGAAGAAGGAGGAAGCATGATTATGAAAAGAGAAGGTTTAACATTTACAGTAATTTTCCTGGCAGAAAGTGCAAACTATGGAGAAGGAATTGGAAATATTTCATTGAAAAAGATGACTAGGGGAAATTATGAAGAGTATTCTTATATTTCCAGACAGGCACTGAGATATAACCTTGTGCAGCAGGCAAACTGGAATATAACCCCTGTGGATGGGAAAAGTGGAGTAGTACAGTTTGCGCCCTCAGCAACGATTGAAGATTATCCGGAGATTGATCTGTTTGGATATATGAAAACGACTTCTAAAGGGGAAGATCAGAATGGCGGAGCTTCTACAAGAAGTGCAGTTGCCAGACTCAGTAATGCTATTGCGCTGGAACCATTTCAGGGAAATCTTGAATTTTTGACAAATATGGGGCTTGCTTTGAGAGGAAATTTGCCGAATGGAATTGCTCAGAGTGAGATACATCGTTCTTATTATTCTTATACTATGTCTATAGATCTGGACAGAGTTGGTGTAGATGGTGAAATTAATATTGCAGAAGAGGATAAAGCGGAAAGAGTGAAAGTTCTACTGGACGCTGTTCATTACTTATACAGAGATATTAAAGGAAGAAGAGAAAATTTCAGTCCATTGTTTATAATTGGTGGTAGATATGGCAGAAAAAATCCATTTTTTGAGAACAGAGTAAAAGTAGATGCAAATAAGATTAATGTAAGTACACTGCAGGAATTACTTGAGGATGATAATATCAGAAATTATACGTATGCAGGTGTTACAGCAGGTATTTTTGATAATGAAGATAAATTAAAAGATGTATTAAAAGTAGAATCAGTAGGTGCAGTACTTAATCATCTGAAAGAGGAAGTGGAGCAGTATTATGGAGAGGGCAATCAGGATTAAGTGTTTTCAGAACCTGGTGAATTATAAGAAACCCAGCAGTTTTATTATTAAAGAAACATTTCCTCTTCCACCATATTCTACGGTTCTTGGAATGATCCATGCGGCTTGTGGTTATACAGAGTTTCATCCAATGAAGCTTTGCATACAGGGAACAAACAGTGGAACTATTTCAGAACTTTATACAAGATATTCATTTTCAGCAGGTACGAAATATGAAGAAGGACGACATCAAATTTGTATTGAAGATGGAGAAAAATATGGAATTTTCAGAGGAATTGCCAATGTTGAGCTGGTCTGTGACAACGACATGGTGATACATGTAATTCCGGAAGAGGAAGATTTTGAGAAAGTATACAATTCACTGAAATATCCGCCAAGATATTTATCACTGGGACGTTATGAAGATCTGCTGGATATTGAACGGGTAGATATTGTGAATATCCATCAGGAAGATGAAGTGGAAATAAAGAGAGATATGTATATACCGGTGAGCTGCGGAATCGAGTTAGGAAACAGACATGGAACAATATATAATCTCACAAAAGAATATGAAATTACAAAGCAGGGTCTGCGCCGTTGGAAAAAAGAAAATGGAAGGGTAAAGGCTTATTATTGTTCTGGAGGAGTGGTGATTGGCGAAGGAGCATATGTGGATGACTTCGAGAAAGATGCAGCATTGATATTTTGTTGATTAACAATAAAAAGGTAGCTCAGTAATATGTTTTGTATTTGAAATGTAGTGGATTATGGGGAACTTACAAGGAGGCAGAGCAGATGTTCTGTCTCCGGAAGGAGAAGTCTATGGAGTATTATGCAAAATCCGGAAAAAAGATTTTGTCGCAGGAAGAGATTGATAAAGTCAGAAATGAACTGGAAAATCTTATAATAAATCTTGAAGAGGAATTTACAGAGACAGATCTTAAGGTTATCAAAAATAATATAGCTCATTTGCAGGACACAAAGGAAGAGGAACAGAAAACGTTAAAGGAACATCAGGACGACATTGTAAGATGCGCAGAGATGTTTTTTTTAGAATACGGAGAATATTTTACAGAAAAAGAAAAATGTCTGGTTACAGAAGCCTGCAGAATACATGACTGGGGAAAAGTAAATCTGATTTTTCAGAGATTGGTAAATCCGAATTTGATTAAAAAAATGTATCCTGATATAAAGCAGGATACACAGATTCCACATGGATTTTTAAGCGCAGTTACCATATCGAAAAAAGAATTTAAAAGATTGTCTGAACTGTTTTCAGAAGAAGATTTCGGACCCTTTATTACAGCAGTATATCATCATCATGACAGAGATGATTGTTATGAAGGATCTGAGATTCGGAAATATGCAGAAAAATATTATTTAAAGCAAATCAAAGAATATCTTGGAAAAGATATTGATAAGTTATATTGCAGCAATTTGAATAAACTATTATACCGTAATAATACTTGTACACCTAAATTTACAGTAGATTCTAAAATATGGAATGAGTATCTTTTAATCAAAGGACTGCTCAATAAATTTGATTATATAGTAAGTGCAGGGTATGAAGATGCAGAAATTGTACCAGATCTGCGGGAGAAAAAATTGAAGAAAAATATAGAAGTTTATCTTCAGAACAAAGAATTACGGCCTGCACAGAAATTCATGATGGAACATAAAAATGAAAATCTGATTATTGTAGCACCTACAGGTTCTGGAAAAACAGAAGCTGCATTATTATGGTTAAATGGAGAAAAGGGATTTTATACATTACCATTAAAAGTTTCTTCTAATGCGATTTATTCTCGAATTAAAACGAATTATTCTTACAGTGATGCTGCATTATTGCATTCAGATAGTATGGCTATGTATTTGAAAGAATTTGACCAGGATGACACAGATATTGATGAAAAATATAATCGCGCAAAAATGTTGTCACAGCCATTAACTGTATGTACTGTAGATCAGCTTTTCAAATTTGTTTATAAAGCGTTGGGGACGGAGATTTTGGCTGCAACCTTAAAGTATTCGAAATTAATTTTGGATGAAATCCAGGCGTATGAACCGAGGATTATTGCAACAATTATTTATGGTTTGAAGACAATACAGGAAATGGGAGGACATTTTGCTATTATTACAGCTACATTTCCGCCTGTTTTAAAGACATTCATGAAAAAGTATGGGCTATCAGAAGGGATACAATATCAGTTTAAAGATTTTACAGAAAAAGAATATCAGTTAGAACAGTTTCCAAGACACAAAATTCGAATTGAAAATTCGGAAATTAATATTGAGAAAATATTAGAACAGGGAAGCACTAAAAAAGTTCTGGTTATTTGCAACACTGTGTCCAAGGCACAAAAAATTTATAGAGAAATACAGGAAAGAACAGAGAATGTAGAACTTTTGCATTCTTGCTATATCAGAAGAGACAGGGCTTTTTTGGAACAAAAAATCATGCTTTTTTCGGAATCGAAAAAGCCGGGAATATGGATAACAACGCAGATTGTAGAGGCGAGTCTGGATATAGATTTTGATATGCTTTATACTGAAATGTGTACAGCGGACAGTCTTTTGCAGAGAATGGGACGATGCAACAGAAAGGGGAGATATGTTCCTGAAGAACCGAATATTGTTGTATATGATGATCGAAATGGCGTGGGAAAAGATCGAGTTTATAATTCAGACATGTATGACCGTTCTTTAAGATTTCTTCATGAATATGAAAATATGTTGTTCAGTGAAGAATTAAAAACGGTTTATATGAACAATGTTTATAATTCGGAAGAAATAACTGAAACGAGCTATTACAAAGAAATTGAAGAATGGTTGAAACGGTTTTCGGCAATTCATCCGGCAGAATATACATCAAAAGAAGCTAAAGTGAGGGATATAAAAAGTATTACCATTGTGCCGGAAGAGATTTATGATAAAAAACAGGGATTGTTTGAATATGGAATAGATTTTTTAAGAAAGCCAAATTTGAGAAAAGAAGTCAGAAGCATTATGAAAAACAGGCTTGAAGACGTGACGTTGAGTATGAGTATTTATAATAAATTCCCCAAAGCGGTAGACAGGGATGTAATTGGAAGTAAAAATGGCAGAAACATTATGAATATTCACAGAGCAAGATATAAATATGACTTTAATCATGAAAATGGAAAAGGTGCAGGTTTGTTATTAAATGAAGAGTTGGAGACGGATGGTATATTTATGTAGGTGATGAAAATGGATGAAAGAATCACTGGGGTGATGATTTATTATTATTTCGTTTGCAAGCGGAAATTATGGTATTTTTGTCATGATATCCGGATGGAGACGGAAAATGAAGATGTAATGCTTGGCAAGATTCTGGATGAAAGCAGTTATAAGAAGAAGGATAAGCATGTAAATATTGATGATATTATAAATATTGATTTTATCGGTGAACATAAGGAATTGCATGAGGTTAAGAAGAGTAAGGCTGTGGAAGATGCCGGGATCTGGCAGGTGAAGTATTATCTTTATTATTTGCAGAAACGAGGTGTGAGTGGTCTTAAGGGGAAGATTGATTACCCTCTGTTGAAGAAGTCTGTGATTGTTGAATTGTTGGAAAAGGATGTGGAAATTCTGGAACGGATTCTTGCTGAGATTACAGATATCAAACATCAGGAGGTTCCACCGGTTTCGAGTAATAGTAAATTGTGCAAAAAATGTGCTTATTATGATTTGTGTACCATATAAACTTTGGATTTGTATTGGGGGAAAAGTATGAAGCAAAGTTTTTACGTTTATAATAACGGGGATTTGAAACGGAAGGATAATACACTTCAGTTTACAAATTATGATGGTGAGAAGAGAGATATTCCTATTGAAAGGATTTCGGATATTTATGTTATGTCCGAGATGTCGTTTAATACAAAGTTTATTAATTACATATCTCAGTATGGGATTCCGATGCATTTTTTTAATTATTATAATTTTTATACGGGGAGTTATTATCCGAGAGAAAGTCTGTTGGCAGGTCAGCTGTTGGTAAAGCAGGTTAGTTATTATACGGATTATGAGAAACGGTTAGTTTTAGCAAGGAAGTTTATAGGGGCGGCAGCGGATAACATTTATCGGAATCTCAGGTATTATAATGGGCGAGGTAAAGATGTATCAGAATATTTGAGAGATGTGGATTCTCTTCGTAAACAGCTGGGACGAGTGACAACGATTGAAGAATTGATGGGAATTGAAGGTAATATTAGAAGAAGATATTATGCTGCATGGAATGTGATCGTTAATCAGGAGATTCAGTTTGAGAAGCGTGTAATGCATCCGCCGGATAATATGATCAATTCGTTGATTTCTTTTGTTAATACATTGATTTATACAAAAGTACTTGGTGAGATTTATCATACGCAGTTGAATCCTACAATTAGTTATCTGCATGAACCAGGCGCAAGGCGGTTTTCGTTGAGTTTGGATATTGCAGAGGTGTTTAAGCCGCTGATCGGTGATAGATTGATTTTTTCTCTGCTGAATCGGAATCAGATTACGGGAGATAGTTTTACGAAGGAACTGAATTTTCTGCATTTGAAAAAAGATGCTTCTAAGCTGATTGTTTCTGAGCTTGAGAAGCGATTGAAAAAGACAGTAATGCACAAGGAACTTGGACGGCAGGTTTCTTATCAGTATCTGCTTCGGTTGGAGTGTTATAAATTGATAAAGCATCTCATTGGTGAAAAGGAATATGAAGGATTCAGGATATGGTGGTGAGTTATGTATGTAGTTTTGGTTTATGATGTAAGTCAGCAGGAAAATGGTGCAAAGCGTTGGTCGAAGATTTTTAAGATTTGCAAAAGGTATTTGACGCATATCCAGAATTCTGTTTTTGAAGGTGAGATTTCCAAGGCGCAACTGGCACAGCTACAGCAGGAGTTAAAGTTGTATATTGATAAAGAACTGGATTCGGTGATTATTTTCAAGTCGCGACAGGAGAAGTGGTTGGATAAGGAATTCTGGGGGAGGAGAGATGATTCGACAAGTTTTATTTTATGACTGTCGACCTACGATAAGGAGAAAATTCCGGGAGGTCGACAAAGTGGGTGTTTTGCTGGGAAAATGTGGGATTTTTAGATTCTCAAGGAAATTTAATTAAATCCCGAAATAATAAAATGACAGGTTCGACAGAAAGTGGTAAGATTAAGCATGTAATATAAGCAGTTGTGAGGGATGGGTATTAATAGAAACATTGTGGAATGTAAAGCGGTTAGTTAGTGGGACTTGGGGATGTTGTGTAACTGTATTAATAGAAACATTGTGGAATGTAAAGTGCCATTTCCGCCAAGTCTGTGGTAGGCTTCGTACATTGTATTAATAGAAACATTGTGGAATGTAAAGTCGTTATGCACTTCTATGTATTTGTTTGAGTTCCTGTATTAATAGAAACATTGTGGAATGTAAAGACTGTAGGTGATCAATATGCTATTTACGTGGATACCTGTATTAATAGAAACATTGTGGAATGTAAAGAAGCCCTCCTCGTCCCCTTATGTCCTTTGTACCAAAAAAGTATTAATAGAAACATTGTGGAATGTAAAGTTAATGCGGCAAACATTGCTTTGTCTGGAATTGCAAGTATTAATAGAAACATTGTGGAATGTAAAGCATTTTTACGGATCAGTCTCATGCTTTTGCCTCCTGTGTATTAATAGAAACATTGTGGAATGTAAAGCCAGAAATATCGTTCGTTTCACAACCGGTATGATCAGTATTAATAGAAACATTGTGGAATGTAAAGTAGTTAACTCCTACATGCCATGCGCCACGATTATATGTATTAATAGAAACATTGTGGAATGTAAAGACGAAAGAGGATATGCAGAAAGTTAATGCAGCCAGTATTAATAGAAACATTGTGGAATGTAAAGGAGCAGTACTCAGATATCATCAATGTTACGGCGCTGTATTAATAGAAACATTGTGGAATGTAAAGTTGTCTCCGTCCGTCTCATCAGCTTCTGCAGTCCGCGTATTAATAGAAACATTGTGGAATGTAAAGAGATCCAGGCAGGACTTCCCGAAGTCCACCAGCTTCTTTGTATTAATAGAAACATTGTGGAATGTAAAGAGTGTTGCTGGATATTTCAATTTGCTTTTGCTATATGGGTATTAATAGAAACATTGTGGAATGTAAAGCAAGTCACGGCCCAACTAACTAAATATGCAAGTACAGTATTAATAGAAACATTGTGGAATGTAAAGGCAGACTACACGTGGAGCCGGTTCCGTGGTGTTGATGGGTATTAATAGAAACATTGTGGAATGTAAAGACCGATTCTGTCAGAAGATTACAACGATGGGTAAATGTATTAATAGAAACATTGTGGAATGTAAAGTGACATATACTGCTGGCTGACCTGCTGAATGGTCAGTATTAATAGAAACATTGTGGAATGTAAATTCAGCATAACCAGTGCTATAAGTTGTTGCAAATTTACAATTAATAGAACCATCATGGAATGTAAAAGCCACAGGCGCAACGTACTTAAAAGATTCACTCAGCAAATTAATAGACCACATAGTGGATTGTAAATAGCTGTCTTGGTGCTTCTATTCGGCGGATGTTTGGATGTTAATAGCGACATTGTGGATGAGTTTTTGGTCAAAAAAATCCTCCTAGCCACGGGCGATATATGCCAGTTGCCGGGAGGGTTTTTTCGGGTAATTTAATTAATTGTTATGAACCAGTTCTACAATACGGTCGGTTGCGTGTCCATCACATGCAGACATGAATTTTTCTCTGAATGCATGGACTTCAGCTTTGTCAAAACGAGTATCAAGATTCTGGATATAATCAATGATCTCTTCTGTTGAGGTAACGATC
>OBJF01003093.1_pt1 | contig 10911 bp, 8 predicted proteins | sample 1519091 | NCBI WGS metagenome assembly OBJF01 (sample SAMEA2452124, study PRJEB22498) | human gut metagenome | biome: human feces; feature: human gut; material: feces | place: Australia | collected 2012
ACCGTGGCGGCGACATCTGCCTGCCAGACAGGATCAAGCGTCCCCGAGAAGCGGAACTTCGGGACGATCGTCTTTCTCTCAGGATAAGCCGCCGTCACGACAGCGACCTTCTCCTTGCCGCTTCGGTTCGCCTCGGCTTTCTTCGCCTGGATATTCGCCCAGACGCGCCAGCCGATCAGCGCCAGAATGACCGCGCACACGATGAGCGCAATCGTTGTCTTTTTATTCTTAAAGTCCATGGTCATGCCTCCAGTCAAAAGGCAGCAGCCCGGAGCTGCGAATGCATCAGTTTTATTTATTGTACTATACAAGCCCCTTCTTCCATAGAAGGAAATGGAAATTATTCCATAAAAATTCCATGAAAAAAGAGGATGCACACTTTTCATGCACATCCTCTTCTATTAATTACTGATTACTCTTCGTTACCTCTCCAGATTAAGGGGTGGTACGTTCTTGACTGGCTGGGGAGCGCCCGGTGCCGGAGCATCCTCTTTGGGAGCTTCAGCGGGCGGGGTTTCCGGGACAGATAAAGCAGATGGAGCGGAAGGAGCGGATGGCGCGCTGCCATTTCCTTCGGATGCTTTCTTCTGTTCTTCTACGATGCCCATGAACTGTTCGCCAGTGATGGTTTCCTTTTCATACAGGAATTTCGCAAGAGCATCGAGTGTTCTTCTGTTGTTTTCCAGAATCTGGACAGCCTTTTCGTACTGCTTCTTGATGAGGGCAGATACGGCTTTGTCGATTCTTGCCTGAGTTTCAGGCGAGCATGCGAGTGTCGTGTCTCCGCCGAGGTACTGGTTCGTGACGGTTTCCATAGCGACCATGCCGAATTCATCACTCATGCCGAAGCGTGTGATCATGGCTCTGGCAAGGCGGGTAGCCTTTTCGATATCGTTGGAAGCGCCGCTTGTGGATGTATGGAATACGACTTCTTCAGCTGCGCGGCCGCCGGTCAGGGTAGCGATCTGGTTTTCCATTTCTTCCTTGCTCATGAGGTAATGGTTGCCTTCTTCGACCTGCATCGTGTAGCCGAGAGCGCCGCTTGTACGAGGAATGATTGTGATCTTCTGGACAGGAGCGGAATGTGTCTGCATGGCAGCCACGAGAGCGTGGCCGATTTCATGGTATGCGACGACGCATTTTTCCTTGTCTGTCAGGATCGCATGCTTCTTCTGGTAGCCTGCAATGACGACTTCGATGGATTCTTCCATGTCTTCCTGCGTTGCGACTTTTCTGTGGTCGCGGACAGCGCGGAGGGCTGCTTCGTTCACGATGTTCGCAAGCTCAGCGCCGGATGCGCCGGAAGCCATGCGCGCTACTTTGTCATAATCAATATTCGGAGCTGTCTTGATCTTGGCAGCATGGACCTTGAGGATTTCCACGCGGCCCTGAAGGTCTGGGAGGACGACCGGCACCTGGCGGTCGAAACGGCCCGGACGGGTCAGTGCGGGGTCGAGGGATTCCGGACGGTTTGTTGCCGCCAGAATGATGACGCCTGTGTTTTCTTCGAAGCCGTCCATCTCGGTGAGCAGCTGGTTCAGCGTCTGTTCACGTTCATCATTGCCGCCGATGGAGGTCGCGCCTCTCTTCTGGCCGATGGCATCGATTTCATCGATGAATACGATACATGGTGCTTTTTCCTTCGCCTGCTTGAAGAGGTCTCTGACCTTGGCTGCGCCCATGCCGACGAACATTTCTACGAATTCAGAACCGGAAATGGAGAAGAACGGTACGTTCGATTCCCCTGCGACTGCCTTGGCCAGCATGGTCTTGCCTGTGCCTGGCGGTCCGACGAGGAGGATGCCCTTCGGCATCTTCGCGCCGATTTCCTTGTACTTGGACGGATTGTGGAGGTATTCGACGACCTCCTGCAAGCCTTCCTTCGCTTCATCTTCACCGGCTACATCGGCAAAGCGGATGCCGTCTGTCGGTTTGACGAAGATCTTCGCATTGGATTTGCCGAGGCCGAACTGCATGGCTCCCGGTCCGCCTCCCATGTTTTTCATGAGACGCTTATTCATGTACTGGCCGATCCAGAAGAAAATCAGGATCGGGAGTACCCAGCTGAGCAGGATGGAAAGGATCGGGTTCATCTTGTCCACGATCTGTCCGGTGAATGTGACGCCGGAATCATGCAGACGGCTGACGAGCTGCGGGTCATTCATGAGAGCTGTCTTGTAAGTCTGCTTCGTGTCGCCCTTTTCCGTAAAGAGGATCTGGTTCTCATCCACTTCGACCTTGTCGATCTTCTTCTCATCCGTCAGGTTCATGAATGTCGAGTAGTCGACTTCCTTCACCTGCTGTTCACGCCATGCAGGCATGACCGCGGAGTTGAACAGAATCACCAGAAGGAAGATGATGACGTAGTACATCAAGACTGGCTTCTTCGGTGATTTCACCTCATTCATATTATTCATGGCTTTCCTTCTTTCCTTTACCTTCCACACCGAACAGGAATATGGTCTCCCAATAATCCGCCATCATCGCCGAAGCGATCCGGCCCCGGCTTTCTGCTTCAAACAAAGCGGCCATCTCGCCGCCGAAAATTTCCGCCATCACAGCGGCCGGCACATCGACGCGGAATTCGCCTCGCTGCTGGCCCTTCAGGAAAAATGCTCTCATCCTGTCGTCATACGAGCAGCGGCATGTGTCCACGCAGCTGTCGCCAAGAAGAGCCGAGCGGCAGAGGAACATCAGGTACTCGCGGTTGTCGCAGCACCAGCGCATCATTTCCGAAAGCGCATTGCGGCTCGTGATATCCTTCTCCGTAATGGCAAAAAGGCCTTCGACGACCTCTTCGGCCCTTTCCGTCAGGATTTCTTCTAAATGGTCTTTGGATGAATACACCCTGTAGAATGTCGCTTTGCTGATCCCGGCCGCCGCTGCCAGATCCCTGGCAGAGCCTCCCGGTTTCATACAGAGCGCGGAAGCCAGCTTCTTCAATTCGTTTTCTCTGGTCCCCGTTTCCATAAAACACCTCTCTCATTTGCAACTATACTGTATCAAATAAGACACTTCTGTCTTAGATGAGACAATCATATCATACACATTGAAATGAGTCAATAGTGTCTCATGTGAAACTTGAGAGTCTTTTTTGAGACCCTCAGCTCTTGATGTGGAAGAAGTCTTCTGTGTTCTTTTTCGCTGCTTCGAGAAGCGGATCGAGGCGCACCTGCATGTACCTGGCAAGCGTTTCTGCCACGTAGGTAATGTTCTGCGGCACGTTCGTCCTTGGCAGGTGGTAGCCCCTCGGTGTGAGGTACGGCGCATCCGTCTCGATCATCACGCGGTCCAAAGGCAGGATGGAAACAGCGTCCTGCAGAGCCTCCCCGCGCCTTTCATCGCAGATCCATCCCGTGATGCCGATGTAGAAGCCCATATCGAGGAAGCGCTCAAGCGTTTTCTTGTCCCCCGTATAGCAGTGGACGATTGCACGGCGGCAGAGATCCTCATGGCCCTTGAAGCAGGCAATGAAATCATCCGCTGCATCCCTTTCGTGAAGGAAGAGCGGCTTTCCCGTTTCCTCAGCCACATCCAGAAGCTCTTTGAAGAAATGGATCTGGTTCTCCTTCTTCGAATACATGTGATCGTAATCAAGGCCCGTCTCTCCGACAGCCACGATTTTCGGATTCGTCATGACAAGCTCTCTGACGCGCTCAACATCTTCTTCCTTCGCCGTATCGGCGCTGTGCGGATGGATGCCCGCCGTGCCCCATACGTCATGATTTTTCACAAAATCTGCCACCAGCTCATTCTCACGCGCTTCCGAGCCGGTCAGGATGCAGCGCACCCCGGCCTCTTCCGCATTCCGTATGATCTTCTCCGGGTCCGGGAAGGAACGGGTGAACAGGTTCAAACCGATATCATAATATTTCGTTTCCATAATTCCTCCTTTTTTATTATTTTACCATGACATGAGGAAATCGTAAGAAACAGAGCCTTGCCGATTTGTATGGAAATAAAAAAGAACTGCGAGAAATGGTCATCCCATCTTTCACAGTCCTTTTATTATAAACTACTTATCATCTTTCTTTTCATCCGGCTTCATTCCCACATGCTTGTTTTTGCAGGGGTGCTTGTCCGAGCTCAGATTTTCAAGCTTCTGCTCGCGGTCATAGAGGGTTACATAGTACAGGTTGCCGTAGAATGCATTGTGGCGCAGGCGCCCGATGATTTCCACTTCCCTCACTCTGCCGTCCTTCGTGACGATGCGGTGGTTGACGAAGTGAATATTGTTCTTGTTCTTCTCAAGATGCGTCTGTCTCTTGATTTCCGAGCGGACATACTGGAGGTCTTCGGTATAGATGAGCTTCCAGACAGTGGTCCTGGTGTACTTCATGAAATCGTCCCAGTCCGTGCATCCGAAGAAATCGATGGCCATGTGGCTCGCAAAGAGAAGCTTGCCGCTCTTGTCTGCCTTGTAGACGATCATGGCACCAGGCATGCCGTTTGCCATATCGCTCAGGTTGAAGCCGAACTGGAAACGGTGGCGGAGTTCCGTCAGGGAAGAATCAAACTTCCTCCAGCCGGACTTGCCGTCGATCTTCGCGCCGTAGAGGGCGAAGTCTGCCTTGATGCAGAGGTTGCCGTAGTTGCTTCCCTGTTCAGGGTATGCAGCGCAGCCAAGCGACGAAGTGAAATGGATTTCCTTGTCGTTGAAACCGAAGATATGCGGTTCTTCCGTGAAGCGGCGCATATCATTGAAAACGCCTTCCTTATTATTGTAAGGACAGAAGATGACGAATTCATCGCCGCCGTTTCTGGTGATGATCGCATTGGCGCCGAAGATGCGCTTCATGTCGCGGACGAGGGTCTTCAGTGCAAGATCCCCTGCCGCATGACCGTAGACGTCGTTGATGATTTTGAAATTATCCACGTCGACGGCAATGACCATCGCCGATTTTCTCGGGTTCGTACGCAGGTACTTGTCGACGGCGATGTCGCCGCCCTTTCTGTTGAATACGCCTGTCAGCGCATCTGTCTCGCCGATGAAGCGGAGACGCTTATTTCTCTGCCAGAGCCATGCAATGATGAATGTGGTGATGAGGCCTGCCCATGTGGAAATGAAGAGCAGCCAGAAGTTCACCCATCCGCCTGTCGGATGCATGATGAGGCGCCATTCGTCCCCATCGACGGTGCCGGAGGACTGGATCGTGCTCCATGCATCGATCGCCCTGTGCGTCGAGTTCTGATTCGTGTCGATCAAAGTGTACTCGGACTCACCATAGCCTTTTCTCATCAGCGTATAGACGATGCCCATCTGGTCGAGGCGGTCGATATTCGCCTCGTGGACGAGCTTGTCCTGGTCGACTGCTACCACGATGTAGCCCCAGAAGGATTTATCGGCAGTCCTGTCCATGAAAACAGGACGGACGACTGCCATACCCGTCGTGCCGTCTGCCATAGGAACGCCGGATTCAATGACGACGACATCCTGCGCTCTTCCATAAGCTGCGCGCTTGGCAAACTGGTTCTCTCCGAAAAGGTTGAAACCGGAAAGCACACTGCCGCTTTGCGGATAGATTGGGCGCACCTGTCCGTCCGGCGCCGTCTGGATCTCTATTTCACGCAAAGACTGGCTCATCGAGTAGAAGTAGAGATTACGCATGTAATCCCCCGGGGGAAGTCCCCTGTTCTCCATCAAATGGTCCTCGATGGCCGCTGAAATATTGATATACCTGTCCATGGCGCGGTTCAGATGCAGGATTTCTGCATCCGCGATCTGCTGCATCCAGTTCTGTAGGGTTTTTTCCTCCTGGACATAGAGAGCCCAGTCGAAGACAATCGTGCAGAGCAAGCCGATAATAATGACCGGCAAGTAAAAGAAGAAACGAAACCTTTTGAATTTGTCCATTTCTCTATTCTCCGCTTGTCAATTTATCAAAAAGGAATACTCCGTATTGCTGAAATAATAAACAAAAATATACTGATTTATTGGAAAATATTATATCAGTTTTTATCGAAAATTGCTATATGTTAGATTTTCTTCAATAAGCTCTACTATGCTTAAAATTTTATAGATTTCTATTAATATAGATTTGAGTTTATTGTTAGTTTATATTTGGAAATAGTATGAATTATTATTGATTTTCATAATTTTTGTAAAATCGTATTCACTTTTCTGAATTCGCGATATATAGATTTCTCGCGTTTTCCGGGACTTAATGAAAATTTTTAGCGCTTTAAAGCATTCCCTGAAAACTTCGGTTTCTTCAAGCTTTATCGCAGCTTTGAGAGTGGGACTGGAAATTTTTCACAAAAAATGATATGATTACTTAGTAATTGAATATGCGGGTGTAGTTCATCGGTAGAACGCCAGCTTCCCAAGCTGGACAGGAGGGTTCGACTCCCTTCATCCGCTCCATGAAAAGCCAAGGAGGGCCTGACGGGTCCTCTTTTTTCTGTTATATCTATCTTGCAATTGTTCAAAAATAAATTGTTAACTCTTTATTCTTTGAATCTGATGAGAAAATACATTTACAATTCTTGTCAGCCCTGGAAAATATACTTTTTCTCAAAGAAATGAGCAAAAGCTGCTCCTTTTCTCCTTACAGAAATTTGACAAAATTTTTCTTGACACTTTTCGGTGATAGATGTACACTATTTTTATAGGAGAGCACTCCTTAGAGCATTTCCATAAGTACATAAGAGCGACAAGGGCGTCCGGCAGAGCAGTGCCGGACGCCCTTCTTCGTGGAGCAGAGCGGTCCGCTTCGTGCGGAAGCTCTGCCCCCTTTTCTTATGTAAAGCTCTGTTTTGCTATAAGGAAAAGTTATCCATTTCTATCAAATCTATCTATTTCATTTACAGGAGGCTTGCAAAATGAGAAAGGAACATGATTTTCTGGGAGAGAAACTCGTACCTGATGAGGTATATTACGGCGTGCAGACGATGAGAGCCATGGAAAATTTCCAGATCACCGGCGCGCAGCTTGACCCGGATTTCATCCAGTCCATGGCTGTCGTCAAAAAAGCTTCCTGCCTGACCAATCTGAAGACAGGACGGATGGATCCCGTAATCGGGGACGCCATCATACGCGCAGCGGATGAAATCATCGAAGGAAAACTGCTCGACCAGTTTCCTTTGGATCCCATCCAGGGCGGCGCCGGCACATCCGTCAATATGAACATGAATGAAGTCCTCTGCAACCGCGCGCTCGAACTACTCGGCTATCCGAAGGGCCGCTATGACATCATTTCACCGAACAACCATGCAAACATGGCGCAGTCGACGAACGATGTCTTCCCGACCTCGATCAAGGTCTGCCTCGTCAGGAAGGCATACCGCCTGATGGATGCGCTTTCTTCCATGGCAAGAGGCTTCGATGAAAAGGGAGAAGCATTCAAGGACGTCATCAAGATGGGACGCACGCACCTCCAGGACGCTGTGCCGATCACCCTTGGCGAGGAAATGGATTCGTATGCCGTTGCCGTGCGCCGCGGGATCCGCCGCATTTCCCTTTCCCTTTCTTCTCTGGAAGCGCTCAACATGGGAGGCACCGCCGTCGGCACCGGGCTCAATGCAGAACCGGAATACATCCGCCTCTTCCCGGAAATCCTTTCCCGGCTGACCGGCTTTTCCTTCAAGACAGCGGACAACCTGATCGACACGACGAATACGACAGACTGCTTTGCCGATGTCTCCGGCGCGCTCAAGGTCGTTTCCCTTTCCCTCATCAAGATTGCCAATGACATCCGTCTCATGGCATCCGGCCCGCGCTGCGGCCTCAATGAACTGAAGGTGCCCGCCCGCCAGCCCGGTTCCTCGATCATGCCAGGCAAAGTCAATCCGGTCATTGCCGAAGTCCTCGACCAGACCTGCTACCAGGTCATTGGGAATGACCTTACCCTGACACTGGCCGTCGAAAACGGGCAGCTCGAACTGAACGTCATGGAGCCGGTCCTTTCCTTCAACCTTTTCCACTCCTTCCTCTACCTCACGAATGCAGTCACCACATTCACTGAGAAACTGCTGAAGGACCTCGAGGCGAATGAAGAGCAGTGCAAGAGCTGGGTCGACCACAGCGTCGGCGTCATCACAGCGCTCCTCCCGCATATCGGCTACGAAAAGTGCGCCGCGACTGCGAGGGAAGCTTACACGACAGGACGGCCCGTGCGGGAAATCCTCCTTGCAAGGAAGCTCCTCTCTGAAAGCGCGATCCAGAAAATTCTCTCGCCCTATGAGATGACCCATCCGGGCATCGCAGGCGGCAAGGACGCGCTGGCCCGGTAAGACTTACGAATCATTGATTCATCGTATATAATAGAATAAGAATAAAATAAAGGAATGTGGATGAAGAGTTCTTCTTTCACATTCTTTTATTGTGTATCGTGCATTACGGTTTGCACTTTTGAACGAAAGTCATTAAAATAATAACCATACTTCCGAAAGAGACAAGAAAAGAGGGGAATTCATGAAACTACGCGATAATCACCATATCGTACTGACCACGCCGGACATCGACCGGTGTCTCCGCTTTTATCATGATGTCCTTTCCATGGAAGCGCATGAAAAAGACGGGCAAATCTGCCTATACTTCGGTTCCTGTGAAATCACGCTGAAAGAAGGACTGACGGACTTTGCTCCGAGCGCTGTGCGCATAGGCATCATCAATCTCTGCCTCATCACGGACGATCCGATGGAAGACGTGCTCCGCGAGCTGGAAGAACGCCATGCACCGCTTGTGACCGGCATCGTCGATAGAAACGGCGCCCGCGGACCGATGAAGAGCATCTACCTCATCGACCCGGATGGAAATTTCATAGAAATCGCACGCTATGCGGACAAGACGCTCCGCAAGAAGCCGCACTTTATAGATGAGGACGAGCTCGCAAGCGAATGAGCCCGTCCTGTTTTATTGGGAAAGGAACACTATGACACCTCATCAGGCCAATCTGTTTTTCATTGCCGAATACGTCCTCACCATCCTGATTCTCGCCTTCTCGGCATACAGGAAGAACGCATTCGACTGGAGAAAGACCATACGAAGGAAAACATTCATCAAAAGGATGCTCTTCCTTATCCCCGTCGCCCTCATTGCCATCGGCATCATGACAGCGGCTTATCTGCTCCAGCTGCCGCAGATGACGACGCTCGTCATCATCACAGGCGCGCAGCTCTTCCTGACGCTCATTGCGAACGTCATCCTCTTCTCCTCCTGGTTCCAGCGCTACCGCGTCTACCCCAGGGGAAAGGAACTCGCCGCCGTCGTCGTCCTGATGTACGCCGTCGCCGACCTCTTCATGCCCTCAGGCATCAAGTACGGCGTCCTCGTCGTGGGCATCCTCGTCGGCTGCCTCCTTCCGGACTCATGGAAAGTAGACGACTAAAAATCCCGATCATCTGCAAAAAAGCATCTCCTCAAAACGCGCAGCTGCCGCGCCGGGGAGATGCTTTTGTCTTTGATAATACACATAAAAAAGTACCTCGTCGCCAACGCGTAGCGAATAACGCGTCTATGGTGACAGAGGTACCTTTTGAAGTCAGTATAAAAGAAATGGTGACAAATATCAAGAGACCATTTTACTGGATGACGTAGGTGCCGTTGTCTTCGAGGGTGCCTTTGAGACCGAAGAGGGCAGCTGCTTCGTTGGCATTAACGTAGAGGGAGCCGCCTTTGGAGATGCCCGGTGCTCTTCCGTACTTGGTCCTGACCTGCTGCCAGTTCGGGGACCATTCGGCACGGACGCCTGCCGCATTGGCGACGGGCATGACGGGGATGTAGACAGCGCCGTCTTTGCCGAGGGCCTTGTCGGAAAGCTTCGTTCCTTTGACGTAAAGGTCGTAGACTTTGGCGACGTAGTTCGGCTGGCCGTCGGAGGATTCGATGGCTTCCCTGACCTGGTCCTCATTCACGAAAGCAGAGGCGCCGTAAGGAGCGAGCTTATTTTCGATATCCTTGACGGTCAGCGGTTCTCTGTGGTAACCGTCGGGATAGACGTAGTAGGTCAGCGTCTTGTCCGGCTGCACGTGGATGACGACGCGTTCGTAGATGATGTCGACGGGAATGCCTTTGACAATGTGCGCATAAAGGTCTTCGACGTCTTTTTCATTGAGGCGGACGCAGCCATGGGACGCATAGGTGCCGATGGCAGAGGGGACGTTTGTCCCGTGGATGCCGTAGTTGCCGCCGATGCCGATCCAGCGGTAGCCGATCGGGCAGTCAGGGCCGGATGGGATTTCCACTTCCGGATGGTCCGGATCGATCCATGTCGGATTGATTTCCATATCGACGACTTTTCTTCTGCCGACAGGCGTCGGAGAGTCAGGCTTGCCTGGAGCGACCGGGTACATGCGGATGCCCACGTCTCCCTGATAGAGCGTCAGGAGGCGGCTGGCAAGGTTGATTTCTATGCGCTTGTCTTCAAAGGCAGGCTTCTTCTTTCCTTCCTTTTCGGTCGTTTCTGCCTTGGTCTCTGCCTTGGCCGGCGTGATTTTGACCTGGACAGGCGCTTCTTTTTCAGGCGCTGCCTTCACTGTCTCTGCGGCAGGCGCGCTGGATGTGATCGTAACAATGGGAGCCGGCGCTTGCTTCCCCTTACTGGATGCCGGAGTCTTGGCCTCAATCCCGATGACGGGCGAGAGCGCGATCACGATCGATGCGGCCAGAATGATTTTCTTCAGCAATGCAATTTCCCCTTTTTATGAAAACCCTTCCCGGGTATAAAGAAACGGATGGATTCCATGTCTTGCGACATATTGACAGGATACCGCAAAGGCGGCCCTGTGTCAAAGGAATGCATCCGTTATTTTTCTGTCAGAAATGAGGCCCTCCCGCGTGGCGTTTCTCACGCTCGCCGGTAAGCTCCTCAAGAAGGTTCGGCGGTGTTTCACTCTTCCACACCCAGTCAGGCGCTGCTTCTTCAGCCCTTTCCTTCGCCGCTTTCAGGTCGTAGTAGACCTGCCACTTGA
>OBJF01003097.1_pt1 | contig 10898 bp, 10 predicted proteins | sample 1519091 | NCBI WGS metagenome assembly OBJF01 (sample SAMEA2452124, study PRJEB22498) | human gut metagenome | biome: human feces; feature: human gut; material: feces | place: Australia | collected 2012
GCCTGATTGAAACGGTTGAAAAGGCAGCGCAGATTTTTATGCTCACCGCGCACCTGCCGCGGATCGACACCATTCAGGATGCGGAGCTGGCACGGTTGGCGGAAGCCTTCGGCGTAGACTACCGCAGGGATTTCTTGAACCTGTGATCCGCCGCTCCGCTCAGCTGAAGCAGCAGACGAATGCAGACCAAGAAAAATAAAAACAAAAAACGCCGGCCAAACAAGCCGGCGGATAGATTCAGAGGCAAAACAAGCCGCTGCGGAGCGTTCCGCAGCGGCTTAAAACTCAATAGCTCTCTTTCAAGCCCTCTTTATCAAAAAGATAAGTGGTCTCCAAAGCCAGATTGAGGCCGGCTTCGATCATTTTGGGATCCAAATTATCCGCTGTATCCAGCCGAGTGTGATAATAGCGCGCGGGGGTCGGATCCATTGCTGCAAAGGTCGCGCCGGGGATACCGGCCTGGGAAATAGCCGCCGCATCGGAGGAGCCGAAGAAAACGCTCTTAAAGGGCAGGTCAAGCCCCGCATATTCACCGGCCTTCTTCATCAGGTTGCAAACGCGAATATCATTTTTGACCGTGCCTGTCATATCGCGGCTGTAGATCGCCATATCGTCATAGTCGCGCATGGTGTCATAGCCGATGAAAATCGTTTCGGTTTCGAGGCATTCGTCGTGATGCTTCTTCGCATATGCCTTCGCACCGCGCAGGCCCGCTTCCTCAGAACCGGTCAACACTGCACGAACCTCTGTGTTTTCAAAACGGATGTCGTTATCCGAAAGATATTTCATAACGGCCATCGCGTTGACACAGCCGGTGAGGTTGTCGTTCGCGCCGGGCACAACAAGCTTCCAATGGGTAAAGAAGAGAATGGAAATATAGGACGGGATCCAGACGAGCTGGACATAGCCCATAACTTTCCAAAACCCTCCCTCAAACGCTGTCATGGCGTGCCCGGTTGCAAGCGCAGCGATTTCACACACGAGCGTAACAACAAGGCCCACAATCGCAATCGCGATCACAGCCACCAGCAGATGGCCGCCGCCAAGGTAAGTATAGCGCCACTCATAGGCGGAATCGCAATGCCCATTGAAGATGATGCGGCGCTTGACCTCGCCCTCCGGCTTGCGTATCGCAATCACGTTTGCCGACGTCCTCTTGGGAAAAAACGGATCGAGGAACTCCTTATACATTAGGAATTCCGCAATCATGCAGACCGCACCAACCAGAGTCAAGATCAGGGAAACCAACGCAAAACCCAAATTATAGAGGATTACGCTGGCAATCATGCAGAGGCCGACGATGATGACCCAGCCCATAAATGCTTTGGGATGCAAATCAAATTCCTCGAGCTCCACGCTGTCCGTATACTTGCGCAGCTCGTCGGCCATATGCTCCTGCGCCTTGCGCTCCGCGGGGCTACCGGACTCACGGCCGCCGATCTCCTTGCAAACATACTTAATTTCCTTCACGCAGTAGTTGACGCATTCCTTAACCTTCGCCTTGTAATTCTGAATGCCTTCTGATGCTTTCATGCTTTGGATTCAACTCCCTCTCTTTACAGAAATATGCTTATAGTTTATCACATATCGTCAAAAAAGTCGAGCGTTTTGCATCCAAAAATCATTTTACTTGCATCCATTCTGAAATTGCAGAATAAAAAGTCTATAAATCCGGTCTAAAATGATATAATCTTGCATTTTGTTATAAAAAAAATTCATTTTAGATCTTGGGCAGAGCCCTATTTAAATCGTATAATCAGCGCTGGCACGTCCCTCTCGGCATTTTGCCACAAAGGAGGAAATTTCCTGATGCGCCGGATGGGCAGTATAGGCCGCAAGATCTGCCAGCGAATCAAATTCGCTGATGAGAACGGCGTCATAATTCTTGGGGCTGGGATTCTCATTCAAGTGCACCTCCATGCGGCGGATGAAAGGGATGGTATCCGGCAGGGCTTCCAGCAGCCCTTTCACCTTGTGCAGGTTTTCCGCCTTTGTAGCGCCCTCCGCCGTTTCTTTAAATTTCCACATGACGATGTGACGAATCATGTATGATTCCTCCTATGACTCAAATTTTAGATAGTTGCAAATCAGATTAACTGCATAGCGCGCAGCACTGTAACCCACAAAAAAATAGTGACGCTTGAAAAAAGCGTGGTCGTCAGCACAAGCTGTCCGGCGAGCTCATCATCGCTGCCCATATTCTGCGCCATGACATAGCTTGAAATCGCAGTAGGCGCGCAAAAGACGATCAGGATCGCCCCCAGCTCCTCTCCACGAAAGCCCAGCCACACGCCCATGGCTACAAAAGCAGCGGGCACAAGCACTAGACGCAGCGCCGTTGCCAGGCCCGCCAAGCGAAGGTTGCCCTTCAGGCGCTTCCAATCAAACTGGCCGCCCAGTAGCAGGAGCGCAAACGGCGTTGCGATTTGGCCGAGATCCCCCACTGCACGGCTCAGAAACAACGGCAGCGGGATTTGAAAAACGGAAAACAGCATGCCGATAAAGGATGCAATGATCAACGGATTTTGGGCTACATCCAACAAAACGCGGCCGACACGAAGCTTCTGCCTCTTACCCCCTTGCTCCGGCTCCTGGAACAAGGTAAGAATCACGACCGCTAAAAAGTTGAACTCCATGATAACAAAGGGCAGCAGCATGGAAATTGACGCCACATGATCCGCGCCGAATAAATTGATGGCCAGAGGCAGGCCCAGCAGCAAAAAATTGCTGCGAAAAACGCCTTGAATAAACGCGCCGCACGTGGGCCGGTTTTTTAAAAAACGCGGCGTAACCAGGCAGAGCAATATCGCCGTTGCTAAAACGCCGAGCAGGGTAAACAAAACGAGCTTCACCCGGAACTCCGCGCCAAAATCCGCGGCATAGATGTTATGGAAAAGCTGTAGCGGAAACGCCACCTGAAAGCAAACCTTGTTCGCCTTGCTGATAAACGCGTCATCCACCATGCGCAGCCTTTTCAGCAGGAAGCCGACAGCCACTACCAAGATCAACGGCGCAACCGTATTGAAACTATAAAGAAAAAGCGCCATGCAGGCCTTCCTTTCTATTGCCAATCCATACGAGCGGCATCCAGGGATAACGCCCTATCTTACCCACAGTGTACAAAGTGCTGCACGGTTTTTTTAGGACACCTTCGGAGGATGACTACGTATCTTTCGTTGCCGGGCGACAGCCCGGCTGCCTCAAAAGCCTTGCCGGCCACCACCTGTCAGCGAGAGAAAAGCGGCGCCGGCAAGAAAGAGGACGCGGGCGGGCTGACGCCCAACAAGGACGATGACGCCGCCGGCAGGCAGATTGCTCTTTATACACCGTGGGTATTATCATATAACGAAACTGCTCAATTGTAAATGCCCTTTCTGCGGCGGTATGCTATAATAGATGTAGAGATCGCTTCTGGAGGGATTCGTGTGGAGATTAAAACAGCAGCCGCAATCGGCATGGGCGCGGTCGGCACCGTCTATGCAAAGCGGCTATACGATCAATATGGATCGCATTTTTTTGCGATCGCAGACCATGAACGGGCAGAGCGGCTACGCAGCAGCGGCGTCACACTGGATGGGGAGGCCTTTTTCCCACAGATTTGCGAGCCGGAGCAGGCTGACGGCGCGGTGGATCTCATCCTCATCTGCGTAAAAAATGATCAATTGGAACCTGCCATTGCGTCCATACGTCCCTTTGTGGAGAGGCATACAATTCTACTCCCTCTTCTCAACGGGGTGACGGCCACGCAGAGGCTACGCGCCGCCTTTCCAGAAAACACAGTGCTCTGCGGGCTTGCGATGGCGCTCGACGCCGTCCGTACAGAAAGCAGCGTTGTACATTCCTCTGATGGGGAAATCCAATTCGGTATGGAGGATACGGTGTGCTATCTCCCGCAGGTAACAGCGGTGGATCAGTTTTTATGCAACGCAGGGATACAGACGCATGTTTTTCCCCATATGCAGAGCGCTATGTGGAAAAAGTGGATGCTCAACGTTGGCCTGAATCAAATTTCCGCCTTAACCGGAGCAACGTATGGTGATTTCACCCGTTTGCCTGAGGTAATGGAGCTTGCAAAATCCGCAATGCGGGAGGTCGTCCATATAGCGCAGGCCGCCAGCGTTTCAATATCCTATGAGGATATTGAAACGATTCCGTCCATCGTCGCCACGCTGCTGCCCGATGGAAAGACCTCCATGCTGCAAGATATTGAGGCAGGGCGGCGCACAGAACTCGAATCCTTTGCGGGCACCGTGCTTGAGCTCGGCCGCCAATATGGGGTGGATACGCCCATCAACCATATGCTCTACCGGTTGATCCGGGCAAAGGAACAGATTACTCAAAGGAAGCCTTTGCAGCAAGAAAAATAAATTTACCTATGAGCAAGCCACAAACAAAATGGATGAAAAGGCCGTGCTAAGGGATTTTCATCGAGTTCACGAAATATTTTTGGAATCGACAAGGCGAGCCGGAGCGCTACTTCCCATTCTCCGGCTCGTCTACGGCTCCCATCTGCTGAACCTCATTGCGCCGTATACGCTTGATTTTCTCGCAAATGGTTTCGGTGATGGTGGTGCTGAAATGTACGCTCACCTTGTAGGTAGATTTGTCGAGTTCCTTGGCAAGCAAGGGCGCATCCTCCCGCGTGACAGGCACGATGGCGGCGCCCTTGCTGTAGTTAAGGCCGTTAAAGCAGGCAGGGACGCAGCGTTCCAAAACGCCGCCATACATTTAAGCGTGTGCTAAAGCCTTGGAGGGCTTGTAAATCGGCAGCAGTAGGTTGGTGATGATGATTAAAAACCGACTGTCTATGACGTTATAAATCTGTTCCGGCGCATATCTGAACGACGCTCTATGTCCAGCAGGACCGGGTGCTGGCCGTCATCTGACAGGGTAGCATTTTTTACTTTGATATGGTAAGGGGAGCCACCCAAATCTCCACGTGTTTAATATCTTGTGAAGCTATATCGTATTTTTCTGCTGAAAACGGTTGGGTTATTAGTTCATGTCTCGGAAGCCATGTGCCAAAAAGATATTTTCCCGCTTGATCTAGAGCCACAGTTACAAGTTCTTCAAAACTTTCCGCCTCTACGGAACAAACAATGTATTCCCCTGCGGGCAACTCATGTTGCACAAAGCCGCCGCTTAAATTCTCCGGAACCGTTTTGGCAAGTCCACCCGCAAAATAAGAAAATGTTCCTTTTTCCATATTGGCAGAATAGGACATGCCTAATTCAACGTTGGGCTGGACATATTTTTCAATCGCCGCTTTTTCTTGGTGGTAACGTTTCCACAACTGCCCCGGTATGTCTACGCCGGTGCTCTCTCCAACGGGTGTTTGCTCTATTATGGAAACGTCCGTCGACAGGCCGAGATAGAGTTCCGGTGCGTGAATGCGTTCTCTACGTATTTCTAAAACGATGTTTCCAACAATGAGGGGAACATTCTCATCCACCATAACATAGGCCATAGAAACTTCTGGTTTTACAAAAGTGTTGAGAAAAGGACGATTCTTTTTGTATGCTTCCGGTGTAATTCCAAAGGCGCCCTTAAACGCTCTGGTAAAATTCGCATGGCTGGCAAAGCCATAATCTAACGCCACATCTAAAATCCTTTGATTTTCCGTGTTTAACGCTTCAACAGCCTTTGCCAAACGCCTCAGTTTGACATACTCTTGCAGCGGTTTATTTACCAATCGCTTAAACAGTCTTTGAAAATAAAATGGTGACAGTCCTATTATTTCGGCTAAAGCCTCGGCTCGTATATTTTCCTGTAAATGTTCCTCAATATAATCTACAGATTTTTGAACCGCTTCCCACGCGTGCATATGGTTTGCCTCCTTGTTTGGATTGTGCATTTATTATACCGAAGTAATTTGCTTTGAGCTTTCCCCCCAGTGCCCTTTTTTCAAAAAATTGAAGATAAAAATTGCTACTGCCGGCTTTGGCTCATCATTCAAACTGCGGCGGCGCGAGGCGGTTGGCGGCTTTCTACGGCTTCTGCTGCGGCATGTTGCCTGCAATATCAAACACGCCCTTCGCCAGATCCCCGGCGCAGGAAGCCGCTTTCTTGGCTTCGATTCTGATTATTCATGCATAATATTTCCGCTGTCAATTGCTTGCCTTACGCCGCAAATTCGCTTGGTACAGTCTGCCCTCGCTGCTATGCTCCTGCACCAAGAACTTTCTCGACAAACTTGTTTACTTTTTTGCTTCTCACGTTTTAGCCCTTCTATATGAAAAATGCTCTAAGCAACACATTAATCATAAGCAAAGCCTTGATTAAAAAGTCGCTTAGAGCATATCACTCTATCCGCCTGGCAATCTCTTTTTTGCGCATTCAGGCTTGCAGGCCAGCGCCGTTTTACCGCTGAGCCCGCCTCTATTAAATAAGCGCGCCCCCCGAAACAATTCGGAGAGCGCGCCCCTACCGTGGTGAAACATAAAATAAGAAGATGTCTGGTTAAATGCGCGCTACGCCGCTTTTACGCGCCGCCTCGGCAACCGCCTTAGCAACCGCAGGGCCCACGCGCTCATCGAACGCCTTGGGCAGGATATATTCGGGGCAAAGCTCCTCAGGGGAGACTAGGTCGGCGAGCGCATGCGCAGCAGCGATTTTCATTTCCTCATTGATATCGCTCGCACGCACATCCAGCGCACCGCGGAAAATGCCCGGGAAAGCAAGCACGTTGTTGATCTGGTTCGGGAAATCGCTGCGACCTGTGCCTACAACTTTCGCACCGGCCTCCAAAGCGAGATCGGGCATAATCTCCGGCACCGGGTTAGACATTGGTAAGACGATCGGATCTTTCGCCATAGAGCGAACCATATCCTGCGATACAATGCCGGGAGCAGAAACGCCGATGAAGATATCCGCGCCCTTGAGCGCGTCCGCCAACGTGCCATGTTCATGCGCCGCATTGGTAAACGCAGCGATCTCCTGCTTTGCAGGGGTAAGGTTCGGATCGTCCGCGCTAATAATGCCCTTTCGATCACACATGACCACCTTTTTCAAGCCCTGGCTGATTAAGAGCTTCGCAATTGCAACGCCTGCCGCACCTGAACCGCTGAAAACCACCTTACAGTCTTCCAGCTTTTTGCCCACGATCTTCAGCGCGTTGATGATCGCGGCGGAGCAGATGACCGCCGTGCCGTGCTGATCGTCATGGAAAATCGGGATGTCGCAGCGCTCCTTGAGCTTACGCTCAATTTCAAAGCAGCGCGGGGCGGCAATATCTTCCAAATTGACGCCGCCAAAGCTGCCCGCGAGAAGGGCAACGGTGTTGACGATCTCATCAACATCCTTGCTCCTAACGCACAGCGGAATGGCGTCCACATCGCCGAACGCTTTAAAGAGGACGCATTTGCCCTCCATCACCGGCAGACCGGCTTCCGGGCCGATATCGCCCAGGCCCAACACCGCCGTGCCGTCTGTGACGACGGCTACCGTATTCCAGCGGCGTGTGAGATCATAGGATTTATTTATATCCTTCTGGATCTCCAGGCAGGGCTGCGCAACACCCGGCGTGTAAGCGAGGGAGAGCTCCTCCTTCGTTTTCACGCTCGCGCGGGGCGTAACTTCCAGCTTGCCCTTCCATTCATAGTGAAGCCTCAGTGATTCCTTCGCGTAATCCATGTGTGACAATTCCTCCATTATTGATGATGTAAAACAAACCGCCTTTTCCACCAACTTGGGGGGAGGGCGGGATACGGGTAAGGATATCCCGCCCTTAAGGGGGTTAAGATGATGTCTAATGCTCTGTTATTTTTCCCAGGGGAAGGTATACTGCGTCAGGCCCAGTTGGTCGCGCACTGTGCAAAGCTCCTTCTGCACCGCGTCGTTAATCGGCACGCCGCTGTCTTTGCGTTCGCACCAAACGTTCCACTCCTTCTCGCCGGCGGTGAAGATATGGTCTTCGCCTGGCGCCCTGGTAGAAGCACGCAGCGCACGCAAAATATCGCCCGCTGTTTTTTTGAAGGATTCCGCTCCCACAAAGGCCTCCGTGTCAATTGCAAGAAAGAAATGCCCCAGATGATAAGGCACTTTTTTACCGCCCTCGCCGATACCGGTGAGCATTTTCAGATAGTTGCCCTGCTGTAAGGCAGCGCTCAAAAGCTCAACCACTGTGGCATAGCCGTAGCCCTTGTAACCGGCCATCTCTTCACCGATGCCGCCGAGGGGAGCCAGCGCCGCTTCGCCGGTGTTGAGCTCCTTGAGGATCGCATCCGTATCTGTTTTTGCTGTGCCGTCGCGGCCGATGACCATGCCCGCTGGCGTAGACTTCCCAATGCGGGAATAATACTCCAGCTTGCCGCGCTGGGTGATGGAGGTAGCGCAGTCGAGCACAAACGGAAAATCCTCATCCGTAGGCATGCCAACGGTAAGAGGGTTGGTGCCAAGCATGTTTTCCACGCCGAAGGTGGGGGCGATGGAGGGCCGGGCATTGGTGCCCGTGATGCCAATCATATTCTCCTTAGTCGCCATCGTCGCATAGTAGCCAGCGATGCCATAGTGGCAAGAATTGCGCACGGCAACCATGCCCAGACCATACTTTTTCGCCTTATCAATTGCCATTTTCATCGATTTATAGCCGATGACCTGGCCCATGCCGTCGTGGCCGTCAATGACCGCTGTGGTAGGCGTTTCCTTCACGATTTCAAAATTGGTAACGGGGTTTTGAATGCCGATATTAATGCGGTCAATATAAATGGGCTTAAAACGGTTGACTCCGTGGGATTCAATGCCCCTGCGGTCGGACTCCAGCAGTACGTCCGTGCAAATCTCCGCATCCTCGCGCGGAACGCCAACGCCTACGAATGCGTCCGTTACAAACGAGCTGATGGTTTTCCAGTCAACGATGGTTTTTGCCATGATGAATCACTCCATTTTCATAATAATTCAGAATGGAAAATATATGGTGAAAGGGAACGCTATCTCCCCGCTTCGCCCCCGCTTAATGCTCCGCCCAATCACGGGAGCGGCCAACCGCACGCTTCCACCCCTCATAATACTTGTCACGGGTAGGTTTATCCATCTCAGGGGTAAATATGCGGTCTACCTCGCGGTTCTGCTCAATATCGTCACGGTCTTTCCAAACGCCAACAGCCAGCCCAGCCAGATACGCGGCGCCCAAAGCAGTGGTTTCAATGGTTTTCGGGCGGTTAACGGAAGCCTGGATCATATCAGCCTGAATCTGCATCATAATATTGCTCACGCTGGCGCCGCCATCCACGCGAAGATCCTTCATTTCAATGCCGGAATCGCTGATCATTGCCTCGAGCAAATCCGTCATCTGGTAGGTGATGCTCTCCAGCACGGCACGGGCAAAATGCGCCCGGTTGACGCCGCGCGTGAGGCCCACGATGCAGCCGCGGGCATACATATCCCAATACGGTGCGCCAAGGCCCGTAAAGGCGGGCACGAGATACATGCCGTTTGCATCCGGCACGCTTTCCGCCAGCTCATCGCAACGGCGCGCCGTGTCAATCATGTGCAGCTCGTCGCGCAGCCATTTAATCACGGAGCCTGCGTTGAACGCACTGCCTTCCAGCGAATATTCCACCTTACCATCCAACCCCCAGGCCACGCCGGAAAGCAGGTTATACTGGGAGCGAATTCTGCGGTCGCCCGTATTCATTAAAAGGAAGCAGCCCGTACCATATGTATTTTTCGCTTGACCGGGCTTAAAACAAGCCTGGCCGAACAGGGCGGCCGGCTGGTCACCGATCGCGCCGCTGATGGGCACGCCCTCAATCTGCTCAAGGCCGAGGATGCCCGGTGCCACGGTTCCATACACCTGGCTGGAGGGAACTGGCCGGGGCAGGATTGACATCGGAATATCGAACTTCTTGCAAAGCACCTCATCCCAGCAAAGATTGTCAACATCAAACAGCATCGTACGCGAGGCGTTGGAATAATCCGTCACATGCACCTTTCCGCCCGTCAGGTTCCAGATCAGCCAAGTTTCCACCGTGCCAAACAGGAGCTTCCCTTCATCAGCCAACTCCCGCACTCCTGGAACGTTATCAAAAATCCACTTAATTTTTGTTGCCGAGAAGTAGGCGTCGATAATCAGGCCCGTTTTCTCCCTCACGTAAGGCTCCAAGCCCTCATTTTTGAGCTGTGTGCAATAATCCGAAGTGCGGCGGCACTGCCAAACGATCGCGTTATAAGCTGGCTTTCCGGTGGTTTTATCCCAGAGGATCGTCGTCTCGCGCTGGTTGGTGATGCCAATTGCAGCGATCTCCCTGGCATCCACCTCCCCGGAGGCGAGCACCGTCGCCACCGATTGAAGCTGGCTGTAGAGAATCTCCATTGGATCGTGCTCCACCCACCCGGCATTGGGGTAGAGCTGCTCAAATTCCCGCTGCGCCTTCGCAAGGATGTGCCCGCCCTTGTCGAATACGATCGCCCGCGAGCTTGTGGTGCCCTGATCCAGCGCCATTACATACTTACCCAAACTGATGGCCTCCCTCTGTTTCCAGTATATTATTTTGCATGCTGTGCTCCCCCAAGCACAGAAAAAAAGAACAGAAAACACACCCCGCTAAACGGGAGTAGTTTCTATTCTCATATCTCCTAGAAATACACTCGTATTTTCTTCCTTCAATTGTTGTATTTATTCTACCGCAAAGCGGCCGTAATGTCAACAAGTTTTACAATTCTATCACAAGAAAAAAAGAAAATTTGGGAGGAAAAAATCGGCCGCAGGACACAGAGCCTCTTGCAGCCGATCTTTCTAAAAATCTCTTTTGCTCTCGCGTTCTCCGATGCGGCGGGCCCTGATCCCATCCGCTAACATTTTGTTGCCAACTGGGCCGGTCAGCCGTTTCTCCCACCCAGATATTCCCTCGTCAGCGCCCACAGGCTTTGGCGCAGTGCCTCCATATCCGCCGGCAGGG
>OBJF01003150.1_pt1 | contig 10683 bp, 9 predicted proteins | sample 1519091 | NCBI WGS metagenome assembly OBJF01 (sample SAMEA2452124, study PRJEB22498) | human gut metagenome | biome: human feces; feature: human gut; material: feces | place: Australia | collected 2012
CCAAAGCCTTGGAAGGACGGCGTTCCATCGTCACGACGGTGTCGCCGGCCTTAAGCGACTGACGGGTTAATTCAAAGCCGAGCCCTTTAGAGGCGCCGGTAATAATGGTGAGAGTCTTCACGCTCAAACTCCTTGCTTGAGGCTGGCCTCGATAAAGGATTCCAAAGCACCGTCTAAAACGGCAGTCGTGTTGCCGGTTTCGACATTGGTACGCAGGTCTTTGACGCGGGACTGATCCAACACGTAAGAACGGATCTGGTGACCCCAGGAAATATCGCTCTTGTTGTCTTCCAATGCCTGCTGGGTAGCCTGGCGTTTGCGGAGCTCGGCTTCATAAAGACGGCTCTTCAAAATCGTCATGGCCTCTTCCTTGTTCTGATGCTGGCTTCGGCTGGTCTGGCTGACAGCGACTATGCCGGTCTGAATATGCGTGATACGGACGGCGGAGTCGGTCTTCTGAATGTGCTGACCGCCGGCGCCGGAGGCGCGGAACGTGTCAATGCGCAGATCGGCCGGATTGACTTCGATTTCGAAAGAATCGTCGACTTCGGGAACGACGAACACAGAAGCAAAAGAAGTATGACGGCGTGCGTTGGAGTCGAACGGGCTCTTGCGAACTAAGCGGTGAATACCGGTTTCGGTTCTGAGCCAGCCGTAGGCATAGTCGCCTGTGATTTTGATCGTGCAGCCTTTAATGCCGGCCACATCTCCTTCGGTTTCTTCAACAATCTCGGGCTTAAAGCTTTGGCGTTCCGCAAACTTGATATACATGCGCTCAAGCATGCTCGCCCAGTCCTGCGCTTCGGTTCCGCCGGCGCCGGCCTGAATTTCCAGGAAGCAGTTGGCTTCGTCATGTTCCTGATTGAACATGCGCTGGAATTCGAGATGTTCGACCTCTTTCTTGAGGTTGTTGATATCGGCTTCTACCGCTTCCAGAGAGGCGTCATCGTCCTCTTCTTTGGCCATTTCAAATAATTCCAAAGCATCGGAAAGGCCGGTAGTTAGGTGTTTGATGGTAAGGACAACGTCTTCGAGACGTTTCTTTTCTTTGCTCAGCTGCTGAGCTCGCTCTTGATCAGACCAGATGCTCGGGTCCTCGAGCGCTTGATTAACTTCTTCTAAACGACGCTCTTTCTGGTCGTAGTCAAAGATACCTCCGCAGCTCTTCAGTGCGAGCTTGAAGGTCCTCGGCGGTGGTGCCGATTAGGTTTAAACGTTCAACTTCCATTTCTTAACGCGTTGATATTAAAAAGAACCCTCAATTATATAAGAGCGGACCCAATCCTTAACTCGTTGAGCGGGCGGAAATGGGTCCGTTTTTTGTCAATTGTGTAAGTTTGTTTGCACGACAGAAAACCGCTAGGCCGTCCAGTCCTCAAACTCGTCTTCCATACCTTCGATGATGAGCTGCACCGACTGACGTCCTCGGAAGTCATTGATGTCGAGCTTGTAAGCTAAACGCACGGTCGGAGGCAGTTCGCGTTTGTGGCGGAACCAAATGGCCTGAATTTCTCTGCCGTCGACTTCAAGAGAGAGCTTCAGATGCTGATCTTTCAAGACTCTCTGAGAAAGTACCTTGAACTGATTGGCAAAGAGCGGTTCCGGGAAAGCCTGACCCCAGACGTGCTTGCGGATGGCTTCAACGAGTTCAATGTTGAAGTCGGAAGCTCTGAGCTCGCCGTCTGTGACGATGTTGCGCTCGAACATTTCCGGATCGGAAAGTTCTTTGACAGCGCGGGCAAAGAGCTCCTTGAATTCATCAAATGCATCCTTACGGATCGTAAGACCTGCAGCCATCGCGTGACCGCCGAATTTCAGGATCAGCCCCGGACTCAGTTTGCTGACACGGTCCAATGCATCGCGCAGATGAATGCCGGGAATAGAGCGCCCCGAGCCTTTAAGCACATGCTCGCCGTTTTCTTCCGACGGAGCAAACGCAATGACCGGGCGATAAGTTTGTTCTTTGATGCGGGAGGCTACTAAACCGATGATGCCGGCGTGCCAGTCGTCACCCTTAAGAACGATGGAATTGCTGTCATCGACGGAAATCGTCTGTAGGGACAGAATAGCGTCGGACTGCATGGATACTTCGCGGTTGCGGCGCTCGGCATTGATTTGGTCGAGTTCTTTTGCGTAAAAGAGCGCCGTGTTGTAGTCGTAGCTTGTCAGACACTCAACACCCTTGTTGATGCTGTCCAAACGACCTGCGGCGTTGATGCGGGGCCCGAGGATGTAGCCCAAGTCATTGGCACTGATGCGATGCGCATTCTTGCCTGCTACGGAGAGCAGGGCGCTCACGCCGGGCTGCATTTTGCCGGCGCGAATGCTGTCCAAGCCTTTGGAAACGAGGATTCGGTTGTTGCGGTCTAACGGGACAACGTCGGCAACCGTACCCAAGGCCACCAAATCAATGAGATGCTGAAGATTAGGCTGTTTTCCGTTCGGGTAAGCGCCTTTGGCGCGGAGTGCGGAGCGCACGGCGATTAACACGTAAAAGATGACGCCCACACCCGCCAAAGATTTGCTCGGGAAGGTATCTCCGCGCTGATTCGGATTGACGACGAGGGTGTCGGGGATTTCATCGCCGGGCAGGTGGTGGTCGGTAACGACGGCCTCGATTCCGAGGGTTTTAGCATGTTCAACCGCAGCCACCGAAGAAATTCCGTTGTCTACGGTAATGATGAGTTCGGCGCCGGCAGCGGCTGCTCGATCGACAAGCTGAGGAGACAGGCCGTAGCCGTCCTTGTCGCGGTCCGGGATTAAATAAGAGACATTGAAGGCGCCGAGCGCCTGCAGTCCCAGAATACCGACGGAAACAGCAGTCGCGCCGTCACAGTCGTAGTCCCCAATGATTACGATCTTTTTCTGCTTCCAGATAGCATCGGCAATCGCTTCTCCGGCTTCTCTGCAGTTTTTAAGGTCCCACGGAGAAAGCATTTCCTTGAATTCGTAATCAAGGTCGGACGGGCTGGTGACGTGTCTGGCCGCTAAAGCGCGGGCCAGAGGTTCGGGAAAGCCGCGGTTGGTGAGCGCCTGAACGACATTTCGGTCAAATCGGCGAATCGTTATTTTGGTCATAACTTTTTAGTGTTCTTTAGCGGCCGGAGTTCAGCCATGCTTCTGTGTAATTTTTTGGGCTCTTCCAAAAGGCAAAAGAAGATTTTTGTTCCTGAAGTTTTTCAATGACGCTGACGCGCAGACCATCGGAGGTGACCAGGCGGGGATGATATTTTTCAAATCCTTTTGCCGTGGCGGTCAGGTGCTCCATGCGCTTAACGGCGCGTGTCCATGCGGCACTCCAGCGCGCAGGATCCGTTTTGACGGATGGATCGTTAAAGTCATCCAGGATGCAGAGACGGTCGCCTTCAGGACAGTCGGGCCAAACAGCCGTCGAAGATTTAATGTAGGCCCGCGCAATGCCCGCCGCCTCAGAGATCCCGCGAATCGTGGGATCGCTTGTCAGAGCACAGCGAATCTGAGTGTAGGGAAGAAGCTGCTCCTCAAAAGCTCCGCCGTTGATCCAGAAACCTTCAACCGGAGGCCGTCCGGCTTTTGCTCTGTATTCATTGAAAACGCTTTTTGCAAGACTTTCTTCGATGACTCGAGTGATTTCAGTCCATTCAGCGGCTTCGGGACCAGCCGGCTGTGCTGCCGGTTTGTCTTCCTGAGCAAGCCACGGAGTAATCAGAACCTGCCATGCTTTTTTGCGCGCGAGGAAAAAGCGTCCGTCCAAAACCTGCACTTCAAAATTAAACTGGCGAGCAATCGGATTCAAAAGGTCTCTGAGGTCGCACTCTTCATCGATATCAAAGACATCACCGGCGCTTTTAAGCACGCCGTTTTCTTTGCGGTAGCCGTTTAAAGCCCAAAATTCCTGATGGACTTTCGGACCTCCAAGACCTTTCCAAAGATAGGGAGCGGACGGGGCAAGATTTTCGCGCTGAGTCAGAAGCATCCATACCCACTGCATCGAAGCAAAACCGCTGAGCGCCGGGTTTTCAAAAATCGTGGCGACCTTCGGTTCTCCGAAACCTTCAAGGAAATTCCGCAAAACGGGCGGATAGGCGTCCTTTCCTAACGCTTTAATTTCATTAGGAGAAGGCAGAGAATTGGGCAATAAAAATATACATGCGGGCATAGCCTTAAATTCTAATTGTTTGATCTCACAGCTAGAATAGCCTGAACGTTTAGTTGGATAAAATTTGTGAAAAATAAACCTTTATCCGGTCTGCCCTTCGAGTGGATGATCGGTCTGCGATATACACTGTCGCGCCGCAAAGGACGCAGCGACGGATTCGTATCGTTCATATCAGCCATGTCGATGGCTTCCATAGCCTTGGGCGTCATGGCCCTCATCATAGTCTTATCCGTGATGAACGGTTTCCAGAAAGAAGTTCGAGACAAGATGCTCTCCGTGCTTTCGCATGCCGAAGTGCTTTCGATCGGAGCTCCGATTCCGGACTGGCAGAAGACTGCCGCAGAACTGAAGAAGCAGCAGCCGGAGATCATCGGCGCAGCGCCTTTCTTAAGGGGGCAGGGACTGCTCACGAGCGGCACCAACGTGCGCGGTGTCCAGCTCAACGGCATTGATCCTGAGACGGAATCTCAGGTCAGCGATGTCGCAAAAAATATGAAGATCGGGCGCCTCTCTGATTTAAAACCCGGTGAATTCAAGATCATTCTCGGCACGGACTTAGCCAGAATGCTCGGCGTGATCCCCGGAGAAAAGGTCAACGTGATGGTGCCTCAGGGACAGTTCACGCCGGCCGGAACCATGCCTCGCATGCGCCAGTTCACGGTCGCAGGCGTCTTTAATTCCGGCCACTACGAGTTTGACAGTGCAATGAGCTTCATCAATCTCACGGACGCCGAAAAACTCATGCGTACTCAAACACCCGGAGGCATTCGACTGAAGCTCTCCAACATGCAGGATGCACCGAGAGTCGCCGCTGAACTCAATAATCAAATGCCGCCGGGTCTTTTGGCAACCGATTGGTCTCGTCAGAATCGGACTTGGTTTGCGGCCGTTCAAGTCGAAAAACGCATGATGGGCATCATTTTGTTCCTGATCGTTTTAGTAGGCGCGTTTGGTCTAGTCTCTTCATTAGTGATGACCGTCAACTCCAAACGCAGCGACATCGCAATCCTTCGAACCCAAGGCGCAACGCGCGGTTCGATCATGCGCATCTTTATGGTTCAGGGCGCCTTCATCGGAACCGCCGGCGTGCTGATCGGTGTCGGCGTGGGGCTTCTCATTGCCTGCAATGTGGGCTCCATCGTAGGCGCGATCGAACAGCTGTTCGGCGTTCAGTTCCTGCCCAAAGAAATCTACTTTATCTCGGCAATGCCGAGTGATCCGAGGGCATCCGATGTGATCCCGATCGCCGTCTTTTCTTTCTTGCTGGCTCTTGCGGCCACTGTCTATCCGAGCTGGAGAGCGGCAAACATTCAACCGGCTGAGGCACTGAGATATGAATAACAACGTCGTATTAAAGGCTGTCGGCCTGCAGAAAAGCTATAAAGAGGGCGGCCGACTTTTGCATGTTTTGAAAGACGTCAATCTGGAAGTTCACGAGGGCGAGTCGGTGGCAATCGTGGGCACATCCGGCTCTGGTAAAACAACGCTCCTGCAGTGCATCGGCGGTCTGGACCGTTTTGATAAAGGTTTGATCGAAATCGGCGGAGAAAACATCGCCGAACTCTCCGAGCAGCGCTTAACCGAGCTGCGCAACCGCAAACTCGGCTTTGTGTATCAGTTCCACCATCTGCTGCCGGAATTTACGGCCATGGAAAACGTGGCGATGCCGCTCAAAATCCGCCGTGAAAAAGCTTCCGTCGCGCAAAAAAGAGCGGAAAGCCTGCTCAAAGCCATGGGTCTTGCCGACCGCGTGGATCATCTGCCGAGTCAGCTTTCCGGCGGCGAACGCCAGCGTGTCGCCATTGCCCGAGCCGTGAGCGGCTCTCCGCTGTGTCTTTTGGCCGACGAGCCCACCGGCAACCTGGACGGTGAGACGGCCGAAGTCGTTATCGACTATCTGCTCAAATTGTCGTCCTCTCAGGGCCTTGCCTTGGTCATTGTGACGCATGATCCGGATATTGCCGCGCGATGCGATCGTGTCGTGCGTTTAAAGAACGGATGCATCTTGCCTGAGGAAAACTAAATGCTTCGCTGGATTGACACCCATAACCACTTATTTGTTCTTCCCGAAGAACAGCAGAAAAAAGAAGTTTCGGAGGCCCGCAAAGTCGGCGTCGTCTCTTCTTTGGTGTGTGCCGGCGGTGTCAGTAATCTGGAAGAGGCTCGGCGCTGTGCCTATGAATATGATCAAGCCTACGCCTGCGGCATTCATCCGCTTTACATCGGATACTCCTGGAAAGAAGATCTGACAGCGTTGGAAGCCTTTCTGGAAGAGCACAGAGAAGATCCTCGTCTGGCAGCGGTAGGCGAGTGCGGACTGGATTTCTCTGCAGCCTGCAGCGTTCCGCATGACGTTCAGGAAGAAGTGTTTTCCACGCAGTTAAAACTTGCCCGCAAATATGGTCTCCCCCTGAGTCTTCACGGCCGTGAAGCGATGGATATCGTGCTTAAATACATTCGCCGTCTGCCCCCGCAGCTCGGCATCATTCATGCGTTTAACGGCAGTATGGCCCAGGCACAGGCTTTTCTGCAGAACGGTTTTAAGCTGGGCTACGGCGGAGCGGTGTCCTATGACGGCTCTAAGCGCATCCGCAAAATCTTGTCTGAACTCCCGGATGACGCCTGGGTACTTGAGACGGATTGTCCGGATATGCCGCCGAGCTGGGTGCGCGAAGAAAACAAAGAGAACCCCGAAAGCGCCCTTGCGGACACGGCCTGTTACGGCGCAGTTGCTGCGGAATTAAGAAATACGACGATAGAAGAAATCTCGGAACAGAGCATTCAAAACACACTCAAAGCGATCCCGAAATTCGGAGTGTTAATTTCCGCCTCCTGAGACGAAAAAAGTCATTTTGTTTCCTAAAAGAGGGCTTTTGCTTGGCTAATATAAAGACTGTCTCGACGATTACGGTCGCCGAGTCGGGAGAATTTGTCCTTATAAATTGCCAAGATCGGAAATGACATCCGAGTCTGCGGCAAAACTCATTCTTTTAGGAAATTAACGTGAAGCGAATTTTAGTGGCTGTCACCGGTCCCGACAGCTTCGGTGTTGTTTACACAACCTCCGATACTCTAAACAAACTCGGCTGTTCCATCATCGATATGGATCAAACGACGGTGAGAAATGAATACTCCGCCATCATGATCGTGGATAAGCCGGAGAGTGTTGGCGACGACGAAGTCGCAAAGATTATTAAAGAAGCACTGAGGGGCAAAGGCTTCGATATGTCCGTCCTCGTCCGCGATTACGTTCCGGGCGAAGCTACCGTTACCCAAGGCGAACCGTTCGTTCTGACTGTGGACGGTACCGACAGCAGGGATATTCTGACGGCGTTTACCAGAGTGTTTTATGAAGGCCGCATCAACATCGACAGTTTCAGAACAATTGAAGTAAAACTGGACGATGCCGGCAACCCTCTGCCGCAGCCGCGTGTTCTTCTGGTGTTTGAAGTCACGGTTCCTCCCGAAGTGGACAGAAAGGCTCTGAGCAGAACACTTTCCGATATCGCCCACGACCGTCATCTTTCCATGAGCATGCAGCACCGCAGAATTTTTGAAGCGGTTCATCGTGTGTCTATCGCTTAATTCAAAAAGGAATAAATCAAATGCTTACAGAACGCGAGGTCATCTCCACGCTGGATATGCTCAGAAGCGAACATTTGGATGTTCGTACCGTGACCCTGGGCTTGAACTTATTCGATTGCGCAAGCGATAACTTCGACACTTTCGCTTATCGCGTCCGCTCCAAAATTAATCGCCATGCTAAGAACCTCGTTGCCATCTGCAACGAAGTCGGCGACCGCTATGGTATTCCCGTTGTTAATAAACGTATTACGGTCTCTCCGATCGGAACCGTCTGTGCCGGATACAGCCGCGATCAGATGGTCAAAGTCTGCAAACTTTTAGATGACTGCGCCACCGACGCCGGCGTTGACTTCTTAGGCGGCTTCGGTGCCTTGGTCGAAAAAGGCATTACTCCGGGAGAAAGAAACCTGATTGACGCGCTGCCCGAAGCTTTGGCAACAACCAATCACGTTTGCTCTTCCATCAACGTCGGGCGCACCCGCACCGGCATCAATATGGATGCAGTGAAGCTGATGGGCCACAGAGTGCTGGATGTTGCTGCCGCAACTGCTGATCGCGACGGTCTCGGCTGCTGCAAGCTGGTTGTCTTCTGCAATATCCCGGAAGATGTGCCTTTCATGGCCGGCGGTTATCTGGGCGTCGGCGAAGCCGATGCCGTGATCAGCGTCGGTGTTTCCGGTCCGGGCGTTGTGAAAAAAGCAATTGACCGCGCCGTTCGCAGAAGAGGCGAGCAGGTCTCAATCACAGAAATTGCTGAAATCATTAAGACCACTGCCTTTAAGGTAACGAAGGTCGGTCAGCTGATCGGCACCGAAGTTGCCGAAAAAATGAATCTGCCTTTCGGTGTGGCTGACCTGTCTCTGGCCCCGACACCTGAGGTCGGCGACTCTGTCGGTGAAATCTTCCAGAGCGTCGGTTTGTCCTCTATCGGAGCTCCGGGCTCTACTGCTGTGCTCGCCATGCTGAACGATGCCGTGAAGAAGGGCGGTGTCTTTGCTTCCTCTTCCGTCGGCGGACTCTCCGGCGCCTTCATTCCCGTGAGTGAAGATGCGGCCATTGCCGATGCCGCCGCTAAAGGCCTCCTGACACTCGAAAAACTCGAAGCCATGACCTGCGTTTGCTCTGTCGGCCTCGATATGATCGCGATCCCGGGCGACACACCGGCTGACGTAATCTCCGCCATCATTGCCGATGAAAGCGCCATCGGTATGATCAATGCCAAGACCACGGCTGTCCGTTTGATTCCTGTTCCCGGCAAGACCGTCGGTGAACGTGCCGAATTCGGCGGTCTGCTCGGCGGCGCCGATATTATGGCCGTTCAAAAGGGTTCGGCGGCTGGCTTCATCAACCGCGGCGGACGCATCCCGGCCCCGATTCACAGCTTCAAGAACTAAGAGAAGGAAACCAATATGCCCGAGATTAAACGTATCGAGCCCGGACGCCGCTTCAGTGAAGCGGTGGTCTGCGACGGAGTGGTCTATATCTCCGGACAAGTGGATTTAGCCCGTAACCGAGATCCGAAAGTACAGACCGCAGAAGTTCTCAAAACCATTGACGACCTGTTGGCCAAAGCCAGGTCGGACAAAGAACATATTCTTCGGTGCACTGTCTACCTGTCGAATATGGGCTACTTTTCCGAGATGAATCAGGCTTGGGAAGAATGGGTGAGCAAAACCAATCCCCCGGCCCGATCCGTCCTCGAGTCTGCACTTCCCGATCCGTCTTGGAAAGTACAGATTTCAACAGTCGCAGTTGTAGTGGATTAACGCGCCGAAATTTAGACAAATCAGACAGATTCGGTAAAATTACGCATCCTTTTGTAGAAGGTGGTTTCTGTATCAGGACTGCCTTCTTTTGTTTAGTGGTAAAAGAATGGAAGAATCTGCTCCGACTCTTAATTTGGCTGATGTCCGTCGTATCATTGAGCCTCTTTACGAGGGTCAGAAACTTTTCACAGGCGAGTCCGTAATGGCTCATGCCGAGGGCGTCGTGGATATCCTTCGCGGCATTCGCGATGACGATGACCTCCTGGCTGCAGCTTATCTTTTTTGTGTTTGGAACCAGCTCAAAAATCCGAAGGAATGGCTGACCAAGCACTTCGGCAGACAAGTCTGCGAACTCGTCGCAAATCTTAAAGTCGTTATTGACGTGAGCGAAAAAGCCCGCTCCCGTGAGGGAGAGGCTCGCATCAGTCAGCAGCCTGACGCCGTACGCCGTCTGCTGCTTGCTCTGTGTACCGACCTTCGCGTGGTACTGCTGCGTTTGGCTTCGCGTCTTCAGACGCTGCGTTACTTCGCAGCAACCAAAGCTCCGGGTGCAAAAGAATACGGTGCCGAGACTTTGGCGCTTTACGCTCCGCTTGCCAACCGCTTAGGTATTTGGCAGATGAAATGGGAGCTCGAAGATCTGTCTCTGCGCTTTACCGAACCTGAAGTTTTCCACACGATTGCCAATAACCTTGAAGAAACCCGTGAAGAACGTGTTGCTTCTATTCAGGAAGCCGTGCGCAGAATTCAGGCATTGCTGGCTTCTCGAGGTATTCAGGCTTCGGTTTCCGGACGTCCGAAACACATCTATTCCATCTGGAAGAAGATGTGCAAGAAGAACCTGAAGTTCGAACAGCTCTTCGACGTGCGAGCGATCCGCATCATCGTGGATTCGGTCGAAAAATGTTATGAGACGCTTTCGCTGATTCAGGAATCTTTCGAAGTTCTCTCTAAAGAATTCGACGATTACATCGCAAAACCGAAACCCAACGGTTATCAGTCTTTGCATACCGTGATTGTGGGCTCCAGAGGAAAACCGCTTGAGATCCAGATCCGAACCCGTGCGATGCACGAGTTCGCAGAACTCGGTGTGGCCGCACATTGGCGTTACAAAGAAGGCTCCAAACGCAAGGCCGGAGAACACGAAGAAGATCGTGTGGCTTGGCTGCGCCAGATGCTGGCTTGGAAGAGTGA
>OBJF01003166.1_pt1 | contig 10620 bp, 6 predicted proteins | sample 1519091 | NCBI WGS metagenome assembly OBJF01 (sample SAMEA2452124, study PRJEB22498) | human gut metagenome | biome: human feces; feature: human gut; material: feces | place: Australia | collected 2012
TGGATCTCTGCTGGCTTTTATGAATCCGGTAGATTTGTATACATTGTTTGGAAATGCTCTGGATAACGCAATTGAAGCGGTGAGAAAGCTGGAAAGCAAAGAAAAAAGAGTGATTGATATCATGCTGTACGAAAGACAAAGCTTTCTGATGCTGCAGATAGTCAATCTGATGTGCGGAGAAGTGAAGTTTGAGGATGGACTTCCGCTTACGACAAAGGCGAAGAACGGATATCACGGATATGGAATGAAGAGCATGCTCCATACCATTCAAAAATATGAGGGACATTTGACAACAGAGGTAAAAAATGGATGTTTTTATTTCAACGTTATGCTTCCTCTTGAAAGAGATTCCAACAAAAAGTAGAAGAGACACAAAGGGTCTGGTCAGTGAGCCAGGCTCTTTTTTGTAAAAAATTTACCCACTTACACCACAAGAAATACCACCTGAACAAAAACGGTTGTACTTGCAAATTATTGCAGATATAATCATTTCGAAATAAATTGAGAAGTGTAAGAAATAACAAAAACATGGAGTAATTACTATGCGAACCAGTAAAATGAGAAGAGAAATTGAACTGAAGAAAGGCTGGGTGTTCACAGGGCGTGACGGAAAAGCGGTCAAGGTGGATTTACCGCATACCTGGAATGCAGTGGACGGACAGGATGGAGGAAATGACTATTATCGAGGAACCTGTCACTACAGCACTACATTTGCAGCCCCGGATCTTGACAGCAAGACCCAGAGAGTATATCTGGAGTTTCAGGGAGTAAATTCCTCTGCCGAGGTGGTGTTAAACGGTCAGAAGGTGATGAGTCATGACGGCGGATATTCCACATTCCGTGCAGATGTGACAGAGTTTTTAACAAAAGAAAACAAGTTAGAAGTAGCAGTGGATAACAGTGTGAACGACAGAGTATATCCTCAAAAAGCAGATTTCACATTTTATGGTGGAATTTACAGAGATGTTCTTCTCCGTATTGTATCAAATGAACATTTTGAGATGGACTACTACGGCGGAGACGGTGTAATGGTAACGCCGACAGTAGAAGGCAAAGATGGAAAGGTTCATGTAGAGAGTTTCCATAAGGCAGAAAATGCCAAAGTAGCAGTGACTTTAATTGATGCACAGGGAAATCCTGTAGCAAAAGGTGAAGGAAAAGATGTGACGGTTACGATACCGGATGTACATCTTTGGGATGGAGTAGAAGATCCATATTTATATACAGCAGTAGTAGAGTTGATGAAAGACGGAGAAGTCAAAGACGACGTTCGCATTCCATTTGGTGTCCGTACATTCAGCGTGGATCCGAAAAAAGGATTTTTCCTGAACGGACGCTCCTATCCTCTGCATGGAGTATCCAGACACCAGGATCGGAAGGGAATCGGAAATGCATTAACAAAAGAACACCACAGAGAAGATATGGAATTTATCCGTGAGATCGGGGCGAATACAGTTCGTCTCGCGCATTATCAGCATGATCAGTATTTCTATGATCTGTGTGATCAGTACGGAATGATTGTCTGGGCGGAGATTCCATACATCTCAGAACATATGCCAAACGGACGGGAAAATACCATTAGCCAGATGAAAGAGCTGATTGTACAGAATTACAATCATCCAAGTATCGTTACATGGGGAATATCCAATGAGATCACGATTTCCACAAAGGATAATAAGGATATGCTGGATAATCACCGTGAACTCAATGATCTGTGTCACAAAATGGATTCCACACGTCCTACAACACTGGCCTGCTATGCAGTGTGCGGTCCTTTCAACAAGGTAGCACATCTGTCTGACTTAGTAAGCTGGAACTTGTATTTGGGATGGTATGTTCCAGGGTTGTTTTTAAATGACTGGTGGATCAGCTTTTTCCACCGCGTGTACCCTAACAGGTGTTTGGGATATTCTGAGTATGGCTGTGAAGGAATGCCGAATTTACATTCCTCACGTCCAAGAAGAGGAGACCATACAGAAGAATATCAGAGTCTCTACCATGAATTTATGCTGAAATGTTTTGAGCGTCATCCGTATATGTGGAGTACCCACGTATGGAACATGTTCGATTTTGCGGCAGATGCGAGAGATCAGGGTGGAGAGCCGGGAATGAATCATAAGGGACTTATGACATTCGACCGGAAAGTAAAAAAAGACAGCTTCTACATTTACAAAGCGTACTGGAGCAAAGAGCCTTTCGTACATCTTTGCGGAAGCCGCTACGTAGACAGAACGGAAGCAGTCACTACAGTTAAGGTTTATTCGAACCAGACAAAAGTTGCATTATATGCAAACGGCAAGCTGCTGGAAGAAAAGACAGGCAATAAAGTCTTTGAATTCCGGGTTCCGTTAAACGGAGAAGTTCGTCTGGAAGCTGTGTCCGGTCAGGCAAAAGATACGAGCACAATTCGCCGTGTCAGCCAGCCAAATCCGGATTACAAGCTCAAAAAGAGCAAAGGAAAGAGCCAGAACTGGGTATAAGAAAAAAGCAACTGCAAATCTTGCAGAAGAAATTGAAATAAGAAACGAGTAAATCGGATGGTCCTCTGCTTTTTACAAAGCAGAGGTGCTGTTTTAGGCAAAGAGACAGACCGCCGCATCCGGGCGGGAGAATGGAGAATAATATGAAACAGGAATCTACTCAGGCAACATCTGTCAATGCTCTGAACAGGGCAAAGATGTATCAGCTTGTTCTTTTCCCTATGAATAATGGGGCGACAAATGTCTATTATATTTTGACAATGAACTTTATTGCATATTATGCAAACGGAGTTCTTGGCTTATTGCTGGCGTTTGCAACTACAATGGTAACATTGATGCGTGCAGGAGATGCGTTCATTGACCCGATCATCGGAGCAATCATGGACAGAACTTCTACCAAATGGGGAAAATTCAGACCGTTTATGGTAATCGGAAACCTGATTATGATTGTATCCTCAATTTTACTGTATTTTGGAACCCGTATCATTTCTGAGGATATGATGTGGCTGCGTTATGTATGCTTTATTTTATTCTACGCACTGAATATGGTTGGATATACATTCCAGACATCGGTTACACGTTCAGGACAGACATGTCTGACAAATGACCCGAAACAGAGACCTCTGTTTACAATCTTTAATACGATTGCCAGCCTGATCGGTATGGGGCTTGTACAGTTTCTTGCGCCGATCGTAACCGGAGGAAATTACAGAACAGAAGAATTCTTTAATATCATGATTCCTCTGGCGATGATCGTATCAGCGATCATGACTGCACTGGCTGTTATCGGTATTGCAGAAAAAGATCGTCCGGAATTCTTTGGACTTGGTGGAGAAGGCGGAAAAGAAAAAGTTAAAATAAAAGAATATGTAGCTATTTTAAAAGCAAACAAAGAACTGCAGAGACTGATGATCGCGGGTGCAGGATGTAAGCTTGCATTCTCGATCGCAACGAATATGACGGTTCTGGCGATGCTTTACGGAGCGATGATGGGAGATTACAAAGGTCTGTATCTTCCGATGATGATCGTCGGATATGTGTTTTCCGTTCCGTTCTTCCTGTTGACAGTACGTACTTCACAGAAGAAAGGACAGAAGGCATCTTTAATGCTCTATATCAGCGTTGCACTTGTTATGTACATCGGTGTTTTAGCATTGCTTCTGTTGTGGAAACCGGAAGTTGCAGCGATGAATCTGAGTCTGACAAACCTGAATCTCTATACGATTCTGTTTATCCTTTTCTTCGGAATCGGATACGGAGCATACTATGCAACAGCAGATATGCCGATTCCAATGGTTGCAGACTGTTCAGATTACGAAACATTCCGTTCCGGACGCTATATTCCGGGAATTATCGGAACCTTATTCTCACTTGTGGATAAGCTGGTAAGCTCTCTGGGATCTACAGTAGTAGGAATTGCGGTGACAATCATCGGACTGTCAACACTTCCGGATGGAACAACCCCTTATTCAGAGGGAATGCATACGATTGTAATCATTTTATTCTGTGTTGTTCCAATGCTTGCATGGATCGCAACACTGATCGCAATGCGCGGATATAAACTGACCGGTGCAAGAATGAAAGAAATTCAGGCAATCAATGCAGTGCGTAAGGATGCGATTAGCAAAGGAATGAGCGTAGAAAACGCAATGCAGAAATGGCAGACGATCGATCAGGTGCCGGATGAATTTAAAGCACACTAAAAGTGAAAAAGTAAACATATAGAAGGGATATCCTTTCATCAGATATGCTCCCTTTCGGGAAGGCAGTTAAAATAACAAGACTGTTCTCCCGGGAGGGAGCATATTTGTGTTACAGAACTATTTGTACCTGAAACCGACTTCGTGTTATAATATGACAGACACAAATCAATGAAAAACGGAGAAAATTATGCAGTTACGATACGAGATCCCGGACACATTCTGGAGTTTGTTCCGTTCGGTAAACCGGGAGATTTATATGGAGTCGCTGCTGGTGATCAATGAGGAATATCAGTACAGTAATTATTTTCTGACGAAAGAAATCTGTGTGCAGGTATTGAGTGATATGAATGCACAGAAACAGGTTTTGCTTCAGCGGGAGGAGAACGAGACGGATTTTGACATGCTGGAGACGACAGCATCCCGCATTTTACGGTGGCTTTTAAAGACCGGATGGCTGAAGAAGATCGAAGATTACAGTACGATGACCACAAATATTGTGATACCGGATTATGCGGCGGTTTTTATTGAGGCATTTGAGCGACTCACGTCCGAAGAGCTGGAAGAAACAGAATTATATATTCAGAATGTATATGCTACGCTGTTTTCCTTTCAGAATAATTCCAGAGTAAATCTGAATATGCTCAGGACGGCCCTGATCAATACAAGAAAGCTGAACAAAGCGCTGCAGGATATGCTTCATAATATGGACAAGTTTTTCGAGAGGCTTTTGGATCAGGAGTCTTACGGGGAACTTTTGCGGGAGCATCTGGACGGGTATGTGGAAGAAATTGTCAAGAAAAAGTATCATATTTTAAAAACATCAGACAATTTTTATATCTACAAGATGGACATTAAAAAATGTCTCCGGGATATGCGGGAAAATGAAGAATGGATCGAAAGCATCCGGCAGAAAGCAAAAGCAGCAGGAGATACGAAAGAGGATGTGTTAGATCTGTTGGATCTGATCGAACGGGGATTTGATGACATTGAACACAGGATCTCCAATATGGACAGAGAGCATTCCAAATATGTGCGGGCAACCGTGAGCCGGATGAATTATCTGTTAAGCGGAGAGACTGATACCAAAGGGCTGGTGGTGCAGCTTCTGAATAAAATATCTGCGCAGGAAGAACCGGAGAGGCTGCTTACAGAAGCGAGAAAACGGATGAACCTGTCTCTGTTTGAGATGATTTCCGAAAAATCATTGTATAAGAGAAGAAAACAGAGGACAGACTTTATCAGCCAGATGGGACAGGATGAAGAATATGAAGATCTGAACCGGGAGGATGTGCTGAAGTTAAACCGGATTCAGATGCGCTACAGCAGACAGGAGATTGAGGATTTTATCGAAGAGCATATGGAAAACGAAGTGATGGACGCCGGAACACTTCATATTACAGAAGAGACAGCATTTGAAAAACTGATCCTGGCATATGACTACAGTACCAGAAAGAACAGTAAATATCGGGTATTGAATGAGGAGGAGACAGTCATCCAAAGTGGACAGTATCAATATCCGGCATTAAAATTTGTGCGAAGGAGACCGCAATGATCGAATATTACGAACAGCTTTCGGAAGAAGAGCAGGACGATATCAAACATGTGATCCAGACATTATATCGTCAGACCTTTCTTCTGGAACGAAAATTTGAAAAACGGACCGGGCGGATGGTTCCGGTCAGGGAGTACCGTGTATGCAGCAAGCACAGGGAATTTCTGGAGAAATATTTTGCAGTTGCCGGAATCACACTGCAGGAAAATCTGCATATGGGCGTCATGTACATCCAGGGAGAGACACTATGGGGAGAAAAGCTCTCCAGACTTGCCACAATCTATATTCTGGTGTTAAAGCTGATCTATGATGAGCAGATGGCAGCAGTGTCATCCAGCAGCCATATCGTGACCACTCTTGGAGCAGTGAACGGAAAAGCGGGAGAATTCCATGTGTTAAGCGGCCTGCCGTCCCCGACAGAGATGCGGAGGACCGTTGCATTTTTGAAAAAATATCAGATTGTGGAACCTGTGGATGTGATGGAGGAGCTGGATGAGAACAGCAGACTTGTTATTTATCCGTGCATCAATACAGTGCTGCTTGGAGATGATATCAGAGAACTATTAGAGACGTTCAGCGAGGAGGAAGACAGTGGAGACAAAACAGGCGTTCAAAGCGCTCTCGAAAATCTGCCTGAATAACTGGCATTACATAGACAGAAAAGTACTTACTCTTAATCAGGGAATCAATTTCTTTACCGGACATTCCGGAAGTGGAAAGTCTACAGTGATCGACGCCATGCAGATCGTACTGTACGCGAACACAGACGGAAGAGGATTTTTTAATAAGGCGGCAGCAGACGACTCTGACCGTTCTCTGATCGAATATTTAAGGGGAATGGTGAACATCGGGGAAAATAACGAATCCCAGTATTTGAGAAACCAGAATTTCTCCAGTACGATCGTTCTGGAGCTGGAGCAGACAGATACGAAAGAAAAGCAGTGTGTGGGAGTGGTATTTGATGTTGAGACAGCCACAAATGAGATCAATCGCCTGTTTTTCTGGCATAAAAGCGGGCTTCTGGAAAATCAGTACCGGGCGGATAAGCGCTGCCTGACGACATTTGAAGTCAAAGAATATCTGCAGCGGACATTTTTAAAGGAAGAGTATTATTGTGGTCCGAGCAATGAGAGATTCCGCAGACAGATGTATGACATTTATCTGGGTGGTCTGGATATCGAAAAATTTCCTCGTTTGTTCAAGCGAGCCATTCCGTTCCGTATGAATATCAAACTGGAAGATTTCGTGAAAGAATATATCTGTATGGAGCAGGATATGCACATTGAAGAGCTGCAGGAAAGTGTGATGCAGTATGGAAGAATGCGCGGGAAAATCGAAGAGACCATGGAAGAAATCGGGTATCTTCAGGAGATCCGGGGTTCCTATCGGCAGTATGAAGAAAAACAGGAAGAGACGGCGTCCTGTACCTATCAGATTTCCAGGCTGGAAATCCTGCATCTGCAGAGTAAGATCCAGGAACTGAATGACCGGATGAAAGAGACACAGACGGAGATTGCAGGACAGGAAGCGAAAAGAGTCAATCTGGAGAAAGAGCAGGCAGAACTTCAGAAAGAATACGAAGCAATAATTTTGAAGATTGCGGACAGTGGTTATGCAGCCATGGAAAAAGATCTGGAGAGTCTGAACGAAGCCCTGGAACGGCTGCAGAACAGTAAGGCAAGATGGAAAAAGACTGCAGATGGTCTCAAAGAGTGGAAAGAAAAAGATGTGACGCCGAACCAGACCTTGTGGGATATTGACCGGTTTGTTTCTGGAAAGATCACGGAAGGTGAGCTGGAAAGGCTGCAGACAAGTCTGACACAGATCCGGGAAGAACTGGAAGAAGAGCGTCAGGAGACAGATGCCAGACTTCGCGCGGTCAAAAAAGAAGAAAAGGCAGCACGGGAAGAATTAAAAGAGCTGAAACAGGGAAGAAAAGCCTATCCAAAAGAACTGGAAGAAGCGAGATATGAGTTGAGAAACCGGCTGCATGAGAAGTGCGGCAAGTTTGTCAATGTGCAGATTCTGGCAGATCTTCTGGATGTGCGGGACGAACGCTGGCACAATGCCATCGAAGGATATCTCGGAAACAACAAGCTGCTTCTGGTCGTGGAACCAAAGTACGCGAAAACTGCCATGGAAATCTATCAGGACATGGATAAGAAGAAATTTTTCCGGGCAGCAGTTCTGGATACAGAAAAAGTACAGGAGACAGAATGGGAAGTAAAAGAAGGAGCCCTGGCACAGGAACTGATCGCAAAAGAGCCGTATGTGCAGGCATACATCAATTTCTTCCTCGGAAATGTCATCAAATGTGAAAGTATCGAAGAGCTTCGTCAGAACCGGATCGGAATCACTGCAGACTGTGTGCTGTACCACAGTTTCCGTCTGCAGCATATCAATCCGGAAAATTATACGAGAAGGGCATATATCGGAGAGACCAGTATGCGTCAGAGAATCCGCCGTCTGGAAGAAAAATGTGAGAGTCTTCAGGAGGAACGGATTCCACTGCAGGAAATGCTGGAAGAAATCCGCAGGATCTCTCAGCTGGAAGGACTGACACAGCCTCTGGAGGATTACAGACAATGGCTGTCTGATCTGCAGAAAATTCCGGCAAAGGAGGCAGAAAAGGCCAGACTTCTGGATACAATGCAGAAGCTGCGAGAGGAATCCGTTCTGGTGTGGGAGCAGCAGAAACAGGAAATCCAGCAGAAGCAGGAAGCAAAGAAAGCAGAGATTGAGGCAGTTCAGAAAACCATCTGGAATCATCAGGAAAACGGAAAACGATTCCAGAACATGCAGGTAGATTTTAATGAACAGTTAGTGCAGAAAGAAAATGAATTCCGGCAGCAGGACAGAGAAAAATATGAGCCGGAATTTCAGGAGTATCTGGAGGGCAGACAGAGCCGCAATTATGAGTACCTGATGCGGGAACGTATCAAGAAAAAACAGCCTTTGGAAGATGCGCAGGAAAAAGCATATGAAAAACTGGTAGAAGCAAGGAGTGCATATCTTCGAAAATATCTGAACAGAACCTATTCTGCAACGATCCGTGACAATGACGTGTACGAAAAGCAGCTTTCAAATCTTGAGTGCGATAACCTGGAAAAATACAGGGAAGAAGCACAGGAACAGGCGAGAGCAGCAGTGGAACACTTTAAAGTTGATTTTGTATCCAAGATTCGTTATGCAATCAAAGAGGCATATCAGAAAAAAGATGAATTGAACCGGATCATCAGCCGTCTGGATTTCGGAAAGGACAAGTATCAGTTTGTCATTACGAAAAACAAAGGTCCGGACGGACGATTCTACCGGATGTTTATGGATGACGCATTGGATATCAATCCGTCTCAGTTGAGTGACCACATGGAAAATCAGATGAACCTGTTTACCATGGAGCATGAGGAAGAATACGGAGATCTGATGAATGAGCTGATCGAGATTTTCATTCCGCCGGAGAATGCCACCAGGGAAGAGCTGGAGGAAGCCAGAAAAAATATGGATAAATATGCAGATTATCGCACGTATCTTTCCTTTGATATGCAGCAGATCGTGCAGGGAGAAAAGGATATGCGGATCGGTCTGAGCAAGATGATCAAGAAAAATTCCGGTGGAGAAGGTCAGAACCCACTTTACATCGCGCTTCTGGCAAGCTTTGCACAGATTTACAGAATCAATCTGTCTCCTAAGATCAAGCGTCCGCCAACCCTGCGTCTGGTTGTCCTGGATGAGGCATTTTCCAAAATGGATGCAGAGAAAGTAGCAAGTTGTATTTCTCTGATCCGGGGACTGGGATTTCAGGCGATTATCAGTGCAACAAATGATAAGATTCAGAACTATCTGGAAAATGTAGACAAGACATTTGTGTATGCAAATCCGAATAAAAAGCATATTTCGATACAGGAATTTGAACGAATGGAGTTTGAACAGCTGCAAGGGGAAGAATGATGACGTGGATATAAAATTGTGGATTCGTGCATATTATCAGGATTTGCTGGAACGATCGGAAAATAAACGAAAAAAAGATCTTCTGGAATTATTAGCGGATGAGAAAAAATATGCCCCGTGCTTTGAAGGTCTGGATCAGCTTACAGAATCTGTTTTTAAAAGGATTTTCAGTAAAAAATATTTGGGAAATACAAAAACATTTGAACAAGAGATGCAAAGTCATGTCATCAGTACTGCGAAAAAATTCTGTCCGGATGTAGAAAAAGAAATGGATGACACGACAGTGCTTCAGCAGCTGTGGATCGAAGAATATGCACAAGAACTGTCTTTAAAAGGGAAACTGCATTTTTGTCTGAAAGAAGAAAATGGAAGCACTCAGGAGATTAATACAGAGTGTTATCGGTTCGGTACTACATTAAACAGTCAGACACTGGAGCATGCCGAGATAAAAGAAGTACAGAATATTCAGAAGATCGTGATATTTGAGAATAAAGCCAATTATATCTCTGCACCGTATAAGGATGGTATTCTATACTTATTTAGTCATGGATATTTTTCTCCAAAAGAATGTAGATTTTTAAAGCAGCTGCATCAAGTGTTAAAAAATCAGACATCCTGTGAAGTGCAATATTTTCACAGCGGAGATCTGGATTACGGTGGAATCAAAATTTTTCAGTATATACGCAAAACAATCTTTCCGGAGTTAGAGCCGCTTCAGATGGATGTTGAGACATATGAAGCATATCAGGAATTTACAGAAGTGATAGATCCGGAAACACTGGAAAAACTAAAGCGTGTTCAGGATGAAAATCCAAAGCTGCAAGAGCTGATCAAAAGGCTGATAGAAACAGGAAAAGGAATTGAGCAAGAGTGTTTTTTAATAGAGAAAAGAGGGAATCACATATGAAATTAATGATCGCATCAGATATTCACGGTT
>OBJF01003170.1_pt1 | contig 10611 bp, 7 predicted proteins | sample 1519091 | NCBI WGS metagenome assembly OBJF01 (sample SAMEA2452124, study PRJEB22498) | human gut metagenome | biome: human feces; feature: human gut; material: feces | place: Australia | collected 2012
CTGAACAGTTACGACATATTTATATTAAAAGGTCTCTCCCGACATTACCTGTAAACAGTTATAAATCATCTGCTTTTCCACTAAGAGATTTAAAAAATGTTTGTATCTTTTCTCCGTATGAATTATAATAGATATAACAATTGCCATTCAAACAAGGAGGTAATCTATCATGAAGAAAAATGTTCAGCGCTTACTAACAATCAGCATTCTGACTTCTATGACCGGTGCTGGTATTTTTGCTATAAATAAACTGATCAACGCTTCCGCTGTAATCCGCAATGCGTTGCATAATAAATCTCAGTATTTCTACGACTGGAAATTTGGACGTATTCATTACACGATTGAAGGTTCCGGTTCTCCACTGTTACTTTTACATGATCTTTCCCCTGCAAGTAGCTCTGTCGAATGGAAATTTCTCAAAAAGCAGCTCGCAAAAGATCACACAGTATACTGCATGGATCTGTTGGGCTGTGGATGTTCTGATCGTCCGAAAATCACTTATACAAACTTTCTTTATGTTCAGTTGATCACCGATTTTATCAAAGCTGTCATCAAACAGCCAACGGATGTACTGACCAGTGGATTATCCGGTTCTTTTGCTGTCATGGCATGCAAAAATGATTCATCCATTATCCGCCGAATCATGATGATCAACCCGGAAGATCTCGCAGTGTTGAATCAGATTCCTGACAGACAATCCAAAGCATCTAAATTTCTGCTTGAACTTCCTCTGATCGGTACTTTGGTTTATAACATTCTGAATTCCCGTCCAAATATTGATCTGGCATTTACCGAAAAGTATCTTCATAACCCATTTCATGTGGATACAGAACTGGAAGATCTCTATTATGAGTCCTCGCACCTGGAAAATGGTGCCGGAAAGTACTTGCTCGCGAGCATTACCGGGAAGTATATTTACTGTAATATCAGTCACGCATTGAAGACCATTGACAACAGTATCTATATTCTGGAGGGTGATTCTGAACCCCGTGCCAGAGAAAGTGTTGCTTTATATACTTCTATTAATCCCGCAATCGAATCCGAGATGATAAAAAGCACCAAACACCTGCCTCAGATAGAAGCACCCGAACAGGTACTGGAAGCTGTTAACATCTTTTTTGCCTCATAAATTCTATTGTCCAATGCTAAAATATCCAGTATATTGTTTCGTAAATAACTGTATCCTACGCGAATGATACAGTTATTTCGAAAACGATATACTATTTTTAAAGAAAAAGCAAGAATATTCGAAAAGGTATTCTTGCTTTTCTGTCGTTTTCACTGCTTTCATTTTATATTTTCCTGAAAGTTTACATAATATTTTTGTTTTTACCACATTCCCTGCCAATTTTTAATTTTTTCTGTCGATATTTTTTCAATCTTCTAACGTTCCAAAATCCCTTTAAAATCAACGGTTTTCCCATCTTTTTCACCCGTTATTTTGTTGACATGCTTACACTGTTATTATATTATAATAGGTACAGCACTTTTTTGTTGGTTTATGTGGAATTTCGTCGCATCATGGCATAGATACATATGTTTTTACATTCAACTGATATCTATTTTACTGATTACTTATATCATTTACACACGATTTTCCATGCAAAACAGTGCCCGACAGACGGTATCAAGAATGTATATGCCTTTCTTAAACGATCTGAAAATCTTACCCGCTAACCCAGCGCAGAATTTTTTTCTGCACACAATTTCATTATGCTTACATCTGCAAATACAAAAGGAGTTTTATGGTTTTTTCGAGCTTATTTTTTGTTTTTTTCTTTCTGGCGTTAAATCTGATCGCCTATCATTTTGCTGATGGTATTAAGCGGAAAAATATGGTTCTCCTCGGTTTTTCTCTGGTGTTTTACTCCTGGGGAGGACCGAAATATCTTCTGCTTCTGCTCAGCATGGTCTTTGCCTCCTGGCTGTTCGCCTTATTGATTGATCAGTACCGGGAAGAAGGACTGAGTAAAATATTTTTGATCTGTGACTGCGTATTTATGTTAGGTCTGCTTTGTATTTTCAAATATCTGACCTTCTTTTCATCCATCACAAACACGATCTTCCATTTTCCAAAAGAAATTCCTCAGATTGCTCTGCCAATCGGTATTTCTTTCTACACTTTCCAGCTGCTCTCTTACGTCATCGACGTATATCGCGAGGAAGTGGCACCACAGCGCAAATTCGTAAATCTGCTGCTGTATGCTTCCCTGTTCCATCAGTGTATCGCCGGACCAATCGTTCGTTACCAGCTGGTTGCTGATGAGATTGAGAACCGTAAAGTGAAAACGGATGAATTATACAGGGGTATCAAACGTTTTACCATTGGGCTTGCCAAAAAAGCTATTCTGGCAAACGGCTGTGCATCTGTAGCAGATACCCTGGTTCCAACACTCGCCAAAGACATCGCCGAGATTCCTGCAGCCGGTCTGTGGATTGGTATGTTGTTCTATGCATTGCAGATTTATCTTGATTTTTCTGCCTATTCCGATATGGCAATCGGTATGGGGCTTATGGTCGGTTTTCACTACGACGAGAACTTTAATTACCCGTACATCTCCGGTTCCATTAAAGAGTTCTGGAACAGATGGCATATTTCCCTCGGAACCTTCTTCCGTGATTATGTCTATATTCCGCTCGGTGGTAATCGAAAAGGTGCCCGCAGACGTACCATCAACCTGTTAATTGTCTGGGGACTTACCGGATTCTGGCACGGAGCCAGCTGGAACTTTATTTTCTGGGGACTGTATTTCTTCCTGTTCATCTACATGGAGAACACCTTCCTTCTGGAAAAGTTTTCCCGCCTTCCGCGCTTTGTGAGCCATCTGTATGCCATGGTCGTGGTTTACTTCGGATGGGTGCTGTTCCGCTGTGAATCTCTGGGTAATCTTGGAGCTATCTTGAAAGGAATGTTTGGTCTGAACCACAACGGTTTTATCGATCTTTCGACCTCTGTTCTTTTCCAGAATAATCTGTATCTGCTGATTTTCTGTATCATCGCTTCCACACCGTTGCTGAAAAATATAGGCACTTACATCAAACGACTTGACCTTGTGCATTACCGGATTCCTTATCTGACCTACGCATATGAGATTGTAATACCTCCTGTATTGCTGATTCTTTCACTCCTTGCACTGGTCGGAAACAGTTACAATCCATTTTTATACTTCCAGTTTTAAAGGATCTGTCTGAACATGAATACAAATAAAAAAGAAAAATTTATTAATAAAAACAATGCCGTCCACAAGCGATTCTGGCAGATCGGAATCCGAACCTTCTTCGTGTTCCTTTTTGTGATCGCTTTTATCGGACTTCTGCTTCCTCTTAGACCGAAAGAATCGGAACTGGAGAAGCGCGAACTTTCCAAATTCCCGAAACCAACTGTTTCTACCGTGTTAAACGGCGAATTTTTCTCCGATATCAGCACCTGGTACGCGGATACGTTTCCGTTCCGTGAGACACTGATGAGCGCCAATGCCAAGATGAAAAAATTCTATGGTATTACGACACAGGAAATCTATGGTGATGCTGCACAGGGTGATGAAATTCCTGACGCGGATGCCGAGATGGAAACCACCCCGACGCCAACGCCGGAAGAAGATGACATTCAGGAAGAAGATGGAACCATCCATGCCGAGCCTGAAAGACTGGGAAAAATCTATATCGCTGATAACCGAGGTTTCGAACTTTACGGCTTCAGCCGGGCCGGGGCAGACGCTTACATCAACATGATGAACTCTGCTGCCACCCAGTTAAAAGATATCGCAACCATTTATGATATTCTGGTTCCTACCAGTATCGCAGTCAATATCGATCAGGAAAATCAGCAGAAAGTCGGCTCCAACAGCCAGGAAGACACATTCGCTTATGTAAACGGACATCTGGATGCTTCCATCAACCAGGTAGCTGTTCTGGATGCCTTAAAGAACCATAACAGTGAATATCTTTACTTTAAGACGGACCATCACTGGACCGCTGACGGTGCCTACTATGCTTACAAAGAGCTGATGAAAGCCAAAGGCATGACGCCTTCTCCTCTGACCGATTACACGAAGAGCGAATATCCGGGATTCGTCGGTTCCTTCTATCAGTACAGTAATCAGTCTGAAACACTGAAAAATAATCCGGATACGGTTGTTGCCTACACACCGACCTGCAACGATCTGACTTACACCAATACAGATGGACAACAGGTATCGGGATATGTAGTCTCAGATGTAACGAAGTACTCCGAAGCCAACAAATATCTGTGCTTCATCTGCGGTGATCAGCCGTACGAACGCATCGATAACCCGAACATCACCGACGGATCATCCTGCGTAGTTATCAAGGAATCTTACGGTAACGCTTTCGTACCATTCCTGGTCAACAGTTACCAGACCGTACACGTTGTCGACTACCGTTACTTCAGTGGCAACCTGGTCGATCTTGTAAAAGATAACAATATTCAAGATGTTATTTATGTCAATAACGCAAATGCACTGATTGAAAGCGCAGTAAAGAACATGAGTCGTATTATCAGTTAAATCAGTTCAATCAAAATCGGTCCACCGGACCAACTATTGATATGCAACGCAATAAAAAAAGAAACCATCCGGTTTCTTTTTTTATTTTATGTTTTGTTACAACTATTTTTCACCTTCGGTCAGTGTCAGGAACGTATCGATCAGATCTTTTACATTCATTTTATTAACCAGACCGCAGTTTCCATCCTGATCTTCCATCACATAAAAACTGGAATCTCTTGGCGTATAGGAGATTGTAATCTTACTTCCGTCCGTTCCGTGATAAGAAAGTGTAAGTTCCGCATCATCTTTTGTCGTATTTTCTTCCAGACGGCTCTGGCATACCATAGCTGCTGCTGCCCGGTAGAACGCGGTGAAGTTATCACTGTCTGCTTCCTGATCATTCACATAGTAAGTGGTCACGGTCTTCGTCTCTTCTTCGTCATCTGCGTCCTCGCTGTCCGCATCTGTATCATCATCTGCATCATTGTCTGTGTCTTCACTCTTATCTTTCTCCACTTTTTCTTCTGTTACAACCCGTTTCAGTGTATAAGTGGTTCCCTGATAGGTCACATCCAGATGATCCAGGTCACTGATCGTCATCGAATCAATCGATGTTTTCCAGTAATCAAATGCTTTTCCGTTCAGTAATGTCTCCAGAGATGCCTGGGAAATTCCGTGAAGTTCACTGGAATCGCCCAGTCTCACGTAATAATTTCCATCGGTTTCATTGACATTTCCCACATACAGAACCAGTTCTTTGTCCACTGCCTGTGTGGTCGTTTCACTGGAATCTTCTGTATCGTTCGTATTTGCCTCAGAATCGCTTTCTGTGTCGTCTGTGGATTCTGCTTTCACTTCTTCGGTATAATCGACTGTGAGGGTCATTTTCGGCTTCTCAAGGCCATATGCTGCCCAGTCCGTAGAGTTGTAGTTGTAATATCCGGCAAAACTAAGACCGGCAACGGTACTTTGCAGGGTTCCCACCTGCGTGGAATCCGCTTCCTGTTTCTTGTTATCCTCTTCCTGGACATACCAGCCTGTAGAAGACTTTCCGTTATTCGTAACCGTATACGAATTGTTGTCTTTTTTCACAACAATCTTGCTGATCGTTGAAGATGTGATGGTTGGATAACTCTCACTTTCTGCATAATTGTACAGGCCGCCTGAAAAAGTGCTTCCAAAATCCGTACTGGTCGTATACACGGTTGAAGCATCATCATTCAGACAGATATACGTATTACCGGTGGAACTGTTCTTGTCACCAACTGTAATCTTTTCGCTGCTTCCGTCTGTTTTTACCACCTCGATCACATTGGTCGGAACGTCCAGACCGTATTCTCCCGGATCCTCCACATCTGTCAGGGTACGATCCGCTTTGACGGATGCCAGACAGGATACTACGCTGTCTACTTTCGAAGCATCCACCGGAAAATCCTCCTGACCTTCCAGTGTCCAGCTGTCTTCCGCTTTTTGGAAGGTGACTGTTTGATCCCCCGCCTCAAAAGTCAATGTGCTGATATCATCACTGGCGATTGCCGCCACTTCTTCCTGCGTGGTCTCTTCTTCCGTTGTCTCTTCCTCACTGCTGTTCGCTTTTAACAGTGCAAAATAACACACGATCAAGACACACAGAAGAACAACCCCCGCAAGAATTACAAATAAGCCCCTTTTTTTCTTCATTACTGTTTTCTCCTCTTAAACCAGATCACCGTACCGATCAGCAGAAATACCACCGGGATCACACCGCACACGATGATACTCCAATATGCCGCATCAAACTGTGGAACAGTCAGATAACTCATGGTCAGGCTCTTGCTCGTCACATCGATGACCGGTGCATCGTTTTCACACATCCAGCCCAGCGCTGCCAGCACCAGATCCGTATTGCCTCCGGATACCTGCTGATCGGTAGCTTCGTCCAGAAGGCTGGCACAGCCGAAACACACCAGCTGTGTGGTATTATCATCATCCACCTGCTCGGTTACAGAAACACCAACCTGGAAACTGCCTTCTTCATCGCTGTCTTCTTTCTCATATGTGGTCATATTCTGTACATCTGTCTTTATATACGCTTCGTCAGATGTTGATAACAGAGAAGAAATCTGCAGCGTATCACGGTAATCGCTCAGTGTTTTTACCGGCTGTGAGATCGGTGCCAGCACATAGCGGTTGTTACTCTTAATGTCGGAAGTAATATCAGAACTGTCAATAGTCGGAACAATATAGTACGGTCTCTGCATAATGTAATGTCCGGTATCTCCCTCCATGATCACACCGTCCCCTGTGGTTACACCGTAATTTTCCAGTACACTCTTCAGATTCGGCATATCTGTTCCAGTATATTCTGTAAAAATCATCACTTTTCCGCCGGCTTCCATGTAGGTAATGATCTTTTGTGTTTCTTCTTCAGAAAGATCTTTCTGCGGTGCCGCGATCAGCAGGCATCCGGTGTCCTCCGGAACCGCATCCTGTGTCAGCAGATTCAGACTCTGTACATCATAATTAGCTTTCTGCAGGCTGTCTGTCAGACTGCTGTTTAATTCCAGTTCCTCATGACCTTCCAGCGTATATATTACCGGCAGATTCTCGGAAGTGACATAAGAAATCGCACTGTCAATCTGTCCTTCCCCGTCAAACCCTGTAGTGTTGGTCTGGTAGGTTGTATAATCCATTTCTGTTTCATACAGATCGCTGTAACTGATCACCTTACTCTTCTCCCCTGCAACCACGATCAGACTGTTATCTGCCACATCATCGCTGGTATACTGTGAAGTAAAGTTCGGATATAACACCGGGTCTTTTTTCTCTACTTTGATATGTTTGGACTCCTCTTCGTATCTGGTCAGCATTTTTTCCAGTACCGAGTCTTCTTTTCCTGACTGTACGATATGGTAGATCGTAACATCCGTGTTCATATCTTTCAGATACTTCACTGTCGTATCAGAGATCGTATACAGCTTCTGGGTACTTACATCCACCTGGGTATATTTTTCCGGAATCTGTCCAACGATCAGGTTGATAACGACCAGCACCGCGATCACAATAGCAGTGATTCCCATACTGTAAGAACCGTTTTTCAGGGATTTTTTATCGATGCTTCCCATTCCTTTGATGGTGCTTCCCGCCGATTTTAATTTCTTTTTGATATTGATTTTCATTCTTCCAGCCTCCTAATTCCATCTTCTCTTGGTAATGGTCTGAACCGTAAGAACCAGGAAAATAATGATCACAGACAGGAAATATACCACTCCCTGCAGGTCCAGAATACCGTTGGTAAAGTTATCAAAGTGACTGGTAATATCGAAAACAGACAGGAATTTCTGAATACTTCCCTCAAATAGTGTGGATTTTACCACATAGGTGATGGCAAGTGCCGCTTCTCCTGCGATACCGATAACTGCTGCGATCCACAGATTCCGGATCATATGGTATATCCACACAGCAGCCAGCAGCACCAGAAGCATATAGCACGCCAGAGACGCCATGGAACTGTCCGGGATCAGAGATCCGATACCCGTGATCATATAACAGACAAACAGTACGATAAAGGTTACGACTGCTGCAATGACCGGATTTTCTGTAACGGAGGACCAGAAGACTCCGACTGCGATCTGGGCAAATCCAAGAAGGGCAAACCCGAGCACTGCCGTATATGCCATCGCATAAGATACGGTACCATATTTTCCCATGATCATCGGGTACAGACAGATGATCAGTACCGGGATCGCATAAACCGTAGCTACTGCCAGAAACTTTCCAAGAACAATCTCACTGACTGATACCGGAGCTGTCAAAAGCAACTGATCAGTCTTCTGTTTCCGTTCTTCTGCAATCGTTTTCATCGTCAGAACCGGCACCAGAATCAGAAAAATAAAGGTAACGGCACTTAATGTGGTTCCAAATAACGGGTAGGCATTCTGCAGGTTATAGGCAGTAAAATAGATGCCTTCCAGAAGCAGAATGAAAAATATAAATACATATCCGATCATAGAGGTCAGATAACTTTTTACTTCTTTCTTATAAATTGCTTTCATCATGAGCCTCCTGTTCTGTTTCATTCTCTTTTTCCGTATCTGTACCGGTCTCATCTTCCGGTGCAGACTCCGGCTTGGTGTCTTGTTCATCCGGAACAGGGGCTGTTTCGTTCTGTGTCAGTTCAAGGAAGATGTCTTCGAGGGATACTTTCGTAAACTGCATATTTAGGATCGGCATCTTGGCTTCTGCCATCATATAAAACAGTTTTTCACGGATATCCGTCTTTTCTTCTGTTGTGATCACCATACTTACTGTTTTTTCGTTTTCTCCCGGTTTCCACTCTAATTTTTGTATTTCTTCTACGTCGCGCAACATTTTTTCAACATCCTGTTTTTCTCCTTTTACGGTAAGCTCCAGGGTGTTGCTTCCCAGTGAATGGTTCATCAGGTTTTCTGTGGTATCGCTCGCAACCAGTTTACCGTGGTTGATGATCATGATGTAATCACATACAGCACTTACTTCTGACAGAATATGAGAACTTAGTATAATGGTATGTTCTTCGCTGAGTTTCCTGATCAGTTCACGGATCTCAATGATCTGTTTTGGATCAAGTCCTACGGTTGGTTCATCAAGGATGATGATTTCAGGATAGCCGAGGATCGCCTGGGCAAGTCCTACCCGCTGTTTGTATCCTTTTGACAGGTTTTTGATCAGACGGTTTGCCATCGCGGTGATGCCTGTCAGTTCCATGACCTGTTCGATCTGGGTTTCTCTTTCGTTTTTCGGAACTTTTTTGAGTTCTGCAGCGAACTTCAGGTATTCAGCTACTGTCATATCGAAGTACAGCGGTGGCTGCTCCGGCAGGTATCCGATGCATTTTTTCGCAGCTTCCGGCTCCTCAAGGATGTTGTGTCCGTCAATCAGGACTTCGCCGGATGTGGACGCGATATAGCCGGTCATAATGTTCATGGTTGTTGATTTTCCGGCACCGTTTGGGCCTAAGAAACCGTAGATCTGACCTTTGTCCACGTGAAATGACAGGTGATCGACAGCGGTGTGATCACCGTATTTCTTTACTAAATTCTTCACTTCTATCACAGTTTGTTACCTCCTTTATTGGTATTATTTTATATAAAAAGTGTGATGAAGTTTCGAAATGTTTGTGTTTTCTTTGTGAAATGTGTGTGACTTTGAATAGTCGGACGCTCAGATCCCTCGTATCTTCCCCATATGGCCGGGTCTGCGCTCGGTTTGAGCCTGTAGTCTCAAACTCGTGCTCGACAAGCGGCTCATCTGTGGAAGATACGAGGGATTTGAGCTGGGTATTCAAAGCTGGAGAGGAGGTGTATGGGGAACGTTATTGGCTGATATTTATGGGAGCTGTTGGGGACGGAGATTTTTGGCTTTTTAACTGGAGAATAGCTCAGGAAATGTGCGAGTTAAAATGTGTGGTACGGTGTAGACGGAATGTTATGGGGTGACATTTATGGCCTACATTCAGAGTTGATATTTTAAAATCATTTTCGAAAGAATATCTTATATGATTTGTATGAATTTTAGATGCGCGTAGTAGAAGAGTATTCATGGAAGTGATTTTTCTCTGGTCTGTTTTCAGATTTGCATACCTGACGCTTTACATCTGTTCTCTATCTTTATTGTTTCATAGTTATTTTCAGATCCGATCACGGGGTTATGCCTTATTTCAGTTTTCAATTTTATGGTATATAACGTTTTGTTTTCTTCCACCAATTTCTAATGATCTTATTTTTTACTTTTCTCGTATTTTCCCTATATTGGTGTTTTTACTATGTGATCCGATATGTTTGTTGACTTGTGCAAAGAAACCCCGTTTTGAGCCGTTTTTCGGCTTCTCACGGGGTTTTCTTGAGTTCTTTTATTATTTAATCGGTTCTTTTGATGGAAGGCCGGCTTTTCTTGGGAATTTTTTTCCGGTTGGTTGGATTTTTCGGATGACTACGAAGGATCTTTCCATGTCGGTGTCTGCCAGCTGGAATTTTTCGGTTTTTTCCAGGCTGCCGCCAAGGATTTTGATGGCGGTTTTGGCTTCGGTCAATTCCTCCTGGATTCTGCCGGACTTGTACGGTATGAAGTGACCACCTGTTTTTAC
>OBJF01003179.1_pt1 | contig 10595 bp, 8 predicted proteins | sample 1519091 | NCBI WGS metagenome assembly OBJF01 (sample SAMEA2452124, study PRJEB22498) | human gut metagenome | biome: human feces; feature: human gut; material: feces | place: Australia | collected 2012
TTGCTGTTGTTGACGCAGAGCCAACTGGCTGGATTCGTACCAGAAACTGTAATTCCCGGCGAAAAGTTGTACTTTGCCGAAGTCGATATCTACGGTGTGCGTACATACCGAATCGAGGAAGTGCCGGTCGTGCGAAACGACCAATACGGTATTTTCGAAGTTGGCGAGGTAGTTTTCGAGCCACATCACCGTTTCGAGGTCGAGGTCATTGGTGGGCTCGTCGAGCAGCAAGTTGTCCGGGTGACCGAACAATGCTTTTGCCAACAATACCCGTACTTTTTCCTTACCGCTCAAATCTTTCATGAGCATGTAGTGTTTGTTTTCCTTGATACCCAGTCCGCTGAGCAGGGAAGCTGCATCGCTTTCGGCATTCCAACCTTCGAGCTCGGCGAATTTCTCTTCGAGTTCGGCTGCGCGGATACCGTCCGCATCGCTGAAATCGGGTTTGGCGTACAAGGCATCTTTTTCCTGCATGATGTCCCATAGAACGGTATGCCCCATCAGCACGGTATTGATGACGGTAAATTCATCGAATGCAAAGTGATCCTGACTCAATACAGAGAGGCGTTCACCCGGCCCCAGAGTCACAGTACCGTGAGAGGGTTCGAGTTGATTGCTCAAAATACGCATGAGGGTCGATTTGCCGGCTCCGTTAGCTCCGATAATGCCATAGCAGTTTCCCGGAGTAAACTTTAAATTAACCTCTTGAAAAAGAACTCTTTTACCAAATTGAATACCTAAATTGTTAACCGTTATCATCTTTTACCTTTTCGTGTTTACCGGGTGGAACGGGGAGAGAGACGAATATCGCTCGATAGTGCCGAGACCCGGTTCTTATTTTTTCGATTGGCAAAGGTAGCTCTTTTTTTCGAGATATGAAAAGTCCTGTTTTTTATGAGGTTTATTCCGGGACAGGATAGTTTTTCTATATCATATCGGGGAGGAAGGGCTTTTGACGATAATTTTACGGTTGACTTTTTTCCCGGTAGAGGTCAATCCGTTTATGATGTAGATACCGGGTTGCAGTTCGGTGAATATGTCCCGATGGTTTTCGGTAAATCGGCCGATGATTTGTCCTTGCAGGTTAAAGATAGTTCCCGATTCGATAAATTCGTCCTGTTCTATTTTCTCGATACCCATGTGGTCGTTCATACGGAAATATAGAGTTTGGGTCATTAAAATTTTGGAACCGTTAAATCCCCATACCGTTATTTCGTAGTTGGTATCGATATATATTTTGTCGAAGGTGTACGTGGTATAACTATTGTTGATGTTGTCTTCGAGGTTGTCTTCCCAAATCTTATCTCTGTTTGTGTCGACGATTTTTATCGTATAGGTTTTTGCATCCCAAGCATGAAATCCCACAGTCAGTGTGCAAGATTGTGCATCCTGTACCTTTACATCGAGAATATCGATCTTCGGCTGGTCGGGGGATGTGCGGATAAAGAAAGGGTAGTTGATTTCATAGGTTATTCCTCCATATTGGGTTTTGCAGTAAATATTGCAAATGACATCACCGTCATCGTTCCGTTTGTCCATATATTCCACAGTGGGTATTTCGATTGGGAATTGGGGACTTTCGCCGGTCGCGATGATTTTTGGACCTCCCTCTTTTTGGGCGATTTCGAAGCTCCATTGGAAGTTTTCCGCCGGGAAATCGGTGATGCATTCAAACTGGTATTTACGATTGGGTTCGTAATAGACGATGCCCGATCGGGGAATCTCGTTGTTGTTAACTTGGATTTTACTTAAAAAATCGTGGGAGTTGAAAGTCAATATTTCCGACTTTGCTGCAAATTCTCCGTAACTTGTTATTACAAACTCATAGTCAGTGTCGGTAAATAGCGAAGTTATGGTATATGTTATGTAGCTTTTATCTTCGTAGTCTTTCGGGTTGATATTTTCGTTGGTGATGTAGAGCAAATCGGGGGACCTTATATCCAAAGAATAGAACGGATCGCCCCATGACTTAAACCCGATGGTGAGATTACAGCGGTAGGGTGAGATGAGTTCTATACCCACAATATCTATGGTATGTTTTTCGGTTGCGTCGACGGTGAAAATCTTCCCTCCGAGTAGAATCAAAACGACGAATATAAATGCCTTTACTCTCATGGTTTCTATATATTTGTAGAATATAGGATGCGGCTCGGCATAGTCAAATCGGAAATGAGATTTCGGTTTGCCTTTGCGCTCGCCTTTCTGTATATTTGTGAGTTTTCAAATATAAAAATTAGATTTAATAGATACAAATTTTATACTGTGAAATGCACAATAATTGAGTCCCTTTGTTCATAAAGAGTGATTCAAAAAAGTGTACCTAATATCCCTGTGGAGGTTTTCTTCGGTTGTAGAGAGCGCATAATGTTGTTTTCATACCATGTTTTGGGAGGCTCATTGTTTTGGTGAGCGCACTCGAATAGCGGGTATAATTGGTCGTAAGTCATCGAATTTGCGATGATGTTTTTTAATTCGGCGGTATTCAAAGGAATGATTTTCATTCCGTTAATGCACTGCTCTCCATCGCTTGAATAGTAGGGCATTTGTTTTCGCCCCCGGAAATCCGAAATAACGTTTAGATGCAGGAACGGGGTGACAAACAAGGCGTAGGCTTCCTGCCGATTGTCGCGTAAGAGGAAGTCACCCAAATGCCGGGAGACCGGTTCCATCTCCATGCGGCGTTGTGTGCCGGCCTCGGCAAGGGTCGCTTCGATAAGCAGTGTGTGCTCCGGGTAACCGGGAGTGGCATTGTATCGAGATAGGTAATGACTTCCATACCACCGGCGGCGTGTGTTTTCGGAAGCAAATCGGCATCTAACGACAGGTTGAAGTAATCCAGAATGCGCCCTTTGCGGTTGCTTACCTTGTACCAGACGATACCGACGATGTATTCGAAAATGGTGGGCACATCGGCGTTGTCGGTGACGAGCCTGCGGATATTGATGTCGTTGCGGGTTTCGAAGTCAGACAACAGTTCCAACAGGACATGGTCGGGAAAACGGGCATCGATGAGCCGGTTGAAACGCTCGTGGCGCTCGTCGTCGAGAAAGGCGCGAATGTCGCTGAGCGATTGCGGGGCAAGGCCATACTTGTCTGCCAGTTTACGATGCAGGTCGGATTCTTCGATATCATAGCGAGGTATGATTTTTTCGATGTCGCAATCGAGGGGCAGGAGCGGTGAGGTCGTGAAAGCGATTTCTTCGAGATTTTCGGCACAAAGGTCGAAAAAACATTTCGGTATGGGGGAGAGTTCTACCCTGTTGTCTTTGAAAAGAACGGTATCGGTCGTCCCGAAATATCGGCGGTTCAGATCGAAATAATCAGACAAATTGGCTTTTACCTTGAAGAGATGCATCAATCGGAAGAATCTGTCTTTCAATTCAAATTCGTTTCGGCAATTCAAGATGGGAACATCGTTGAGCGAGGCGGATAGTAATTTCTTTATTTTTCCCCTGTTCGTCGTTTTGAAAAGGTGGTTGCACCACAACGCACCGATGCGAATGTTCCGGCAGGCTTGTAACAAATCGAGAATGGATTGAGCGTTGTTTCTATCCAATGACTCGATAGTGCGGTAGAGCGGGTAGTATGTGCTGTCGTATTGACGACTTTTGCGGTTGATTCCCGCTTGGCAAATCACATGTTCGGATACCGGTCTCTCCAAAAGATATAGCCTCGCTTCCCGGTAATTCTCCATCGTCAAGAGTGTATCGACGATGATTTCGTCGATTGTGATATCTCCTTTTCGCAATCGTTTTATGCAATCGACGATTGTTCTGAATTTTCGGGAAGTGGTAATGAGTGGCAGCAGGTAGGTGAACTCTTCTTGTGTGAGATATTCCAGCTGTTTCAAAGCGAGAACCAGTACGACGAACGGTCGTACGATTTCACCGTCTACGTCGTTGCTCGTTTTGAGCATCTGTTTGAAATAAATGTAGCTATCGGCCGGAATTTGCAGCAGATTATTCGGTCGGAAATCTCCGTTGGAGGTGATTTGTCGTAATGATTCTCCGGCGGCAGTCGGTCTTCGTTCGTTATCGATCAATCCCAAATCAATCAACCCCGATGTTTTTTCCCGGGCATCTTTGGGTTTGTTGGGTGCATCGCCGGTAAGAAAATCGTTGTCTTTCATGAAGTCGTAGTACAAAGATTGTATCTCGTCGTTCCCCGACCAAACGACATCGGTATGAACCTCCCAAAACTTGGAAAGAAGAGTCAATTGTCTTTCGATTTTTTGATTGAAATCGGCAGTCCTGAAACTCGTGGTTCCCATCGACCAACAATAGCTTTTATATGTACACATACTTCATTCGAAATTAGTGATTAGTACTTCGGTGGAATGTTTGCTCCTGTCCTTTTTGTGATAACTCGAATTGCTATAATTGTAATTCAAATCGTGACGGATATACATGGGATTCCGTTCTAACCATTCGGCCAATATCGTGTTTTCTTTGTCTCCGTTTTTCAGAACGTTCGACAAGGCGAATTTTATTCCTCTGTCGTTCGCCCGGTCGAGGTAAGCGAGCAGTTGTTTTTCGAGCCGGGCGTTCCAGCCGTTATTTTCGTTGTAGGTGGCACAGGTTATCAAATAAGGGGGATCAGCATAAATGAGACTGTGTTCGGACAGCCCATCGAATGGAATTCTCCGAAAATCGTTGGACGACAGTTCGATATGGGGATTTTTGATGGCTTCGGCAAAATGCCTCACTTTGTTCCTCATGTTGTTATTGAAGTCGCGTTTCCCCACCGGAAGATTGAATTCTCTTTTTTCGTTGAACCGTATTTGATTGTTGAAAGCAAACACGATGAGGGTGAACAGCATGAAGAAATAACGGTCGTTCCTCCTTTTCATATTATTCAGCTCGCTACGCAGCCGGTTATATCCTTCCTTGTTATATGTACCCAAACCTCTCGCGCTTTCGCATTGGTAAAACGCATATCCGTTCGTGCGACTGTCCGACAGGCCGTACCGGTCGATGATGCCGTCGATTATCTCTAAAATCTGTTCGGTGGGGTATTGCCGGAACAATCTGAAAATGCGCATGACATTCTTGTCCGAATCATTCAAGACAATTCTCTCTGCCGGTGTGTTGATTCCTACGTTACCGCCACCGCAGAACAGGTCTACCAACACATCGATGTTTGCAGGGAACAAGGGCTGGATTTGCGGTAATAGCCTGAATTTCCCGCCTGTATAATTGAGAGGTGATTGTATCCGGTTCGGAGAGATTAGTGATTGTCGCATACACATATAAATAGGCGTTCTTGATGGTTTTTAATATTCGACTTTCCCGTGGTAAATGGTCTGTGGTCATGGGAAAAAACTTGTACTCGGCCTTTGGCTTCGAGTATACGCATGATGTCGGTATCGTCCATTTTTGCATTGGATCGCCCATTCCCTTTTTTTGCCATATTGTTGTATGACAGTACAATGTATCTCGTGTGTAGATTGTCGACGAGGTCGGCGAATGCATCGACCGCTTTCATGGTACAAAAGTCGCTTTTCTTGTCTTTTTGGTTGAATTTTCCGGCTACTCCTTTTACCTCCGGTTTTTCCCAACGAACCAGATTTTCATAGAGATGGTAAGCATCGCAATACTGGCGGGAATTATAGGGCGGATCCATGTAGACGATGTCGGCATGCAGTGTTCGAGCCAGCGTGTTGCTGTTTTCTTGGTAAATTGCTACATTGTCACAGCTTCGAGCGTCTATTAACCGGAGGGTAAGGGATTTTTTTTCTATCTCCTTTCCTTGTATGTAGGCATCGAAATGCCCTACGGTGTTGGCTATCCGATCCATATTGTAAATGAGGGTGGAGAGTAGAATGCTATATTCTTTGTCTGTGAGTTCTCCTCGACGGTCTTCTATGTTCTGGCGAACATATCCGATGAGTTTCGAAACTCCATAATCGAAATATTTACCGCCGAAGTTTATTGAAAAATAATTATCCTCCAAAGAGTTGTAATCGGTGTGATTATATTCGTCGAGGATTGTACATAATTTATCCCTGTTCCATTCTCCTTTTTCGAAGAAACCTTGATAGATGACTCGGTTGGCACAAAGCAAATCGTTGAATATCACTTGGCCGTAATAGGGTATTGCTTTCCCGGCCACAGCACCGGTCCCGGCAAAAATATCGCAGAACGAATGCGCATCGGGGCATTCCCGCCGAATAGTTTCCATGATCCAATCGGTCAGTTTGGTTTTGTTTCCAATGTAACGGCGGCTTTCCAGCCCGATGGGGCGAGATATGAACGAATTCATGAAGAACGAGATGTATCGCTCTCCGAGTCGGGCTTTTTCCTGAGCGATTTTCAAGGCTTCGATGGTATGGTCGGGATATTGCTCGCTTATTTCTAAAATTTTATCGCTTACTAATTGCAGGACTAGCAGGTTACTGTCGAGTCCGTAAGTTTCCGCTAATTTGAAGAGTAAGCTTTCGGAAGGCATTCGTTTCCCATTTTCGATACGGCTCAACAGAGTCAAATCGATATTCGATTCGATAGCGACCTGTCGAAGTTGTAGCCCACGTTCTTCCCGTATAGTTTTCAATATTTTACCTATGGTATGCATGTTATCTGCGTTTGACAACGTATGGCAAAATTACAAAACAAATTCGAGCAGCACTTAACTTCTGGGATAAAAATTTTCTCTATTTGTGAAACCCGTTAGAAAAGGCTACTTTTGTCGGTAAATTGAGAGCTATGATGCGCATTGATATTATTACCGTATTGCCAGAGTTATTGCAAAGCCCGCTGAATTATTCTATTCTAAAAAGAGCCCAAGATAAAAAGTTGGTCGAGATCGTGGTTCACAATCTGAGGGATTACTCGTTGGATAAACATCGGCGGGTCGACGACTATCCATTCGGGGGAGAGGCCGGTATGGTCATGCAGATAGAGCCTGTGGATCGGGCTATCACTCAATTGAAAAGCGAGCGGAATTACGATGAGGTGATTTTTACAACTCCCGATGGAGAGCGATTCGATCAGCCTATGGCTAACCGTTTGTCGATGGCGGGTAATCTCATTATTCTGTGCGGTCATTATAAAGGTATCGATTACCGCATACGGGAACATTTCGTGACGAAGGAGGTGACGATAGGAGATTATGTCCTCACCGGGGGAGAGCTGGCCGCTGCGATCATGTGCGATGCTATCGTGCGTCTTATACCGGGAGCTATCGGTGACGAGCAGTCGGCTTTATCCGATTCCTTTCAGGACAATTTATTGGCTCCGCCCGTTTATACGCGTCCGGCGGAATATAAAGGTTGGAGAGTTCCCGATGTGTTGCTTTCGGGACATCAACGTAAAATCGACGAATGGAAACACGAGCAGTCACTCGAACGTACCCGACGCTTACGCCCGGATTTATTGGAATGACAACTCTTTGCTATTGAGTTCTATCTCGGTGAATATAGTTGCTCGTGAAGTGTGTGAAAGTATGTATGTAGCAGGGGTAATCGTTTGATCTTTTCTGGCTACTAACCGATGGAGCAGTTCTTTTTTTCGTTCTCCCACCAGAGCGATAAGGATTTCACGGGATGCTAAAATGACTTCTCCGGTTTGAGTAATTCGTCTTTGTCCGGTTGCCGGGTGTCGTGACACGGCGTAAAGGTCGTCCGATTTTAATAAATCGGTATCGTTATTGAATATGGATGCGATGTGCTCGTCTTCGCCGATGCCGAGCAGGGTACAGTCGAATTGTGGTACTCCGTTACTGTCGGGCAGCATTTCTGCGACCAATCGGGAGTATCTTTCGGCTTCTCGGTAGGGAATATCTTCTCCTTGTATTCTGTAAATGTGGTTCGGATTTATACCTACGGGTTTGAAAAACAGTTTTTCAGCCCAATGATAATTGCTTTCTTCGTTTTCAGACGATACGCATCGTTCATCTACCCAAAAGAAATGTACGTTTTTCCACCGTTTGGGATCATTATATTGATTTTTCCATATTTCGAAAAGTGAGCGAGCTGTCTCTCCTCCCGATAGGGCCAAGTAAAAAGGTTTCTTTGTACGTGCGGCAGCCGATATGAGTAAGGCGTTGGTGAGGGCTATCAGCGATTTAGTTGCGTCTGGATAGAATTGTACGATGGTTTGATTCATGATGTTGTTTATTATGTTATGGGTTGGGGGTGCAAACAGGTGCTTCGAGCACATATGGGTGAGAATATATATGGGTAATCTCGCGAGGTATCGGGCTACCGGCCGGATAAAATACGAGATTCTCTTCTTTTTCTTTTTCCCAGTGCTCGATGAGAGGGGCCAGATAGTGCCAGCTCAGTTCCAGAGCATCGCTTCGCGAATATAGTAGAGCGTCGCCTCGCATGGCATCGAGAAGAAGCCGTTCATAAGCATCCGGTAATTTATTCGGGATAAGTGAATTGTAGAAAAAATCCATGCTCACTTGTTGTACCTCGAAGTTGGTTCCGGGCTGTTTTAAACCGAAACGTAACCGAATGCTTTCGTCGGGTTGTAGAGTAATGATGAGTTGATTGCAAGAGTCTCCGCAACATTGTCCCGGAAATAATGCCTGTGGCGTGGAACGGAAATGTATGATGATTTCAGACCTCTTTTCGGATAATCGTTTCCCCGTATAAATATAAAATGGAACATGAGCCCACCGCCAATTATCTATGTATAATTTTAGGGCGACAAAGGTTTCTGTCGTCGATTGCTTATTTACGTTCGGTTCTTCTCGGTATCCGGGAAGTTTTGTCCCGTTTAATTTCCCTTCGGAGTATTGTGCCCGCAGTGTGTTATGCGCTATATCGTCGGGAGAGAGTGGACGTAATGACCGGAATACTTTACTGATTTCATTGCGAATTGCTTCGGTTTCGAAAGAGGAGGGTGGTTCCATAGCTATAAATGCCATGATTTGCATGAGATGACTTTGTACCATGTCTCGCAGAGCACCGGCCGAATCGTAGTAATTACCTCGTTGTTCCACTCCTAAGGTTTCGGTGGCCGTTATTTCTATATGGTCTATGTAATTCCGATTCCAAAGAGGTTCCCAAATGCTGTTGGCGAAGCGCAGAACTAAAATATTTTGAACAGTTTCTTTTCCCAAAAAATGATCTATACGGTAGATTTCTCGTTCGGGGAATATTCCGCATAATAATTTGTCAAGTTGTTTCGCTTCATCTTCGTTGCTTCCATACGGCTTTTCTATAATGATTCTCCGCCAACCGTTTTTAGAGATGTTTTGTTGTTGGGCTTGTATGCAGATGGGGATAGTTGCATACATCTGAGGCGGCGTAGCAAGATAAAACAACATGTTATCTTCTATGCCGGCGGCATTGCGCAATTGTTCTATTTCTCTGAATAAAGCGACGTATGCATTGCAGTCGGTAGTATCGCAAGAGATATAGTATATTTCTCTAAGAAAGTTTTTTAGATAAGGATTATCCGTGGCATAGGTCTTTCCGTTACCAATGATAGATGAATGCAAGGATTGTCGGAATTCTTCTGTACTTTGTTTTGTCCGGGAAACACCTACGATTAAAAATTTGTCGGGAAGAAGTTTCCTTTCGAATAGTTCGAATAACGAGGGTATGAGTTTCCGATGGGTTAAATCACCTGATGCTCCGAAGATAATCAGAATTTGGCTTTCGGGTATTTTATTCATATCGAAATTTTTTGTTTGTTTTTATAGAGAATAGTTGCCGGAGGTCGTTCCGTCTCCGTGTCGGTTCCAGTCGGTGTGAAAAAACGTACCTGCCGGAGCATCGATTCTTTCATACAAATGAGCACCGAAATAGTCTCGTTGCGCTTGTATCAGGTTGGCCGATGATTTTTTACATCTAAAACCGTCGAACCATGCTAATGCCGAGGCTGTCCCGGGTATGGCTATCCCTGCTGTTATGGCTGTTTGAACGACTTTCCGCCAAGACGGGAGACATAAAATTATTTTTTCCCTGAAATAAGGTGTGAATAGTAAGTTTTCGTATTCGTTCGTCAGTTTGTAAGCCTGAGCTATTTCGTAGAGAAATCGAGATTGTATGATGCAACCCTTTCTCCATATAGTCGCTATATCGGCGAGGTTGAGCTGCCAGTTATGTTTTTCGGACATGTTGTACAATAAATCGAACCCTTGTGTATATGTGATGATTTTGGAGGCGTAAAGAGCATGATGTATGTCGTCTACGCTAAGCTCGAATATCGGAGCCGGATCGGTTTCGGGGTATAAACGATGTGCTTTGTTTCGCTCTGTTGTGCGATTCGATAAGAGTCGGGCAAAAACCGACTCGGCAGTAACAGATAGCGTGGTTCCGCTGTCGATGGCAGCCTCTATGCTCCATTTTCCTGTTCCCTTTTGTCCCGCACGGTCTGCTATTTTGTCGATTAGGGATTTACCGTCGGTATCTTTATATCGTAATATGGGTGCTGTTATTCCTATCAAATAACTGTCCAGAACACCTTTGTTCCATGATTCGAAAGTTTGGGCAGTGGCTTCATGGTCTCCTTTTTGCAAAATATTCAATAGGGAATACGCCTCGGCTATCAGTTGCATATCTCCGTATTCTATACCGTTGTGAACTGTTTTTACGAAGTGTCCCGAACCGTCGTTAGGACAGAGTTATGGAAAAGACATCATAT
>OBJF01003195.1_pt1 | contig 10541 bp, 9 predicted proteins | sample 1519091 | NCBI WGS metagenome assembly OBJF01 (sample SAMEA2452124, study PRJEB22498) | human gut metagenome | biome: human feces; feature: human gut; material: feces | place: Australia | collected 2012
GATACGACTTCCGCTACGTTGACAGCCGAGGTGATCGTGAAGAACCACGATGCCAATACGGTAAACGGTACGTTGGAAGGCAAGGTAGGAGATATCACATTCCAGCAACTTGTTTCCCTGGCGGCGGGAGAAGAGAAGACAGTCGTTTTCGATGTCAAGGACTTCCCGCAACTGAAGATGGAAAACCCGCACTTGTGGTGGCCTAAAGGTTACGGCGCGCCGAACCTCTACGATGCCAACTTCACCTTCAAAGTGGATGATAAGGTTTCGGATGCGAAAGACTTCAAAGTCGGTATCCGCCAGATGACATTCAATGAGGACAATCATATTCTGAGCCTCTTTATCAATGGCCGTCGCTTTATCGGCCGGGGCGGTAACTGGGGCTTCGGTGAATCGAATTTGAACTATCGCGGTCGCGAATATGATATTGCTGTGGCTTACCATGCCGATATGAACTTTACGATGATGCGTAACTGGGTCGGCATGATCGGCGACGAGGAGCTTTATGAGGCTTGCGACCGCCACGGTATCATGATCTGGCAGGACTTCTGGCTGGCTAACCCGGCCGACGGACCCGATCCGTATTATCCGGAAATGTTTATCGCCAATGCGGAAGATTATGTGAAACGGATTCGCAGCCATGCGTCTATCGGCCTCTACTGCGGACGTAACGAAGGTTTTCCGCCCGAACAGATCGACAAGGCGTTGCGCCGTATCATCAAGGAAGACCATCCGGATATCCATTATATTTCCAGCTCGGCCGATGATGTGGTGAGCGGCCACGGCCCGTACCGTATGCTTCCGGCAAAAGAATATTTCACGCTGAAGACCGGCAACGATAAGTTCCATAGCGAACGAGGCATGCCGAACGTCATGACCTACGAAAGCATGCTCCGCACCTTCTCGCCGGAAGGAATCTGGCCGCAGGATAACGAATGGGGGATGCATGACTATACCCGCGAAGGGGCACAGGGCTGCACCTCTTTCAACGAGATCATCGCGAAAGGATATGGCGAACCGCAGAGTGCGAAAGAGTTTGCCGAACTGGCCCAGTGGGTGAACTACGACGGCCACCGCAGCCTGTTCGAGTCCAGAAGCCAGAACCGCAAAGGTCTACTGATGTGGATGAGCCATTCCTGTTGGCCTTCAATGGTATGGCAGACGTATGATTATTATTTCGAGCCGACTGCCGCCTATTTTGCTATCAAGAAGGCTTCCGAGCCGCTGCATATCCAGTGGAATCCGGCAACGGACGAGGTAGAAGTGGTCAACTACAGCGCTGGCACGCATAAAGGTCTGACGGCAAAAGTACAGGTTCTGAATATGGATGCATCCGTAGCCTGGGAAAAAGAAGCGACTGTCGATAGCAATGAAGATACGACCGATAAGTGCATCAAGTTGGAATTCCCGGAGAACTTGTCGAAGGTCCATTTCATCAAGATGACGCTGACCGAAGATGGCAAAGTCGTTTCCGACAACTTCTATCACAGAAGTTTGGAAGAAAACAACTACCAGGATTTGTGCCAGTTGGCAAAGGTTGCTTTGCAGTCCGCAACAACCGTGGATAAAAATGCAGACGGAACCTGGAGTGCCGTGTCTGTTATCGAGAACAAGACGTCTACACCGGCTTTGATGATCCGCCTCAATGTTGTAGATGGTAAAGACGACCAGCAGATTCTACCGGTATTTTATTCCGACAACTATTTCTCTTTGCTTCCGGGTGAAAAGAAGGAAGTACGTATGAGCTGGAGAGATGAAGATACCAGAGGTAATGAAGGCAAGGTCTTAATTACCGGATATAACGTGGAATAATATTATAGGTCGGCGACGGAAGGCGTGCAAAGTACCTTTATTACGATCCTTTAGGCACAGATTTACACGGATAAATTTATTTTCTTTCCGTGTATCTGTGCCTAAATTATGCCTATTAGTAAGCAGAATTTTGTTTCGACACACCTCCTGTCATATTTTTTTCTTGATTATTACTAAAATATTACGCAGCCTGAAAAAGATCTATTTTTGTATAGGACTTATCGGGAAGCTCTTTACCTTTGCCGGAAAGAGTATCGGAAGTAGATGGGAAAGCGGATCAAACTGATTTATATATTATCGTTATTCTCAGCTTTAATGGCGATAAGCGTGCAGGCCTATTGGCTCTATAATCAGTATCGTTATGAAGTGGAGCGATATGCTGATGAAATTGCCGCCGATGTATTGCGTGTCGGAGATGAAGAGTTTGCCGAGCGCCGGAAAATGGCGATAGGTGATGATACTTCTTATATAATAGATCGTAGTTCGCGTACTCAATCCGGAACTTCCACTATCAGGAATGTGCAGACACAACTTTGTTTTGATTTTAAAACGGATGTCTTGGTCGATTCGATAATTGGCGGTCAACTGAATATGACAAAACTAAACCTCTCGTTTGATGCGACCTTACCGGAAGACAGCATTATTCATGGTGTGGAACGAAATGTCGTTAATTACTATATTCCTTTCCAGGTTGAACGTTTAGATAGTCTGCTTCGGGCGCGCTTGTCGCAATACGATTTCCAGATCGCTTTTTTGCCGGAAGGAGATACATTGAGCCGTTTCAATTCTTGGAAAATTTTACCGGAACATCTGTTCCCGCCTTGCTTGGGAGTTAAATACCGGTATGCTCCGTTGGAGCGGAAAGGGGTGATGATAGAAGTCGGTTTCCCGATAAACCCTCTTCTGAAGCGGATGGTGGGACAACTGATTTTGAGTCTGTTTCTGATCCTGTTGCTGCTTTCCTGCTTGGGTTTGCAAATTAATACGATACTTAAACAGTATAAGCTTGGCGAAATGCGTGAAAGTTTTGTTCATACGATGATTCATGAATTGAGACGTCCGGTACAGACTTTGAAAATGTGTGTCTCTTTCTTGAATGATAAAGAGATGCGCACGGATGAGGCTGCCTGCGACGGTATTGTCCAGGACGCCTTGTTTGAGCTGGACAATCTTTCCGCTTATCTGGAGAAACTGAAAAATATGGTGAGTGCCGACGGTAGTGCGACACTGCTGCATCCCATTCTGTTCAATTTGCAAGAGTTGGTTGAAAAGGTGATCCGTTTAGTTCATATTCCATCTGGAAAACAGGTTGCTTTTTCTACTGCTTTTCCACCTGATCTCCCATTGGTTACAGCTGATCCTGTGCATATTGCCAATATTCTGAGTAACCTGATAGAGAATGCGATTAAATATTCCGGCTCTGGAGTCAATATCCGCGTAGTCGTTATCCGGAATGACAAGCTGATAGAACTGACCGTAACTGATGATGGCGTTGGTATTTCTGCCGACGAACAGACGAAAGTCTTCGAGAAATTCTATCGCTCCGTCCATTTACCGGATAAGCAAATTCCTGGATTGGGACTGGGATTGAGTTATGTACGTCAGATAGCCGAAGCCCATCATGGGCAGGTCTCGCTTCGTAGTGAAGTGGGAAAGGGCACGGAAGTAACAGTAGGATTACCGATATAAAACGATATGGCGACACCATTAAAAATACTTTTTGCAGATGATGATCTGAAATATTCACTTCTTCTCAAACGTTTTCTTGAAAAAGAAGGGTATGATGTGGCTTATACCGGAAACGGGATGATGGTTCTCGAACAATTTCCGGTTGTTAAGCCTGATCTTGTCCTTTTGGATATCAATATGCCGGGTTTGAATGGTTTTGAGGTCGCAGAAAAGATACGGGAAAACGATCGCCATGTCCTGATCTTTTTCCTTTCCGACCGTTCGGACAAAAACGACCGCCTGAAAGGCTTCAGCCTCAAAGGAAATGACTATCTTGCCAAGCCTTTCTATCCGGAAGAGCTGCTGGCGCGGATCAAAGAGCGGTTTGAAGTGAATCCCGATGTGAAAGTCGAAGAAGAAATCTATCATTTCGCTAATACCGTGTTTGACTATTCCACAAATGAAATCCGTACAGGCAACAGCAAGACGTTGGTCACTTCCCGTCAGGCAGAAATTCTTCGTATCCTCGCCCGTAATCCAAATGTTGCGATCGACCGTGAAATCATCCTATCTGCTGTATGGGGAAATGTCTCTTATGCCAACTCCCTGGCTTTGAATGTGCAGGTCACTTATCTTCGCAAAGCCTTGCGTAACGACCCTTTGACCAGTATCGTTTCCCTTACAAAAAAAGGCTATATGCTGAAAGGATAAAAAAACTTGCTATCTTTGCGCAATTGAGAAGTATAGACAAATAAAAAAGCGTATGAGTTTCAGCGAAAAGTCTTGCCTGGTATTTGAACAGGCTACGAAGGCATATCATATCACCGATCATATAGATGCCACGGTACATAATCCTTATGAGGTGAAGAGTATAGAGTTCTATCTGTATTTGAAGAATTGGATTGATGCTGTGCAATGGCATATGGAAGATATTATCCGCAATCCGGCTATTGAGCCGACTGAAGGATTGGTGATCAAACGACGGATTGACAAATCCAATCAAGATCGTACGGATCTGGTTGAGTTAATTGACAGTTTCTTTTTGGATCAGTATAAAAATGTGAAAGTCTTACCGAATGCAACGATCAATACAGAGAGCCCAGCATGGGCGATTGATCGATTGTCCATCTTGATCCTGAAGATTTATCATATGCAACAGGAGGTAGATCGTTCGGATGCGACTCCTGAGCATAAGGGAAAATGTGAAGAAAAATTGCGCATACTTTTGGAACAAAAAAAGGATTTATGCGTGGCATTGGATCAGTTATTGGCAGATATCGGTGCTGGGCGTAAATATATGAAAGTCTATAAACAAATGAAGATGTATAATGATCCGGCCTTGAACCCAGTATTGTACGGTAAAAAATAATGGCAAAGGTATTAGTAATACGACTCTCGGCTATAGGCGATGTCGCTATGACAGTGCCTGTCATTTATTCTGCCGCCAAAGCTAATCCGGAAGATTCCTTTACTGTTTTGACTCAAGCTTTTTTGATGCCCCTGTTTATGAATCGTCCACCTAATGTGGAGGTTATCGGTATTAATACAAAGGGGGCTGAAAAAGGGCTTATCGGGTTGTTGAAATTTATCTCGGCATTGTTGAAATTCGATTTTGATGTTATCTTGGATTTGCATAATGTGATCCGTACGATAATAATCTGTACTTTTTTCAGATTGAATGGTAAGCGTGTGTTTGTGTTGGATAAAGCGCGGAAAGAACGTAAAAGATTGACTGCAATTAAAGGCAAACGACTTTATCCTCTTCGTCCGGTTATAGTCCGTTATGCCGATGTGTTTCGGGCTGCTGGGTTGAACTATACAGAAACGTTTACATCTCTTTATGAAGAATTTCCTGCCGAATTGTCTGGAATGGCCTCCGTTGCTGGAATTAAAAAAGGCAAATGGATCGGTGTTGCTCCATTTGCCAAACACCGAGGTAAAATTTATCCAGTGGACGAAATGGAACAAGTCGTTGCCTGTTTGTCGAAATGTGAAGATTATACTGTTTTTTTGTTCGGAGGGCGAGGATATGAGGAGGCAATCCTTGAACAATGGGAGTTTCAATATCCACGTGTTAAAAGTGTTGTAGGTAAATATGCCTTGGATAATGAGTTGGCGTTAATCAGCCAATTGGATGTGCTATTGTGTATGGATTCTGCAAATATGCATTTTGCCTCTTTGGTAGGTACACGAGTGATTTCGATTTGGGGAGCGACGCATCCTTATGCCGGTTTTTATGGTTATCATCAAGATTCCGGTGATGTTATTCAGGAAAATTTACCTTGTCGGCCTTGTTCTGTATTTGGGCAGAAACCATGTTTGCGCGGTGATTGGGCGTGTATGACACTGATAACACCGGAGAGGATTGTTGAAAAGGTAAAGGCATCAATAAAATAGTAAAGAGAAAACTACGATATCATGAGGGTCTGTTATTTTTCAAAATGTTATAAAGAACTATATAGTGCGGGAAGTAAAGCAAAGACCGATATGGAACAGATTATGTGCGATTTAGGATATCGGAATATCGGGTTTCCTTGTCTCGTTTGTTCGAATAAGATACTTGGCTTTGTCATAACTTTGCTCAGTATGATTAAAGTTTGTTTTAAGTTAAGGTCAGGTGATATTTTGATTATACAATATCCTTTGAAAAAATATTATACGTTATTATGTAATATAGTGCATTATCGAGGAGCTAAAGTTATAACCTTGATTCACGATTTAGGCTCTTTCCGACGGAAAAGATTGACAGTCCTTCAAGAAATTGATCGTCTGCAGAATTCTGATTATTTAATAACATTGAATGATTCGATGTCTGCTTGGTTACAAACTAAGGGGTGTGAAGTCCCGAAAGGAGAACTGAAGATTTGGGATTATTTATCTCCAGCCATTGTCTTAAACAAAATAGAACCAGCTACTGACTATACGGTTGTTTATGCAGGCGCGTTGGGATATAATAAAAATCGTTTTTTATATGAGTTGGATCGTTTACCTCGTCAATGGCATCTGAGTGTGTATGGTAAAGGATTAGAAGCTGATAAGATTCTCAATAAAGAATATTTCTCATATAACGGCTTTTTGCCGGCAGATCAATTGATATCTTCGGTACAGGGTGATTTTGGCCTGGTTTGGGATGGAGATTCTTATGAAGCATGTACTGGCAACTATGGTGAATATTTACGATATAATAATCCTCATAAAGTCTCTTTGTATGTCCGTTGTCATCTTCCGCTTATCATTTGGGAGAAGGCTGCATTGGCTCCTTTCATAAAAGAGAAGGAAATAGGTATTTGCATAAATTCTTTGGAAGAACTGGATGGTAAATTGGAGAAATTGACGGTGGATGATTATTTTAAGATGAAATCTCGGGTGATTGAGATAAGTAACTTGTTGTCTGTAGGATATTTTTTTACTAAAGCCTTGGATGAGGCTGTTAAGTTTCTGACAAAATCGGATGTGGCAGATGAAGGTCGTAATTAATCCTAAATACAATTTTCTCACTGATTTTATTTATCATCTTCCTGGATGTTTTTTCAAGGACGGTGAGACTATATACCAAGGACGTAATATCCTTAAAAAGTACGATATACAAGGATATCGTTTGATAGTCAAGAGGTTTAAACGTCCTAATATAATAAACCAGATTGTATATTCTTTTTTTCGTAGATCGAAAGCACGACGCTCTTTTGACTATTCGCTTGAAGTTCAGAAGCGTGGATTTGGAGTTGCAGATCCTATTGCATATATTGAGATAAAGCACGGAGGTTTACTTACCGATAGTTATTATATATCCTTATATATGGAAAGGATGGAAGAACTTCGCGAGTATATGGCTGTGTATAGAGCAGAAGATCGAGAGCTCAGACTGGCTTTTGCACGTTTTACGGCACAATTGCATAAGGCGGAAATATTGCATGTCGATTATTCCCCTGGCAATATCCTGGTAAAGAAACAGGCTGGTTCGTATGTGTTTGCGTTAGTGGATGTCAATCGGATGAAATTTAAAAGTATTTCAGTTGTTGATGCTTGTAAGAATTTAGCTCGTTTGGCAACATCCCGTAAAGTTTTGGATGAAGTGGCGTGTGAATATGCCTCTCAGCGGGGATGGGATAGTTTGGAAATAATGCGCTTGATGGGAGAATATAGTGATCGTTTTTTCAAGAATTACGCATTTCGTCTTGGCAATAAAGCGTGGCGAAGAAATGGGGGAAGTTGTTTTGCCCTTCCTTCTTTTTTCTATAAAGCATATGATCTGTTAAGTTGTTGTAAGTTACTTCCAGAAACGACACGCAATGTTTACCATCATAAACGGATTTGGGTTTATGATGATTATTTGCGTCCGTTTGATTTTCGGAAAGTGTTTCCTGAAAGTCTTCAAGACTGAGTTTTAGTATCTAATTTTGATTTGGAACTCCATTCCGTGATATGTGTACAATGGCTAATGTAGTATTGTTCTTCTTCGGACAGATTCGAAGAGTCGTTATACCAAGGCAAATGTTCTGCTTGGTAGGGATATGCTGTTCGGTAAGCTTCGACTGAACGGCTTCTGCTCAATCCGACACGAGGGCGATAAAGGGCGAAGGTTGTATCTATTGGTGCTCTGTACAGACCTCCTTCGGCAGGTTTGAGATAATATTGTTTTTCTAAATTGATAACTTCTTCTTTGTGTATATAGGAATCGGGGATATTATCTATTCGTAGGGAAAAACCGATCTTGCGGGCGAATGGATGTTTTTTTAATTCTTTAAAAAAATAGTCGATGAAGTCTTTAGGGCAATAATCGGAAGGGATTACATCCGAATCTGTATAGATATAATAGTCATTGCAGAATCTTTTTTTTAAAGGCGATTTCCAAAGTGCTTTAAAGCCTAAGTTTTGATTGAGATGGAATACTGTAAATGGGCAGGTTTTGTAATATTCCAGCAAAGGTGGATAAGTCGATGCATTATCCAGAATGTAAATATTGGTATATCCACAGGCAGTCAATGTTTCTGTTAACAGCCGTAAGGTTGTGAGACGATTAAAATTATTGATGATAATAGGAATCTCTTTGGCATCTCTAATTAGAGATGGACTTATTATTTCTCGAAGGAAATAATAGTAAGAGCCGATATTGCATGTTAATGTTTTGAATATACTCATATAATTTTGATGAACAGGTTGTTAATATTATTGTAAAGGAATAAAATCCATCCAGAATTTTTTCATCTTACGTTTATACCAAGAATGGCAACCGAAAGGTAATTGCCGGTTGTTTAATTTGTAGCAATAACCTGGATATTTGTCAAATGAAAAGCGAATCGCTTCTTTTACTTTGGGATATGTGAATCCGTTTGCTTCCGTTGCCCAAAAAACATCTTCATTGTAAAGATGATATCGCTTTTGCGCCAGATAGTGATCGATTCGTTCGTTTTGTTCGCAAGTTATCCGATAATGACTGGCTACTTTTCTCAGAGATAGGCCACCGTTGCCGATTTTGCCATATAGATCTTGCTTGGAGGGTTTCCCTCTGAATTTATGGTAAGAATGTATCAAATGCATGATTCCGGAAATGACGGGTAGTTTATAGACTGGACGTTGCAACCAAGGTGCGCCAATATAGTCGTATCCCTTATTACACCATTCTCTCAATTCGTCGCGAAAAACATAAGCGTCCAACTGATAGATCAAAATATAGGTACAATCTAAAAAACTTTCATAAAATTCTTTAGCCAGCATGAGCCGGTTATAACCACTGATCCCTTTGAAATAAGAATCTGCGAATGAAATAAATGACAACTTAGGAAATTCGGTCACTAGTTCTGACAAGTCTAAATGGTTGGGTTTGATTACGACTAATGGATACATTCGTAATATTTTGTATGCTTGTGATAAAGATTTTCTTTCTTGTTGGGACAGAGAGGCTTGGTAAATAGGTATAACAACTTTCACTAGATTCATATGAGCCTTTTTGTTTATGTTTAATATATATATATAGTATATACACAAAGATATGAATAATTTACAAAATTGAATGGGGGAAATGTTTTTATTATAATTTATTATATATCTGCTATATGATAGTCGTGAAAAATATTGTAATTTTGTAATATACATTCAATGCATTGATGTATAGTTTCTTATGGATGATTTGGATTCTTTATGTACGATGTGTTGATGATTTTGTATTGATTATTTTTGAAAAAGAGTTTATGATTCCAAAGATTATTCATTTATGTTGGTTCAGTGAAGAATCTTTTCCTGTTGAAATAAAAATTTGTTTGGCAAGTTGGAAACGTATATTGCCGGATTATACGATAAGGTTATGGACATATGCAGATGCATTGGCAATAGGTTGTGATTATGTCTCGGAGGCTCTGTCTGTTAAAAAATGGGCTTTTGCAGCAGATGTTATCCGTTTTTATGCAATCTATAAAGAAGGCGGAATTTACATGGACAGTGATATGCTTCTTAAAAAACGTTTTGATGAATTTATCCCGGAGCATGGTTTTGCAACTTTCAACGAATGTTGGGGAACAGTCCTTTTACAAGCTGCTTTTTTGATAGGTGAGCAGGGTAATTCTTTTTGCGAAGAAGTCTTTAGTTATTATAAGCAGCGTCATTTTTTATTGCCCGATGGTTCTTTCGACATGTTGATCTCTCCCAAAATAATGGTGATGGTTGCTGAAAAAAGAGGATATAAAAGGGAAGATATTGAACAACATTTAGGAGAAGATGTCGTTATTTATCCAGGATGTTATGTTTCTCCCTGTAAGAAAATTCAGTATCCCGAGGCTTTTGCTTGTCATCAAGTGTATGGGAGCTGGCGGAAACATCGTTTTGGCAGAAAAGTGGAACGTTTTCTGAAACATGCGTACCTCGTGATTCGTTTTGCGTTATTTAAACGATAAGTATAGAAGATTGAATAATTAATGGAAAATATAAAACTTGCCGTTATCGGCCTCGGATATGTCGGTTTGCCGTTGGCACGGTTGTTTGCGACGCGTTATCCTGTGGTCGGGTATGATGTGAAGACGGTATGAAATTTTATTTTGGATAGCGCTGATTATCTTGTAATTGCATAT